>Ga0181582_10001438_pt1 | contig 18542 bp, 33 predicted proteins | sample 071ome_32_FD_132438 | JGI IMG/M metagenome (GOLD analysis project Ga0181582, IMG submission 132438) | Coastal salt marsh microbial communities from the Groves Creek Marsh, Skidaway Island, Georgia - 071405AT metaG (megahit assembly) | ecosystem: Environmental > Aquatic > Marine > Intertidal...
CAGCACTGCATTCAAGATGTCAAGGTTTTCATATTACAAGTTTGGACACCAATGAGTTTACTGCACGTATTGCAGAGATCTTAATTGAAAACAACACACAGTTTGAACTAGACACATTGGACAGTTTCGTTCGTGCAACATATCCAGACTTGCGTAAAACTATCAACAACGTGCAAATGGCAGTTGTAGATGGTGAACTGAAACAAGCAGAGCAAAGCGATCAAGACACAGGCTGGCGCATCAAAATGGTAGAGCTGTTCAAAGCAGGTCAGGTGCGTGAAGCTCGCAAACTTATTATTGCAAACTGTAGAACTGACGAGTATGAAGAAATGTATCGTTGGTTGTATCGCAATGTAGAGTTCTTTGGTGACACAGAGGACAAACAAGACGAAGCTGTTATTGTTATCAGAAACAGTATGGTCAAGCACACACAAGTTGCGGATCCTGAAATCAACCTAAGCGCAACATTAATTGAACTAAACAACCTATAAAATACTCTGTTTACGCTAAATAGTAGTGCAGACAGAGGAGTACTTTTATGGGTGATGCGTTCAAACTAATTGCGGACGTAGGCTTCCCTATAGCGGCAGCTGGTGCCGCTGGCTATCTAGTTTTCCTCACAATTAAATTCATCCTCGACGGCGTCACAGGCAGTGTTCAAAGTCTAGCAGGAATTATTAAAAGTTTGGACAATCGTGTTCAAACAATGAACAATGATCTTGTTAAGATTGATGCACTGATGAGTCATGCATTAGGAGTGAGACCCAATGTTGACCGTATTGCCGCCAATGAGGGCAAAGATGACGCACGTAAAGACTGAGGAGAGAAATTATGATGTGGGTAGACTATACAATCAACAGTGGTCCCAATGGGTTTACTGTAATGGGAGATTGGCCTGGAGAAGTTATGGGGTTCGACAAAGAAGGCAATCCCAATGCTAAATCACAACCTTTATATCAGCCTGGTGATGTTTTTGTTGTAAATGAAAATGGTTGGCTAATCAAACAAAATCAGGAAAAAGAATGAGTGCTTTTGCAGACTGGGTAAACCTGTATGGCTTTCCCATTGTTGCAGCGGTGGGGCTTGGCTATTTTATCTATTATATATGGGTATGGGCAACAACAAAGGTAAAACCTGTGTTAGGTGCCGCTATGGCTGATTTAATCGACCTAGTTGATAGAATAAGAATGTTAGATAACGATTTAATACGTTTAACACAAAAGTTGAACAGTGTATTAGAATTTAAAGAAGAGTACGAAAAGATGACTGGAAAGAAAATGGATATTGACCTAGACGATATCCAACAAATAAGTGAGAGTGACAATGACAGAAACAATAAAAGGACTAAAGGTAGTGGAAAAACTACCAGCGGACCATGAAATGATTGGTGAGGCTGCACCATTACACACAGACCAATATGCAGAGAATGCAAAGATAACAGAGTTCTTAAAAGGCAAAGAATACCTTAAGAAAATGTTAGTACAAAAACTTACTTCGTAGATGCTATAAACACTCCGTTCCAATCCTTGGGTAGGTCTTGTGTTTTCATATATTTACAACGTTCAATCCACATGTCGTAATAGCCTTGCATTTTCCCATCAAAGCCGCCGTATATTTTTTTGATTGTTTTTATAGCACCGTCAAAATCTTGTGCTCTGTATTGCTCATGCATTTGGTCATGGTATTTTTTACTGGTTATGAAATGACTCTTAACATCATCCAGCACAGTGTAAATTCCAAGTCCAACACTTTTTCCTTTGACTTGCAAGTCATCTACTTTTAGATAGAAAAATAAATCTTCAGTTTGTTTAACAGTTGCTTCTCCTACTAACAACAAGCAACCATATTCTTTACACTTTGATTCTATTCTAGCGGCTGTACTAACGGCATCTCCGAGAACATCGTAGCTGTGTCTGGCTGTTGACCCCATCTCTCCCAGATAGCCAAGCCCAGTATTGATACCAGCACCCATCCCAATAGGAGGGCGGCCTTCACTTGTAATTTTGTCATTAAACTTCTCAACTGCTTTTAACATGTTGAGTCCTGTTAATACAGCGTTCTTAGCATGATATTCATCATCTATTGGAGCGCCGTGTATGTGCATACTTGCATCACCAATATATTTAATAATCATTCCGTCTGCTGAGAGTACAGGTTCTGTAATGGCGTCCATGTAACTATTCATTAGCTTGGTAAGACCTTGTACATCATCGCCAAAACTTTCTCCTAATGGAGTAAAACCACGTAAGTCACTGAAACAAATACTGATTTCTTTTTTCATGCCTTGTTTAATAAGTGCTGGATTCTCTTGCAACATGCGTACAACTGTAGGGCTAGCATATCCTGCAAACTGTTTCTTGATCTTTTGCTTTTCGAAGAATTCCAGTACAAAACGTGCAAACACTGCATGTAATCCGACGATTAGAACTGTAATCACCGGAATTGTACCATCTATTAGCCATAGGTAGTTAGTCCATGCATACCAAACATTGAACACAACAAGACCGCCGATGGTAAAAATGCCTAATCCTGCTAGCCAATACGGTGCAAAGCGTCCAAGTATAACAATTAATAATCCAATACAAAATGTTGTAGCAAGTTCTGCAATAAATGCCCAATACGGACGAGATATTGTATCTCCATCTATTATATTTTGTAATGATACTGCGGCTGGCATATAGTTGTACTGTCCGCCTTTGGGACTTGCTATAATTCCGCCTAATCCGGCAGCACTTATACCAACTATCACAGTCTTTCCTTGTAGCTCTATAAAGTTTTGTGTGTCTGCTGCACTGATAGTATCAAATGTTTTATTCCAACGTAACCATATACGTGCATTGCTATCTGTTTGAATAACTGGATAACCAGGTACACGCATTTTATCAATACCGCCTTCACTGCTTTTTACTTGATAGCTAGGCTCTCCTACAGCAACACGTATAACTTCAATAGCAAGTGCAGGATAAACATCTTCTCCTATACGCATCAACATAGGCAAGCGTCTTACAACACCGTCAATTTCAGGTACAGTGTTGAGTACACCAACTCCATCTGCATATTCACCTAGCTCTGGTATAGGACCCAGCATGCCTTCCCATTCAAACAAGAAAGGAAGAGGATCATTTATTTTTGCAACACCTCTGGGCACTCCGTTTTTGTTAACATCAAAACTACCATTTTGTGCAATTACAACACCGTTATCTACTATTGCATCCAAGAGTTCTTGGTCACCGCCTAATCTGTCATACTCGCTAAACAGTATAGGTAGTACAATTACTCCAACACCAGCTTCTCTGAGTTGCCATATTATTTCTGCTATTACATCACGTTTCCAAGGCCATTGTCCATACTTTTCAATTGCTGCTTCATCAATTTCAATTATGGCCACATCTTCACTGTGTACTGGTGTGTCATACTGTTGTAGTAAATCAAAACTTTTGAGTCTTGCAGTTTCTACAACAAAATTATTACTGTAATGAAATACAGTTAATAACACAACTGTAACAAATGCTAAACTCCAATGTGTTAATATTTTCGTCATTTTTGTTTTGCCCTCAGTTTAGCTCTAATATCATCTAATTCGGCTTGTGTATCTTTTTGCTGGATTTTTTCTGTTTTTCTTTGACTTGTCTGTTTAGGTTTTGTTTCTCTAGCCACCAGCGGCTGGGATTGTGGCGATGTAACTTCAGTGGATTTTTGATCCCATCCATGGTGGCGTCGAATAGCGGCAATCCTGGTTCTGATATCAACGATCCTTTCTTGGAGTTTATCTTTCTCATCTACCTCCTCTGGTTTTTTAAATATATTAAACATACTATGTGTATTTACTAGTTGTTGCGATTAACGCTTAAACTACAACCACTACTGTTAGTACAATATCCAGTGATGCTGTAAGTATCATCACTAGTTGAAACATTTTGCGTTAGTGTAAAATCGTATGCTCCGCCACTATTGGTTAAATCAACTGTAGCACTGGCATAATAGGTGCCTCTTTGGTCAACATCTACAGTATGCCCATCACCTGTAAGAACTATGTCTGTCCATTTTTGCCCGCCATTGCCTCTTTGCAATAAATCTACAGTGTTGTCATCGCCTTGTATTTCTATGAATCCGTCGTGTCCAGCCTTACCCATTTGTGTATGTGTCACACCATTGTTATCACCATTTACTATGTTTGCTATATGATGTCCAGCGCCACCTCCGCCACCTCTATTGGTATCTGTTTGATAACTGTCTAGAATATTGTTATCACCTGTTACAGTCCAGTATACTTCGTGGTCTCCAGTTTCATCAACATCCACTGTGCCATCGTCGTGCTTGCCTTGCCAAGCATTGACAGCATTGTAATCGCCTGTTACTACAACACGGCTAAAGTTATTGTCTGATTCTTGATAACTGTCTACATCATTACTGATTCCGTCAGCTTCTGCATACGATTCGTTGGAATCACCTTTTTGGAATATTATAATTGTGTTACCATCATCACTGTAACTACTACCAATTTCAGCGTGAGCATCATTACCATCGCCTAGTTGTGTAACGCTCAAGGTGCAGTTTTCACCGTGACAATCCATTACAGACGCATTGTTATCGCCAGTCTGTGTGAGATTACCACTACTGTCTCCTATGTCAGCATTGTATATGCCAAGTGTATTGTTGCTGCCTGTTTGTGCGTAAGAAAATGTAGAAGGACCATAACTTCCTAGCAAACCTTTATTTGATAGGTTATTCAAATCACCAATTTTGTTGTTTTGACCGTCTTGAGTGATAGTCACAGCGACATTGTCGCCTATTTGATTGAGATAGATTTCGTTTGCGTAACTAGTAGTTGCTTTGATTAATGTCAATGCTATTACTGTTGCCCACACCCAACCTGTAGTCATAATAATACCAACCTCCTTGTGCCATGTTAATTACATAACTTTGATCCATGTTTAGTCTCAATTGAAAGAAATCATCTGTTGGCTTGTGTTCTCTGCTTAACAAATGATTGTCTCCTTCTTCTTCGTAAAAGATACCAGTGTTTGGATCTAATCCTGTTTGTCTAACACGGAAAAATTCTGCGTTTTGTCTGTCTAATTCATCCTTAAACAGTGCCATCAATGCTAGGTTCAATTGATCTATCATATCATGCAATAAATCGCCTAGATAGCCTGTTGTGTCATTTAATTGTGTGTTCCATATACCTTCAATACTGTCTGCCAATTCGTCGCCAAATTCTTCTACTTCTAAAAAGTCAATTCCCAAAAAGTCAAACATCTTTCGAGCTTTTAATCTTATTTCATCTTCTTCTTCATCATAAGGATTTTTTCTGCGTATAATCAGCAATTGACTGATTTGATTTTCATCTAAGTCTAGTATTAAAGGTTTGCTTGGCGGCTGACTGCTTATAGTTGCCACAGTGGTTTGAAATGCTTGATTCATAATAACAAACCCTGCGTCTGTCTCTACTTCAATCTCACCAGTATAACAGTATCCTTCAACATCACAACTAGGAAGTAGTGTTATCATACTACCGCCTACTTCGTCTACAACCATTATAAAATCTGTTCCACGTACACCAATGGTTGCACTAGGTGTTCGTATTTTTACATTTTGTCTAAAGTTTTTTGCAATTTGACCACTGGCATAGCGCACTGTACCCATGCTTGCTTTTAAACCTAAACTGGCTTTTCCAGCAGCTGGGTCGTAAACAAACTCATCAATTAGCAATCTACTGTGTTCAGTTATGTCAACTCTAGTATCGTCGATAAAGTCAATTTGCATACTACCACGAGCAGTAACAGCGGTATCCATGCTTTGTACACCTACGCCAGTATCTCCGTCAATAACTGATCCGTCTCGTTCTAGTACACCGCTGCCTTTGATTTTACCTATCTCTCCAGCATCAATTGCTGAAATTGCAGGAGATGCTACCAGTATCAGTAAACTAGTCAGACTGGGTAATAGTAACTGTTTGATCATCACCGCTAAATGTCCCGTCTACTGTATTGTCATAAATTCCGCTTTGTGTGATTTCATAATGATTACCGCCACCTGTGATATCAAGTGTTACACTGTGACCATTTACATCACCATTGCCGTCTTGGTCAATATCAACAAGTACTCCACCTTGCCCTGTGGTATTTCCACTTGTTAAATCGCTAACAGTAGTTGTACTGGTTGTAGCACTGTTGTCCACTGTTACATTGATGTTTGCATTTGTGCCATCTACTTCTGCTTGCAACACATTGCCGTCGCCGTCGATGGTCCAAGTTAGTGTAGCACTGTCTGCACTATTGGTTTCCCCAATGTTGAGTTCAAACAAGTTATCATCACCGGTGGTGGTAATATCCAGTGTTACAGTTTCACAATTACCTGAACTAACACTGCTACACAGCAAATCAACTTGGTTGCTAGTTCCAGTAAACTGCCAAGTACCTGTATAATTGTTACCTTTGATTACAGCATTGATAATGTTTGTATCGCCTGTTTGAGTAATAGCGAATGTCATGTCATCTCCCTCCAGTGTAACATCTGTTGTGCTGTCACCGAATTCGTTGTCTTGTCCGTCTTGTGTAATATCTAAATCTAAATTATCACCAACTTGACTTATATAAATGTCATTGGCTAGTGTAACTGTGGCTGTTAAAGCCAGAACTGTTGCTAATAATAAGGCTCTCATGTACGCTCTCCTCAGTGAGAATTATTTGAATTCCCACATGTCCTTCCTCTCGCCTTCGTATATTAATTCAACAACACCTGCTTCTACTGCCGCTCTTACAGCATAGTTCACTGGTTCATTGACACTCCAACCAATTTCGCTTTCTACGATTTTGGTTCCGAGATCAAAGAATTTAAACACATCTGTTCCACTGCGGAAACTGGCTATTGTTTTTTCTGTAGCAACACTCATTAACACTTTGCCAGTGCTAACACTAACCAATCTCATAACAACGGTAACTGTATCAACTCTATATTCATCTTGCATCCCAATGCCTAGGTAACGAGCTCCTGCTCCTCCCATAGCAACATTGCTGTCATATCCAACAATACCGCCTTCTAGCAATAGTCCTGCAAACAACATGGGTTTGAGGGGAGTAGGTCCATTGGGCAATTCTTTTTCATAAACTTCTCTGGTGTTGCGTATAAGCTGACGCTCTCTTACAAGATTGTCTAACCCTACACGTTCAACAACTTCGAACCAACTTCCGCCGCCGACTTCTTGCAGTGCCTTTATTACCCAAACTTCACCACCTTGTGTAACCGCACTACTGAGGTTAGCAATTTTATCAGCTGGCTTACGTTGTCCTGTCTTATCTGAGAACTGATAAACAGCAATAGTAATTTTAGGTCCGTCTAACTCAGGAACAGCATCTAATCTTATTTGTTCAGGCGCTTCTTGTAGTCTGGCAGGTCCTATGCTGTCTCTAGCATCTTGTGCCATTTTCCAACTTGAGCATCCTGTTAGTGTTAAACAAGCCAGTAATAGTAATAACTTTTTCATTAGAAATTAAACTCTCCTGCGCCAGGGATGGTTATTTCTGTGTAACCATCTGGTCCATCGACAATCAGTGTAATACTGCCTGTGTCAGGATCTTTAGTCCAGGAAATTTGAGCACCTTCTACTTCAGCTGTGCCGCTGTTACTACACGTTACTCCTGTTTCTTCACCACATTGAGCAAACATGTTGTCAACCATTTGCTTACTCAATGTTGCGTATATACGTGACTCTAAGTTACGTATAAATTTGTTTAGGATGCTGTTGTCAAGTTCACGTTCGATACGTTCAGCTTCAGCTTCAGCTTCTTTGCGGATGTCTTCTTGTCTATTGAATTGCAACTGTTCTACGCTGAGCACATGTGTACTGTATCCATTACCGTAATGAAAGGCTGGACTTTTAAACCCCCATTCTAATTGACCTGCACTCACAGCAGGACCTGCTAGAATAAAAACAATAGCGTAAATCAATTTTTTCATATGTCACTCTCCGCAAGTATTTATAAATAGGTGTAAATATTTTTACACCAATGGGTGTATTATACGTATTTATAGAGAAAAACATGGATCATCGTCATTTGAGATATATAATTAAACAAGGTGAAAAAAACATGCAACAACTCAAAAATGAGCAAGAAATCTTCTGGAACACGTTTGATAAACTTTGGCCTGAGAAAGAAGAAACGAAATCTGAGACTTGTTTACACGATGAAGTTGATAATTTTATAATTGATAAAATAGCAGAAGCACTCAAAGAATCTGCTGGAAATAGAACACATGCTGCTCAGAAACTTGGTATTAAAAGAGAAACATTATTAGCTAAGATGAAAAAATATCTAATGAAATAATATTACCAAGAACCGTTTGATAAACCGATAAAGTATATCACTGCACCTAGTATTCCAAGTCCTACTGCACCAGCAGTAAGACCTACAACCCATTCAAGTATTGCTTGTTTTCTTTCTTCAGCTGCATACACTGCTTCACGGCGTTCTTTGCGCATCTTAGCTTCGATAGCAACAATTTCATCCCAAGCACTTGGTCCATAGAAAAAGCTGATGTGACTGCGCATTTCTTCACGCATTTCTTTGGCTTTTTGTTTATGCCCCCATACTTCAAGAGCATTTTGTTCTATTTGGCTGGCACCAAATAGTTTTTTAAACATTGGTGGATTTTCTGCTTGTTTGTGTGCAAAATCCAAATCTGACATAGCGCCTGCCCATTGTTGCAAAGTACTTGCCATATCATGTAATTCTTTACCTGTACTCACCGCAGCCTTGATTCCTCTGTACGCAGCCGTGGCCATACCGATTGCACTAACCGGATCAATCATATCACTCTCACTCACTAGCACCAGTTATTGTGTACTGCTATTATTTACCTAAAATTTTATTAAAATAGGTTGACAGTAAGATGTCTTGATGCTATATTATAAGTGTAAGTTAGAAAAGGAGTTGTTATGTACAGAGGATATCAAGAAGAGTTGTTTAAAAGTAGTTGGGGTGTTAATCCTGGGTTTGCTTATTTGCGTGACAAACTAAATGAAATGATTCCCATGTCAGGTGCATGTGAAAACGCTCGTTCAACTAACAAAGCACTTGATAAGTTTCGTAGAGCGCAAAACGTTATCTACGATTTGTTCAACAACGGACTATGCAACAGACGAGGCGAATACAGACGTATGTTTGGTGAAGTTCCTTTGCCAGGTATTAGGTCACAGTATTATATCAGTAACATTCGTTGGAGTCAAATTGAAGATGAAGTTGAAGCAAACTTTACTCCAATTATACTAGCGGCGGCTAAAGAACAAGGGTTGATATAGATGGAAGGTGTTCCTGTAACACTGCATGACTTAACTCCACAGCAGGTACAAATGCTGAATAAAATATGGAGTTTTGAAAGCGGTGATGAACTACAAAAATTCAGAGACAGTTTGCCTCGATTCCGTCAGCAAGAACTTGATACACTTGTAATCATGATTATAATGGAAATAGAAGGCAAACGTGCCGAAGAAGATGTAAGTCAAGCTCAGGAGATGTTGCGTGATCTTGGATACTCTGTGTAAACAAACCTGTGATAAAAATCCAAACATGTTGGTGCCGTGGTACCTCATGGCTGCTTATGCATACTATGAGCAAGATGATCCAATATTATCAGATAATTTGTTTGACACAATGTCAAAAAGAATGTATAGTGAATGGGAAAGCATAGAACACTTTCACAAACACTTGATTACCCGTATGGACTTGTTAGCAGGTACATATTTGGGAAAATACCCCGAGAGGGTAAAAGGCGCAGTTGAACATCTGCGTACAACCAAGGGCAAGTAAGCCCGTTACTCAAAGGCCAAGTAGGGCCGCTGTATGAGACAAAGGAGAATAAAAATGTCTACATCATACGCTACTCGTGTGAACAAAGAATATGAAACTAGTGCTAGTAACTTTGTCACACTTCAACAACGACTGAACGAAGCACTAGCCAAAGCACCATTTTTTGAAGCACAATTGGATCAAATGGTTGCAGAGTTCAAGCGTAACAACACTCAATGGAAAAAGTTTTGGGATTTGCAGTTGTGTAAAGCACAAACTGTTAGCCTCAATGACATTATGATTGATGCTAGTATGCAGCGGCAACCCAACATGCGTCACATACTAAACATTATTCAAGAATTTCGTGAAACTATGGTTATGGCTATACAAGTTTACGAAAATGAAGATGGAAAATACGTGGCTTGGGATGGCCAGCACACCGCGCTGGCGCTTTACATTTTGGCTACCAAAGTTTTTGGTGACCGTTTAAAAACATGTGAAGTTCCTATTGTTGTGTACTGCACCAGTCAAAAACTTGAAATTCGTCGTAACTTTATTCTATTGAATGGTGATGCCAAGCAACCATTAGACTTTATTGATACCTACAAGCAAATGGTCTATGGTGTTAAAGTTGATGGAGCAACAGACCAGGAATGGGTCGAGACTGCACAAAAGAACGATTACTTTCGTGATGCAGATTTGTTTGCTACCAACAGCAAGTTTGGAGATGATGATGAAGCAGGTGCATTTACATTGTTGGCTGATACCACAATGAGCAAGAGTTTGAAAACTCGCAAGCATCCTGAAGTAACTCGCATGTTTGCAGATTATTGGAAACGATTGAACGCAAAACGTCCAGTAGATGCAAAAGAAGCAAGGCAGTTGTTTGAATACTTTAACTTGTGTTATGAACAGAAGATCAAAGTTGATGATGCTTACTTGCAACAGTTTGTAGAGTTTACCAAAGACTTTTTCGAAGCAGACTTTTCTCCTAGTGGAATGTTTTGGGACAAAGTAAAAATGGCATATGAAAATTGGTATGCCAAAGCCAACCCGGAAAGCTATCAAGACTGGGGTGTACGAGGATTTACTACAGAGATGCGTACAGGACTTCCGTTCTTGATTGCACAAGTTCGCAAGAGCACCACGCTCAAAGCACCTAACTATACGCCAAACAATGGCTTTACAGTTGCTAAAGAGGACTTGTGGGACTAATGGCTAAGTTACGAGATCCAAAGCAGGACAAAATGAAAGGCCCAGGGGTGTTGCGTGAGCAACATCGCCGTGGCACAAAATGCATGTTAGAAGACTGCGCTAATGATATCAGCATATTTGATGGACCAGGCAGTAATATATTGTGCAGAGAACATCAACTGGAATGTGTAGAATACGGTGGCATGGGTAAACCAGAACGTCCACACACTTTCTACAGAGGTTGGGAATGTAACACTTGTGGTTATGATCCACGTGAAGATCCTGAGATTACTTCAATTGAGGATCCATATCATCAACTGCGTGTAGCACGTGGTGTAATGCATGGAGACCATATTCATTTGAAAAGTCAGGGAGGAGCAGACACAGCAGAAAACATCAATACACTGTGCTGTCGCTGTCATATGATCAAAAGCTACAAAGAAAAAGATTATCTAGGAACAAGACAATGAAAATAACACGAGTAAAAGGAATCGAAGTTGGTGATAGTTTGCCAAGTTGGATAAATTCTGATACATCGCCAACTGTTATCGGAAATTACTTTCATGACAAACTTGGTCAATTTCAAGGAGGTTATAACACAGGCAAAGGGTCTGACTTTCCTCTACTAGAACTGGAATTGAAAACCAAAAGCCAATACAAGTTGTCCAGAAACAAAATTGTAAAAAACAATACAGATTGGACTGTTGGAACTATAACACTATCAGACTTGCTGAATCAAAGTTGGTCGCAAACACACTTGTCTAAAAAAATGAAAGTTTGGTTGACTGTGGTTTATGACAAACATTATCTGAACACAGTTAAATCCAAAAATATTGTAGATTTTAGGCATTCTAGTGTACAACAAAAATTAGAACATGCCTATAATTTTGCACAACAACACATGTTATCAACTGTAGAGCAAAGTCTACAAACAGGTATTGCATTAGAAAAACTGTTTAGTCCCAGAGGGTATGACAGAATAGGACACGGCATTGTGTTTGAACGCAAAGGTGCAGAAGATATCGAAACCTTTAGTATGAGAATAACACAGAGTCATTTGCCAAAGTTAGAAAAACTTAGTAATAGTGTACAGCATGCATTTTTAGATTGGAGTTGAATAAAAAAAGGAGGCTGATTTCCAGTGGTTTTCAGCCTGCTGAACTTACATTACTTGCGGTTCCAAATACCCCAAAGTACCCAGATCGCAATCAAGCCCATTAGGCCTTCAGCACCCAGTGTTGCTAGCATAGCACTAACATTTGAAACTACACTAACTTCAGGGAAAAATGGGATAGCACCAAGACCTAGTACTTCTACTACGATCATAAGCGCCGCAATACTAATGCCAACTTCAGCAAGAGCACCTGCCCAACCTTTAATTTTGTTGATAATATCCATTGTATCAACTCCTTTTGTTTGCGTGTGTAACACACCCGCATGAATATTTACAAAAAGTCAGCTGAAATCCGCTTATGGCAAGAGCTCATGGTGTGCTATTTTGTAGCAGATATACCACAAAAAAGTGAAAAAAAGACAAAAAAAGATGCAGAAAAAGGTTGACATTTGCACCAAGATGTCTTATATTAATATAGTAAGTTGAGAAATAAGGAGTGATAAGAGATGCAAAAAGAACTAGAAACACTGAAGCAAGCTATCAAAACTGACTATATCAAGTTTGCTACTCGCGGTGGTAAACGACCGCTTGAGGGATACTTTGCTGACCAAGTTGCTAAGTTTGATGATTTGATTACCATTAAAGAAGGTAACAAGTACATTAAGATCATCAAAGAAAACAGCGTTTGGGGTTTCATTGTTAACACTGACAATGACAAAAAGTTTAAACGAGGAGACATTTTGAAAGCCGCTGGCTGGAATGCTCCTGCACGTAACGCCGCTCGAGGCAACATTTTTGAGAACTACAGTGTTGCTTGGACTGGCCCACATTACTTGGTGTAACATGAATCCGGTAGTGTTGTGGAAAACAATTTGGGTTGCAATCATTGGCGTCATTGTAGTAAGTCCGGTGGTTGCAGGAATTTTAATCATTAACTCTATCTTAGGAGGATAATATGAGTGCTACTAAAAATTGGCTCATGGACACCGAAGAGAAATGTTGGGACCAAGTCGCCGACATTATCAAACAAAGTGAACATGTGAGCGAAGCAATGGACAAAGCCGCGGCTGTGTTTGCACAGGAACGGTTGATTGGATACCTCAGTGTTGAGGACATCGAAGAAGGTGTTTCTGAGATGTGGAACGAATTGTGGAGTGCTTATGTCTAGCTGGTTTGGATATGTGGTCACTGTTTTTATGGTTTGCGCTGTAGCTATTGGTTTAGTTCTTGCAATCAACAGTGCAGCCGCTCTACCAGATGTCCATTTTAGTTACAGCACAGACGAGTGTGTCAAAGTTGTAAACTATATCGAAGGTCACAATTATACTTGTGATAACTTGCCAACCAAATACTACCATGTATGGGAGAAATAAATGACTGAACTTGAAACTGCTGTTCAAGCAATTCGCAATATCAAAACTCAAGCTGATCTCAACGTTCTTGCTGATGAGTGGAAGCGCCAAATGAACTATATTGGTTCTAAGGCAAAAATGGGTTTGAAAAAAGGTGACACTATTCAATGGGAGTCACGTGGTTTTGTTCAAACTGGTACAATCATTAAAATGAACAAAAAGACTGTTGAAGTGGTTGCAGCTGGTGCTAACCCGTTTGGGCGCACAGTAACACGTATTCCAGCCAGCATGATTGTTGGAAAGGTTGCGGCGTGAAAACACTGGACACACATCAACAACTGTTTGTGATCACCGCAGAAGAATGCGGTGAACTCACACAAGTTTGTATGAAACTACTGCGCAAGGCAACAGTTGATGATGAATGGAATAAAAAACTTCTAGAAGAAGCAGGTGATGTTTACTGTATGTTGGATCTTATGGTACAACATGGTTACTTAACATGGGATGATATTTCTGTCAGAGCAAATGAAAAAAAGAAAAAATTAATTAAATGGAGTGATTTAATAAAATAAATATTGATATGATATATATCAAGAACGATCCTGTTGTGTTTACATGGGCAGATATAGAACAGTTCGAACAAGAAAATCCAAGACTTGAATATTGCTTAGAGTGCGAATACAACGGTAAACAATATGCTATTTTTTACGGAGGAATTCCGAGTCAATATCATTGTGCATATTTTACTGAGGATCAATACAAATGGAAAAATGTACCCGTAGTTGAAGTCAATGACAAAGACTGCGAATGGATAGAGGAAATAAATCTTGTTGCCGTCCAAGCAGACAATGGAGATGTTATCTACAGTAGATATCCTACCGAACGTAGGACCAGTGATGACGGTAGTTGTTGGGTGCATGGCAATAGTGTTAGTGATGCTAGCAGAAAAAGACGTATAACATTATATAAAGGCAGAGTGGAGTATTGGCAATGACAACAGGTAAGAAAAAAATTGATTTTGAATCAGCAATGGGCGAAGAAGACTTTGGATTGATTATCGGACCAAACGGTGAGCTCAAAGGTTTGTTTGTTCCTGAAAATGATCAAGTACAACAAGGATTCGTACCAGAAACTATCTTAACAATTTTAGAAGATGTGTATGGGATGGATCTAGGCGATGAGGCAACTATTCATTGAGGCGAGGTCGCAAACAAGATCCCAGAGAATATATAGAGATCAGGATCAAACAACTGATCGATGATAGACGCAAGGCAAAAGAACCATTTGACAAAGAATGGTATTTGCGTATAATAAGTGAACTACGTTACGTTTTAACAATCATGGACAAAAGCTAGGAGGCTTTTATGAATATCAAATTTTTCGAAGTTAGCGAAGCTGCTGACGAAGCTGCACGTTTGGGTCGTTGGATGATGGATCAGTGCTACAAAACTGATAATCATGAACTGGCTAACATGCTCAGTAAAGTAGGTGATATGCTCACGGATTACGATACACCGTTTGGTGTTCGTTGGAGTGACTTTACTGAAGCAGAAACCAAATTCATTGTAGAATGTAAAAAGATCTGGGAACAGCAAAAGGCTGCATGATAGTTTATCATCACATATATAAAAATGGTGGAACTACTGTTTGGAATAGATATCGAAACAACCCAGGTGCATGGTTAGTACCTGGGCATGAACACATGCATATACCTACTCAAGGTTATCAGTATCGAGATAGTGCAGAAATTAAAGTGCCAATTCAAGGTGCTATTGATTATTTGCACTGTAGAATTGCACCAGGTGTGTTAGAACAAGAACATGACAATGTACAGTATTATACTACACTGAGAGATCCTGTACACAGATTGGTAAGTGGATTTAATTTTTGGAAAAAAATAAACCATATGAATATCAGTTTTCCAACATGGTTAAAATTTGCTAAAAACTGTTGGAGTGATCCGCCTCTGTTTATGTGGCAGTACGAATGGTTTGTCAGACATGATAGATATTGGGGATCGAAATTTGACAAAGCTGTTCATTATCCAAAAAGCGAACAAAAAATTTGGTGTGATATTGCTGTAGAAATATGCAGTAAAAATTACACAGATATACTGTTTTTAGATGAAAACTACGAAGATAAATTACCCAACATATTTCAATCATTGCACTGCGAAAATCCTACACAACACAGCAACACTACAACTCAAGAAAATATGTTGCATGTGTATGACAATGCAGTGTATACGAGCATACAAGATATTGACATAAGTTTGGCAACGGATTATTTAGAATACGAAATAATTTTTTATAATTGTATCAAAAAAAGGTTTGCTGATGTTTAAACGAAAAACAACAACCAAGTTAACATTTTTGACCAAAGAGTCTAAAATATACCCTCAGATATTGAATCCTCGAACTAAGTTTTGGCCCGATTGGTGGCGCAGTTTAACACGACAAGATTTTCCTACAATGAAAACTTGTCCAGGTTTTGTGGATCTTTTAAAGAACACTATAACTGTGCCACTGTGGAGAGACTATGAGATTACTTACAGTGACAAAATTGAAAATGTAAGAGTTGCAGCCGTAGAAACTAGAGATCAACTCAATGAATGGTTTGATGTTCATTTAAGCGAACAATACGGAGATCATTATAAAAATTATATTCATGTTAAATTAAAAACTCCATGGATTACAATTTGCAATGACAATACTAGATTTTTAATGACTGATGCAACATGGCATAGAGATGAATTTGAAAGTTATCGTGTGCTACCAGGAGAATTAGAATTTCGTTATCAACATTCTAGTCATGTTAATATTTTTATACCTAAGAGTAAAACAACCAAAACACTAACATTAGAAGCAGGTACACCTATTTGTTATCTAACACCACTTACAAGCAATACAATCGAAATCGAAGCTAAAAGAGTAAACAGTGATGAATGGTATAGTTATGTTCCGCAATTTTTCTCCTTTAAGAATCATTATAGAACAATTCTAAAAATAATTAAAGAAAAAGGTTGACAATAAGACGTCTTGGCGTTATATTGTAAGTGTAAGTTAAGAAAAGAGGTACTATGAATAAGAATTTAATTCTCACTGATGTCGACGGAGTATTGCTCGACTGGGAGACTGCATTTCATGATTGGATGGAAACCAAAGGCTTTGTGCGGGGTGCAATCAGCAGCTATGAAATGCACTTGGTATACAATGAACGTAAAGATGTTGTTAAGCAATTGGTAAAAGAATTCAATAGCAGTGCTTGGATGTGTTGTTTAGAACCTTTCCGAGATGCTGTTTGGGGTGTTGAACAGTTGGCTAAAAAAGGCTGGCGGTTTGGAGTTATTACCAGCTTGAGCTTGGATCCATATGCAGGCAAACTGCGTGAAGAAAACTTAAAGAAACATTTTGGAGATGTGTTTGAATTTGTACAGTGTCTAGACACTGGTGCGGACAAGGATGAAGCACTGTTACCTTACAAAGGCAGTGGCTTGTACTGGATTGAAGACAAGCCTGAAAATGCAAAACTTGGCGCTGATTTCGGCCTCAACACTTTTATGCTACGGCATGAACATAACGCTACTTTTCACTACGACGGTGTTAAGAATGTAGACAACTGGACTCAAATTGTTAATTCGGTTGGTTAACTAGTTTCGTCGTAAATTTGTAGTACGTCTGCCACAACGGGGTGTCTTTCGACATCCCGTTTTCCAAATTGCACATGAGCAATTGTGTTAACAGATTGTGCATTGTATTTGTTTAAAAAGTCTTTTAGACCATTGTTTGTAAATCCTCTATCATGTTGAGCAAGGTCTCCTGTTACCACTATCTTACTACCTTCACCAATTCGGGTTAACAGCATTTTAGTTTGTTCTTGAGTTGCATTTTGCATTTCATCTGCAATAATCCAGCTCTTCTTAAATGTGCGTCCACGCATATACGCTAACGGTGAGATTTCAATTGTCTTGTCCTCTACCATCTGTAGTACTTGTTTAGGCTTATAGTGTTCTTCGAGGAAATCGAAGATAGGTCTGGTCCAGGGTTCCATTTTTTGTTTTAAGTCGCCGGGCAAAAAGCCGTGTTGTTCGTCAACACTAACGGCAGGTCTGGTAATAACTAGTTTTTCTACTTCGCCATCTTCCAATTTTTTGATACCCATTTGCACAGCCAACATGGTTTTGCCTGTTCCTGCTGGACCAGTTGCAAATACTATGTGTTTGGATGCGTCATCTAGGTAATCAAGAAGATCTTCTTGATGCAAGTTACGAGGTAAAATTTGTAGTTTCTTTCTGCGATAATCTTGCAGTTCTATTACCATATCGTTGAATGAACCTCTCGGGTTTTGTTTTCTTGCTCTTTTAGCCATATTGTTGTAAACTCCATGTTATGTCTGCGAGCCCATGTTGTCTACACTATTACTTATCAAGAAAGACTAAATATACGTATGAAAGAGATCGAAGAATTAAAAGCAACACTAGATAATCTAGTAGATTCCAGCAGTGACTTAAACGTGCTACTTGAATTTGAAGAAGTGTTGGACAATTTAAATATCTATGCTTATCCAAATTGGGAGTATGGAGAAGTTATTGCTGGTCCTGACGTCAGCAAGTATTGGGTTACTGTCACACTGATGTACCCACGTAAACTGATGCCAGATCCAGATGCAGCTATGAGACTTATCAAACATGGTGCTAGAGTGTTTATGGGCAAAGACACATTTATCGAGCCTGTAAAAGTAACTAGCCCAGATGATTTAGAGCCAGCAGATGAAAACAACAAGCGTAAACCAAAGCGTGTTAAAAAGCCAATTTGGTTGGTGCGCATCGAAATGCCCCGTCAGTTTGTGGATGAATTTGAATCAGGAAAAATCACCATTAATGGCATTGATATTGATATGAGTGAAGTTGATGGCGCATATGACAGTGATTACGACAACGAACTCAACCCAGACAAACAAGACTTAGGAATGGAACAATGACAGATTTAAATAGAATTAAAAAATTAGCTGGTATAGAGGAACGCAAAGTAAACTTTGATCCAGATGACATGTATGATCAAGGTACGGTTAGAAAAAATGCACTAGAAGCACTCA
>Ga0181582_10001441_pt1 | contig 18529 bp, 19 predicted proteins | sample 071ome_32_FD_132438 | JGI IMG/M metagenome (GOLD analysis project Ga0181582, IMG submission 132438) | Coastal salt marsh microbial communities from the Groves Creek Marsh, Skidaway Island, Georgia - 071405AT metaG (megahit assembly) | ecosystem: Environmental > Aquatic > Marine > Intertidal...
GAGGTTGTCTCGGGCAAGCAAAAGAAAGCACCCTCCAACGCTCCAAGTTACACCAAAGTCTTTGGCGAAAATCTGGTAAAAGCGGCCGCGCATGATCCCCGCATTTGCGCGGTGACCGCCGCGATGCCGGACGGAACCGGCCTTAATCTGTTCGCCGAGCGATATCCATCGCGCTGCTTTGACGTCGGGATTGCCGAACAGCACGCGGTCACCTTTGCAGCGGGATTGGCCGCTGGCGGAATGCGCCCGTTTTGCGCGATCTATTCAACATTCCTGCAACGTGGCTACGATCAAGTGGTTCATGACGTCGCCATCCAGCGCCTTCCAGTTCGCTTTGCAATCGACCGCGCGGGACTGGTTGGGGCCGACGGTGCGACACACGCAGGTAGCTTTGATATCGCGTTTCTGTCCAACCTGCCCGGCATGGTGGTGATGGCCGCCGCAGACGAAGCCGAACTTGTCCATATGGTCGCGACAGCCGCAGCCCATGACGCAGGACCCATCGCATTCCGCTACCCGCGCGGCGAAGGCGTGGGCGTCGAGTTGCCAGAAACAGGCACACCCATCGAAATCGGCAAGGGCCGCATTGTGCAACAGGGCACGCAGGTGGCAATCCTGTCTTTCGGCACCAGACTTGAAGAAGTGAAAAAAGCGGCCGAATCCCTTGCCGCGAAAGGTATCACCCCAACAATCGCTGATGCGCGTTTCGCAAAACCATTGGATGAGACGCTTATTCTGGATCTGGCCGCACATCATGACGCGATGATCACCATCGAAGAAGGTGCTGTTGGTGGTTTTGGCAGTCTGGTGGCACAGCTTCTGTCAGAAAATGGCGTCTTTGATCACGGCTTGAAGTTCCGCTCAATGTTCTTGCCGGATACCTTCATAGATCACGCGTCACCGCAGGATATGTACCGCACTGCCAAACTGGACGCCGCGCATATCGAAGCGAAGGTACTGGACCTTCTGGGCGTGGCGCAAGTTCACAGCCAAACGCGCGCTTAACCCAATTCCTCTTTGAAAATGGCGTCCAAAGCTTCGCGGTACCCGGGATACTTTAGGGTGATGCCAAGCTCGGATTTCATCCGGTCGTTACGCACACGTTTACACTCGGCGTAAAAACTGCGCGCCATAGGGCTCATCTCGGCGGTTTCAAAATCTTCCTCTTCGGGTAGGTCCATACCCAGCAGGTTTGCGGCATAGGACAGGATGTCTTCCGGCGGCGCGGGTTCATCATCGCTAATGTTGTATATCCTACCCGGATTAGGGCGCTGCGTTGATGCGTAAAGGCATTGGGCAATATCATCGACATGAATGCGGCCGAAGACCTGTCCGGGTTTGCGGATCAGCCGTGCCGTTCCGTTTCTGAGCTTGGCAAACGGACCCCGACCTACGCCGTAGATACCCGCCAAACGGAACACGTGAACCGGCAAATCAGTCTCTAACCAGGCCTTTTCCGCATTGGCGCGGACTTGCCCTCTGCGCGTTGACGGATCAACGACTGTCTCCTCGTCCACCCAAGCACCGCCATGATCACCGTAAACACCGGTCGTCGACAAATAGCCGATCCATTCCAGCCGTTCGCTCGCGACCAGGGCATCATGATATTCGTTCAAGAACAGGTCCCCATTTGCATCCGGAGAAGCCGAAACAAGAATATGGGTCGCCTGCGAAATTGCATCTCTCAGATCTGTTCCGGGCCAGACGAAGGGGTGTACGCCCATCGCGGACAGCGTTTTCGTCTTCTCTTTCGACCGGGTTGTGCCGGCAACCATCCAGCCCCGCTCTGCAACATAAGAGCCGAAAACCTTGGCTGTGAAGCCGTGACCGATAGAAAGCAAATGGTGTGTCATACCCTATGAAATGACCCTTGTTTTGATTTCTGACAAGGGGTTCTTTGGTCGGGGCTTGCGTCGAGGGCGAAAAGCGGCACACTTCGAGGATATAAAAAGCAGGTTAATAATTCCAATGATCGACTCTCTACCTACCAAATGCCCCGAAACACCGGCGCCGCAAGAGTTCACCGACCCAAAACGCGCCGTTGCGCGAATAAAAGAGCTGTATGCCCAATCCACGGGCTTTCTACAAAAAATGTTTCAAACGTCTTTGGAAGAAGGTCATCCTTCGGTGCGCTATCGGGCCTTTTACCCCGAAGTGCGTATCACCTCGCAGACCTTTGACGTCACCGACAGTCGACTAAGTTTTGGTCATGTGTCCGAACCAGGTGAATATTCAGCAACTATTACCCGCCCCGACTTGTTCGAGAATTATCTGACCCAGCAATTGAAGCTATTGATCGCAAATCACAAGGTACCGGTTGTTGTAGGTCTGTCGTCAACACCAATCCCTCTACATTTCGCTGTCTCTGGCGATCAAAGCGCCTCGGTTCCTCAGCAGGGGGCAGCACAGTTCAACTTGCGCGATGTATTCGATGTTCCCGACCTGAACACGACAAACGATGACATCGTTAACGGGGTCTCTGTGAAAAACGCGGACGGATCAGGCGCACTAGCGCCTTTTACAGCCCAGCGCATCGACTATTCTCTGGCCCGGCTGGCGCATTACACCGCCACACAACCCGAGCATTTCCAAAACCACGTCCTGTTCACAAACTACCAATTCTATGTACAAGAGTTCGAAGCCTTTGCCCGGAAAATGTTGGATGATCCGGAAAGTGGATACACCTCGTTCGTTGGACCCGGAAATTCAGAAATATTTAGCGGAACGGATGATCTGCCCCATCCTGAAAAACTTCCGCAAATGCCGACTTACCATCTGAAACGGAGTGACCAGTCGGGGATTACCCTTGTGAATATCGGAGTCGGACCGTCAAACGCCAAAACAGCTACCGACCACATTGCGGTTCTGCGGCCCCATGCCTGGTTGATGGTTGGTCATTGCGCGGGTCTGCGCAACACTCAGCAGTTGGGCGATTTCGTTCTGGCCCATGCCTATCTGCGGGAAGACAAAGTGCTGGACGACGATCTTCCAATCTGGGTTCCCATTCCGCCCCTTGCCGAAATCCAAATCGCCCTTGAACAAGCAGTCGCACAAGTGACCGAGCTGTCAGGTTTCGAGTTAAAGCGCATTATGAGAACCGGTACCGTTGCCTCGGTCGATAACAGGAACTGGGAGCTAAGGGATCAAACCGGACCAGTTCAACGGTTGTCGCAATCTCGTGCCGTCGCGCTGGATATGGAAAGCGCAACGATCGCTGCAAACGGCTTCCGGTTTCGCGTACCCTATGGCACCTTGCTTTGCGTTTCCGACAAACCCCTTCACGGCGAACTAAAACTGCCGGGTATGGCCAGCGACTTTTATAAAACTCAGGTCTCACGCCATCTGATGATCGGAATTCGGGCCATGGAAATGCTACGCGAGATGCCACTTGAGCGGATTCACAGCCGAAAACTGCGCAGTTTTGAGGAAACAGCCTTCCTTTAACCCCAAGTTAGCCTATCAAAATGCGCTTTTTTAAGGAAAATCGCCCACAAATTATTGTGTTTACTTAATACATGCAGTTAACTGCTCGAGATGAGGCCCAACAGGGGCAGTGTAAGGAGCAATAAAATGGCAAAACCCATGACCAAAACCCAACTCGTTGCCGCTCTGGCAGAAGAAATGGGCGCAGACAAAAAAGCAGCAGGCGCGGCCCTGGATGCAGTGATATCGATTATCACCCGTGAAGTTTCGGCTGGCGGTGCAGTCACTCTGCCGGGCGTCGGCAAAATCTACTGCCGCGAGCGCCCCGAGCGTATGGTGCGCAACCCAGCCACCGGCGAGCAGATCAAGAAAGAAGCCGACAAGGTTGTCAAAATGACCATCGCGAAAGCGCTGAAAGACAGCGTCAACGGCTAAGCTTGAACTTGTTCAGTTTTTGGGAAAGGGTCGCGTAAAGCGGCCCTTTTTCATTTCAGGAGAGATCATGGATATTCGCGCCATCGGCATGGGGCTTTTGTTTGCCTTTATATGGTCCTCGGCCTTCACTTCGGCACGGATCATTGTGGCGGATGCATCGCCCGTGGCATCACTGGCATTGCGATTTTTGGTTTCAGGGCTTATCGGCGTGGCAATCGCCAAAGCGATGGGCCAAACATGGAAATTGACCCGCGCTCAGTGGCAGGCAACGCTTGTATTCGGCATCTGTCAAAACGCGCTGTATTTGGGGCTGAACTTTGTAGCGATGCAATGGATCGAGGCGTCTTTAGCGTCGATCATCGCGTCGTCCATGCCTTTGCTGGTGGCTTTGGCGGGTTGGGTGATTTTCAAGGACACCCTGCCCAAACTGGGTCAGATCGGCATGGTGGCCGGGTTCCTAGGTGTGATCCTGATCATGGGGTCCCGTCTGGGCGGCGGAGTGGATCCTTTAGGAATCGGGCTTTGCATCATCGGCGCCATGGGTTTGGCAACCGCAACAATGATTATGCGCGGAGCGTCGTCGGGCGGAAACGTCATGATGATCGTCGGTCTTCAAATGCTGGTTGGATCGGCCGTTTTGGCGGTTCCAGCCGTGTTGTTTGAGGACGTGCATGTCAACTTTACTTGGCCTTTGGTGTTGGCCTTTTCCTATACAACTCTGGCACCTGGGTTGCTGGCTACATGGATATGGTTCAAGCTGGTTCAACGCATTGGCGCCGTCAAGGCGGCAACTTTCCACTTTCTTAACCCGTTTTTTGGCGTCTCGGTGGCCGCACTTATTCTGGGTGAGTCGCTTGGAAAAACCGACGTGATCGGGGTGATTATCATCACGTTGGGTATTTTGGCCGTGCAACTTTCGAAACAAAAACCCACGTGAAGTTGATCTGCCGTCAGGGCTTTGTTCAGTGACCTTCCAAACGACGTGGCTATTGTCGCCGCATGGAATTCGTTTTCGCCTATCTTGCTGGGTTACTGACCCTGATTAACCCCTGCGTTCTTCCGGTGTTGCCGGTGGTTCTGTCCGGTGCGCTGCACACAAATCGACTGGGGCCATTGGCTCTGGCCGCGGGGATGAGCCTGTCGTTCGTCGTTTTGGGCGTAAGCGTTTCCGCGTTCGGATATGCGGTTGGTCTGACGCCCGCGATGGTCGCTGACGCTGGCGCTGTGTTGTTAGTGCTTTTCGGCTTGGTAATGTTCGTACCCGCCGCGCAGCGACGGTTTGCCATGGCGACCTCGGGCGTGGCAGCTGGAGCGGATGCAACGCTTGGAGGGTTCGACCAAACGCACCTGCGCGGACAGTTTCTGGGCGGGCTTTTACTGGGCGCGGTTTGGAGTCCCTGCATCGGACCGACCTTGGGAAGCGCAATTGCTCTGGCCAGTCAGGGAACCAATCTGGGATTCGCCAGCTATATTATGCTGGGCTATGCACTGGGTGTTTCGACCCTAATTATCGGGATCGGCTACGGAGCCCAAGGCCTGATCAATCGCAACCGCGCCGCCGTTATGCGCATCGCCACTGCCGCCCCGAAAATCATGGGCGTGGTCTTTGTGCTTGTCGGCCTTTTCCTGTTGTTTCGCCTAAACCACTACGTCGAAGGTTGGTTGCTGGATATGATGCCCGACTGGCTGATCGATCTTTCCTATTCTATTTGACCTGAAAGGACCGCAAATGAACCGCCGTGACTTTTTGAAATCCACCACTCTTGCCACTTTAATGCCAGTCGCAGCCTTTGCGGCCGAGGACGCAAGATGGGTTAGTTACCGACCAGGTGTGGTCGATGACCTGTTAGCCGAAGGAAAAACAGTCTTTCTAGACTTTCACGCCGTCTGGTGCGGTACCTGTAAGGTACAGCGCCGTCGTATGGATGCGCTGATGGAGGAAAACCCTGCCTATTTGGAGAACGTGGTTTTTGTAAACATCGACTGGGATGCCTATTCAAACGCAGCCATTACCTTTGATCTGGAAATCCCGCGTCGATCCACTCTGATCGTTCTAAAAGGCGACGAGGAACTGGGTCGCATCGTAGCTGGCACGAAGCGCGACGACATCAAAACGTTGATGGACACAGCGTTAGAGGCGGCAACCTCTTAACCGATCTTGCCCTGGTTCTCGCCCACCTGACCGCGATGTAAAAGAAGGTGGTCGAGGATCACGCACGCCATCATCGCCTCGCCCACGGGTACGGCGCGAATACCGACGCAGGGGTCATGGCGACCCTTGGTGATGATCTCGGCGGGCTCGCCTGATTTGGTGATCGTCTGGCGAGTTTTCAGGATCGAACTGGTCGGCTTTACGGCAAAGCGCACCACCAAATCCTGTCCAGTCGAAATACCCCCCAGAATGCCGCCAGCATGGTTGGACGAGTAAACCGGCTGGCCATCGTTACCCATGAAAATCTCATCCGCGTTTTCTTCACCGGTCAGACAAGCGGCGTCCATGCCCTCGCCAATCTCGACGCCTTTCACGGCGTTGATCGACATCATTGCAGCGGCTAGATCAGTGTCTAACTTGGCATAAATGGGGGCGCCAAGCCCTGCAGGAACGCCCTTGGCGACCACTTCGACAACTGCACCAACAGAATTGCCTGTCTTCCGCAGACCATCCAGATAGTCCGCCCATTCGCCTGCCGAAACCGCATCCGGTGTCCAGAACGGGTTCTGGTCGATCTGATCCCAGTCGAACCGCTCACGGTCGATCTTATGGGGCCCGATCTGGGTCATGTAGCCTTTGATCTCAACATTCGGCACCAGCGTCTTAATCGCCTCACGCGCCAGTCCACCGGCTGCAACACGCGCCGCCGTTTCCCGCGCCGACGACCGCCCGCCGCCGCGATAGTCGCGGATGCCGTATTTCTGCCAATAGGTGATGTCGGCATGACCCGGTCGGAACTTCTCGGCGATATCACCATAGTCCTTTGATCGCTGATCGGTGTTCTCGATCATCAACTGAACCGGAGTGCCGGTGGTTTTGCCTTCGAACACACCAGACAGGATCTTCACGGCATCCGGTTCACGCCGCTGCGTGGTAAACTTGTTCTGACCCGGTTTGCGCTTGTCCAGCCACTGCTGGATCATCGCCTCGTTGATCTCAACACCCGGAGGGCAGCCATCCACCGTCGCGCCCAATGCAGGCCCGTGGCTTTCACCCCAAGTGGTGACGCGGAACAAATGACCGAAGCTGTTCATGCTCATTGGCGGCTCTCCTTTGTCATTCCGTCTAAAGGCAGGGGGCAGTAGCCTCAAGCGATTTTCCTTGATCATAGGCTGTTCGGGCGCTACTTGAACCCTACCTCGGGGAGCCATCAGGCTGAGATGCGAAAGCGAACCCGTTGAACCTGAACCGGTTAACACCGGCGGAGGGAAGGTCTGGACAATCTCCAATCTTGCCCATCTGCCGCAAAATAGGAGATTGCCATGAAGGCGTACCTACTTGCAGCGGGAATTCTGACAGCCACGACCGCGGTGGCACAGGCCGAGACTTTGACCGTCTACGCGCCGGACTATTTCACATCAGAATGGGGCCCCGGGCCAACCATCGAAGCCGCTTTCGAAGAAAGCTGTGGCTGCGAGATGGAGTTCCTGCCCGGCGACTTGCTGCCCCGCATCATGCTGGAAGGCAAAAACACCCGCGCGGATATTGTCATCGGCCTGAACACCGACGTCACAGCCAAGGCGCGTTCAACCGGACTGTTTTCCCCGCATGGTCAGGATAAAGGCCAGCTAGAGCTTCCGATCGCTTGGGAAGACGACACGTTCCTGCCGTTCAACTGGGCTTATGTATCGTTCATCTACGACGCCACAAAGATCAACACACCGCCTGCCAGCTTTGAAGACCTGCGTAGCATGCCGGAAGATCAGAAGGTTGTGATCCAAGACCCTCGCAGCTCAATCTCTGGCCTTGCGTTGGTGCTTTGGGTCAAAGCCGTCTACGGCGACCAGGCCGAAGCGTTCTGGTCCGATATGGCGCCGCGAATACTGACTGTGACCAAAGGCTGGTCAGAAGCCTACGGTCTGTTCACCGATGGTGAAGCGCCAATGGTTCTGTCCTACAACACCTCGCCCGCATACCACATCGCGTTTGAGGAAGACGAAACCAAGAAGGCCGCGATTTTTGAAGAAGGTCACTACGGGTTCTTCGAACTTGTCGCTAAAATGTCGACTACCGACAATCCAAACGCTGACAAATTCATGGAGTTTGTTCTGAGTGATGCGTTCCAAAGCGCAATTCCGATGACGAACTTCTCGTACCCGTCAGCACAGGGTCCATCCGAATGGCCTGAAGTGTTCGCTAACCTACCAGCGCCTGACAAGGCGATCTTCCTAAGCGAAGACCAAGCCGAAGCCATTCGCGCAGAAGCTATCGAAGAATGGCGTCGCGCCCTTTTGCAATAATCATCGGAGGGCTGGTCACAGCCCTTGTCGCTGTACCTTTGGCGGCGGTTTTTTACCGCGCCGGAGGCGGCGCGTCACTTGGCGCGGCCGAATGGTCCGCGCTAAGGTTCACAGTCTGGCAGGCATTTTTGTCTGCCTTGCTAAGCTGTCTATTGGCGATTCCCACCGCACGTGCCCTTTCGCGTCGCCAGTTCCCCGGTCGGGATACGTTGGTCACGATCCTTGGCGCGCCGTTTATCCTGCCCGTGATCGTGGCCATCCTAGGCCTTCTAGCTGTTTTTGGGCGTGAAGGCATGGTCAGTCAGATTCTGATGACCTTTGGTCTACCACGTCTAAGTGTATACGGCCTGCACGGGATATTGCTGGCCCATGTATTCTTCAACTTGCCCTTGGCCACCCGACTGATCCTGCAAGGTTGGAATGACATCCCCGCCGAGCGCTTTCGTCTAGCAGCCCAACTTGGGCTGTCATCGCGTGCGCTCTTCCAGATCGTCGAATTTCCGATGCTGCGCAAAACGGTTCCGGGCGCGTTTCTGGTTATCTTTGTGGTCTGCCTTTCCAGCTTTGCCGCAGCCCTAACACTTGGCGGCGGCCCAAAAGCCACAACCGTGGAGCTGGCAATCTACCAGGCGTTTCGTTTCGATTTCGACCTTGGGAAAGCGGCGACACTAGCACTGGTCCAATTGGCGTTGGTAGGGGTGGCCTCACTGACTATGTTCCGCTTGCTCGGCCCTTTGACGAGCGATATCGGTCAAGGTCGCTCTACGCAGCGATGGGATGGAAAATCGCTATCATCCAAGGGAATTGACGCTTTGGTCATACTGATCGTAACCCTTTTCCTATTGCTGCCTATTCTTTCTGTGATCTTGCGAGGCGCGCTGGGGCTTGGCGATCTGCCCGTCTCGGTTTGGGTGGCCGCATTGCACTCCATCCAAGTCGCTCTCGCCTCGACTGCTCTGTGTATCGCTTTCGCGCTGCCTTTAGCATCTGTTCGACAAGGACAGACTGTAGCGCTGCTAGGCTTTGCCTTGTCGCCGTTGGTACTCGGCACCGGACTGTTTTTGATCCTGCAACCCTATACCAACCCATTCGAATGGGCCTTGCCGGTAACTTGCGTGGTCAACGCCCTGATGTCCCTGCCCTTCGCCGTTCGCGCCATAGCCCCCGCGCTGGAACAGGCCGAGGCGGATTACGGTCGCACTGCCGACATGCTGAATCTGACTGGCTGGTCGCGTTGGCGGTGGCTCTACCTGCCACGCACTCGGCGCCCGCTTGGATTTTCGGCCGGTCTTGCCGCCGCCCTGTCGATGGGTGATCTTGGGGTGATCATTCTGTTTGCCGATCCTGAACGGGCAACTCTGCCCTTACAGATGTACCGCCTGATGGGAGCCTATCAGATGGATGCCGCAGGCGGTGCTGCTTTGCTTCTGCTTATCCTGAGCCTTGGCGCGTTCTGGCTGTTTGACAAAGGGGGGCGTTATGGCACTTCGACTTGAAAACCTGATCCTTCAGCAAGGAACATTTCGGCTAGAAGCGAACCTGACCTTGCCAGAAAATAGCTTTACTGCCGTTATCGGTCCTTCGGGTACGGGGAAGTCCACATTGTTTGATGCCATTGCAGGGTTTTTGCCATCGGCATCGGGCAACATCTCGTGGGACGGAACACCCCTTTTCGATCTACCCCCCGGCAAACGCCCCGTGGCGATGCTATTTCAGGACAACAACCTTTTTCCGCACCTGACCATCGGCCAAAACGTCGGCTTGGCGCTGACCCAGAAAAGCCGCCTGTCAGAAGAGCAAAGGCAAGCCGTCGAGCGAGTTCTGATCCGCGTAGGCCTTGAGGAGATGGCAAACCGCAAACCATCACAACTCTCTGGCGGCCAGATCAGTCGTGCCGCCCTTGCAAGGCTACTTCTGCAGGACAAATGCCTGTGGCTGTTGGACGAGCCGTTCTCGGCCCTTGGTCCGGCGTTAAAATCCGAAATGCTGAAACTGGTGCGAGAGGTCGCAGAAGAAAAGAACGCGACCGTTTTGATGATCACACACGACCCGCAGGATGCCCGAGCGGTTGCCCCACTTTCCCTGCTTGTGGCTGAAAATTCGGCAGCCGGGCCATTCAAGACTGATGAATTGTTGAATAACCCTCCGCTGGCTTTAGCTGAATATCTTGGACACTAATGCAAAAAGCCCCACCAACCAGGCGGGGCTTTCGCAAATCTTATCTGTTTCCAGAATTATGCTTCTTTGGCTTTCTTCTTCACAGGCGCCCACAACTTCTTGTTGGTCGCGTAAAGCAGAACCGACAGCAGGACCAAGAACAGAACGGCGGTGAAACCGGTCTCCTTGCGAGCCATCATCTTTGGCTCAGCGGCCCACATCAGGAAGGCCGCAGTATCCATAGCTTCGTGGTGCAGGCTGTTGTCATGACCATCGTCAAATTCGACATCTTCACCATAAAGTGGAGGTGCCATCGAAATCCAGCCACCTGGGAAAGCGGTGTTTTCGTACAGGGTCACGCCTGCTTCGACTTTTTCTTTGCCGGTATAGCCAGTCAAAAGCGATGCAATGTACTCGGCGCCGCCCATGCCGTTAAACAGCTGGCTCAGACCAGTGCCCATCGGACCGTGGAAGCCAGCGCGGGCTTTTGCCATCATCGACAGATCAGGTGCGCCCACGGCAGTATTGGCAGGGAAGTGATCAGTGGGATTTGCAGGACGGTAGTCGTCAAGCTCGGCATCATAGACTTCCCACTGTGCCGCATAGGCACGCATCTGATCTTCAGGCAGGCCTACGCCGCCTTCGTCAGACAAGGTGCGCAAAGGCACATACTGAAGACCGTGACAGCCTGCGCAGATTTCAGTGTAGACTTTCAGACCGCGCTGAAGCTGGTTCTGGTCGTATTTACCGAACGGACCTTCGAACGAGAACGAGAAATCCTCGATGTGCGCTTCGCCGCCTGCCGCGTTCGCTGCGCCGGCCATTAGGCCGACGGCTGCGATTGCCGAAAGGGTGAGTTTCTTAAACATTTCTCAGTGTCCTTTCTTATTCGGCTTTGCCGTAATGGGCATTGAAGTCGTCTTCAATGGTTGCCGGTTGCGGCAGAGGCTTCTCGGTTACACCCAACAGAGGCAGGATCACCAGGAAGTAAGCGAACCAATAAGTCGCGCCGATCAGCGATATGGTCGAGTACGGAGGCTCAGCCGGCATTGCGCCACACCACATCAGTACGATGAAGTCGATTGCCAAAAGCCAGAACCACCACTTGAAGCTTGGGCGGTATTTGCCAGAGCGAACCGAAGACGTATCCAGCCACGGTGCTAGAGCGATCACAAAAATCGCGCCGAACATCGCCAGAACACCAAAGAACTTCGCGTCGATGATGCCTCCAGTGATGAAGTTGGCGAACATCACTACCCAAACGTCCGAGGTGAACGCACGCAGGATCGCGTAGAACGGCAGGTAATACCATTCAGGAACGATGTGAGCCGGCGTAACCAGCGGGTTTGCTTCGATGTAGTTGTCAGGGTGGCCAAGGTAGTTCGGCATGAAGCCAACGATGGCGAAGAAGACAACCAGAACAACCGCCAGAGCAAAGAAGTCCTTGATTACGAAATAGGGCCAGAAAGGCAGGGTATCTTTCTCGGCTTCTTCTTTCGAACCACGACGGACCTCAACACCTGTCGGGTTGTTGTTGCCAGTGGTGTGGAACGCCCAGATATGGACGATTACCAGACCCGCAATCAGGAACGGCAGCAGATAGTGAAGGCTGAAGAAGCGGTTCAGGGTCGCGTTATCAACAGCGGGTCCACCCAGAAGCCATGTCTGGATCGGTTCGCCGATGAACGGGATTGCGCCGAACAGGCCGGTGATAACCGTTGCTCCCCAGAACGACATCTGACCCCAAGGCAGAACGTAGCCCAGGAAGCCGGTTGCCATCATCAAAAGATAGATCAGCATACCGATGATCCAGGTGATTTCGCGGGGTGCCTTGTACGAACCGTAGTACAGACCACGGAAGATGTGCAGGTACACGGCGATAAAGAACAACGATGCGCCATTCATGTGCAGATAGCGGATAAAGTGCCCGCCATTCACGTTGCGCATGATGTGCTCGATCGAAGCAAATGCCAGATCAACGTTAGGGGTGTAGTGCATCACCAGAATGATGCCGGTGACAATCTGCAAACCAAGGCAGAATGCCAGAACAATGCCCCAGATCCACATCCAGTTGAGGTTCTTGGGGGTCGGGATCATGATCGTGTCATAGATCAGACCGATAACCGGAAGACGTGTGTTGACCCATTTGGCCAAACCACCCTTCGGTTCATAATGATCGTGCGGGATACCAGACATATTCGCGTCTCCTTAACCCAGTTTGATCGTGGTTTCATCCACGAATTCTGCGACCGGAACCGGAAGGTTCTCTGGTGCGGGACCTTTGCGGATACGACCAGACGTGTCGTAGTGCGAACCGTGGCACGGACAGAACCAGCCGCCAAAGTCGCCAGCGCCGTCGCCCAAAGGCACACAGCCCAAGTGCGTACAAACGCCCATCATCACCAGCCATTCGCCGGTTTCGTCAAGCGCACGGTTTTCGTCGGCAGCAGTAGCAACGCCGATGTTTTCGTTGCGGGCATCGCCGTCCGGCAATGCGCCCAAATCAACAGCGCGCGCTGCTTCAATTTCGTCCGCGGTACGGCGGCGGATAAAGACAGGCTTACCCAACCACTTGACGGTCAGCTGTGTACCTGGCTCGACACCACTGATATCAACACGGATCGAGGACAGTGCCTGAACATCTGCTGACGGATTCATTTGGTTGACCAGCGGCCAGATTGCGGCACCTGCGGTGACTGCGCCAGCGCCTGCTGTGGCGTAGTAGAGGAAATCTCTGCGGGTGCCTTCGTGATCTTCTGCGTGGGACACGAGGTTTCTCCAAGTTTTTTCGGCCGGAACCAGCCATATACAGATTTAGGCCGCAGTTCCCCGCAGCCCGTCCGAGGGCGTGTTTAGCGCCGGAATTTCATTGCGTAAAGCGCACAATCCATCCCCAAGCCCTTCCGAGCGCTTGTGTCGCGGTTGTATCGCGTAAAAACAACACCCACTTTAACAGAAAACTGGGCATTTGCAGATTGAAGAGGTGGATTTTGAGGAAAGCGATTCTTTTTTCCCTGTGTGCGATATTCGCCGCCTCTGCACTTTCAGCCGAGACAGAAATCAGCCTTTATGGCGGATGGCAAACTGTTCAACCGTCACATGTCAGTGGATTTCACCCTGACGGAGGCACTTATTCGGATAGGTTTCTTTGGGATGGCAAGTCGTTCACCCTGCCGCCGTACTATGGTTTTAGGGTCACGCAGTGGGCAGGTAAGTTCGGAACCAGCTTAGAATTTACCCACGCCAAATCCTATGCACAGGACAGCACGCGCAGTAGCAACAATTTTCAAAGGTTCGAATTCACGGACGGTTTGAATCTACTGACCATGAACCAGTTTATCCGCTGGCCCGATAGTCTTGTGGGTTTGACGCCCTATGCAGGTGTCGGCTTAGGGCTGGCATTCCCGCACGTCGATGCGCTGAGCAATGGCGGGTATCAAACATACGGCTACCAAATCACCGGCCCTGCCGTGAAACTGACTGCGGGCGGCTATCGCGCGCTATCCGAGACGTTGATTGGCTTCGCCGAATATCAGTTTTCGGCCAGCCAACATTCAGGCACGTTAACCGGCGGCGGCAGTTTTGAGACACTCCTGTTAACGGACGCCCTAAATGTCGGGATCGGATGGCGCTTCTAGCCGTTAGTCGGGTCGGGTCGTTTGCATTGACGGGCGCTGAGCGAAATCAGCATACCATTCAGCAAGCGCCGGGTTGTCTCTTCGCCAATTGCGGTCATCGTGGCGGAAATCCAGATAGCCCAGAGCCGCACCAACTGCGATCTGAGCAATGCAGAACGGGCCATTCAATAGGTCCATAAAGGAATCGTTGATCTGAGCAACAGCGCGAGACACCTTTTCCCATTGGGCGTCAACCCAGGGTGCATAGACCATATCTTCGGGACGAATGCGGCCTTCGTATACCATAAGAACAGCCGCCTCCATGATGCCGTCGGCCGTCGCCTCAAGCGTCAAAACCCGCCACAAATCGGCATTAGGATACAACTCGGCCTTGGCGCCGTCATTCAAATAGCGGCAGATCACACGGCTGTCGTAAATCGCATAGCCTTCGTCCAGAACAAGAGACGGGATTTTCCCAAGGGGGTTCGCTGCTTTCGCATCTTCGGCAGTGTCAACGGCGGTGGTCACGACCTTGACCAACTCGACCTCGTCAATCTTGCCGGTCTCAATAAGCGTCAGCCAAACTTTGCGAACAAACGGAGACGCTGGGTTGTAGATCAGTTTCATTGCTAGATTTCCCAAAGACTTGCAGCCTACACAGTTCTTCAATTCAGGCCAAAGCGCAATGGCTAAGGAAAGTGAATGGGGTCGTCACCAGATTCCCACACCTGATACTTTTGCATAACCTGCGCCAGCCGTTCAGACTCGAGAAACAATGTAAGCCACGCATGTAAACCACGCCAATCCTGAGCGTCGAACCACACTTTGTCCGTCATTGCAAATTGCCGGACGAACGGAAGAATTGCCATGTCCGCTAGGGTCGGCTCTCCACCAAAAAGCCAACTCTGACCCTCAAGTCTTTCGTCCAATTGACGCAAATAACCGCTGGCGATCTCTCGTTCAGCCAGTTTATCGGCATCATCATAGCGCGTGGAATACTTGTACCGGTCCAACGCCCGCTTGAACGGACCCTCGATCATGTCGATCAGCGCGTGCCCCGCGTGTGGCATATCCAACCAAGACTCGGGATCATTCTGCGCCAAAGCCCACATCATAATGTTGCGGCTTTCATCCAAAACTCTGTCGCCCGTTTGCAAGCAGGGCACAGTCCCGCTGGGCGATGTCGCCAGAAACTCGGGCGCTTTATCACGGAGCAGAATTTCCCGAAGCTCGACCTGTACACCAGCAGACGCAAGTGCAAGGCGCGCGCGCATGGCGTAGGGGCATCGCCGGAAGCTATATAGGATGGGTCGGGTCATTGGATATTTATAGACAGAAGAACCTAGGCTGTCAGTTGCCCAGCGCGCATTCCGGTGATTTTGGTTGTTATGATTTCGCCTTCGGCTTGGGGTTTGTCGAAGTGCACTTCGGTAAACTGCTCGGTACGTCCCATATGCGCGTTCTCCATCAGAATGTGATGGGTTACCCCGATCTGGCTTTGCAGGTGCTTTTGAACCTGCCTGTCGCCAGCTTCGCGCAATCGGGACGCACGCGCTTTGATGACGTTCCCGTCAATCTGGTTGGGGATTTTTGCAGCCGGGGTGCCTTCGCGTTTGGAATACGGGAAGACGTGCAGCCACGTCAGGCCGCAGTCATCAACCAGTTTTAGAGAGTTTTCGAAGTGGGCTTCGGTCTCGGTCGGGAAACCCGCAATGATATCGGCCCCGAAGGTCAGATCAGGACGTAGACGACGGGCCTCTTCTGTAAAGCGGATCGCATCATCGCGCAGGTGGCGGCGCTTCATCCGCTTGAGGATCAGATCATCGCCATGCTGAAGGCTTAGATGCAAATGCGGCATCAGGCGGGGTTCGGTTGCGATCGCTTGCATCAGGTTTTCGTCCACCTCAATCGAATCGATCGAGCTGATCCGAAGCCGCGGCAAATCCGGCACAAGTTTCAGGATGCGCATAACCAGATCGCCCAGCTTCGGGCTGGCGGGCAGGTCCGCCCCCCAAGAGGTCAGATCAACGCCAGTCAGAACGACCTCGTTAAAGCCTTTGTCGACCAGTCGCTTGATCTGATCGACCACAACCCCCGCAGGAACCGAGCGTGAATTTCCACGGCCGTAAGGGATTATGCAGAAAGTACAGCGATGATCGCATCCGTTCTGGACCTGCACATAGGCACGGCTTCGGGTGCCGAAACCATCAATCAGATGCCCTGCCGTTTCGGTAACCGACATGATGTCGTCAACCTGGACCTTTTCAGTATCACCGACAAAGTCAGCCGCCATGCTCTGCCAGGTCTCGGGCTGCATTTTCTCGGTATTGCCGATGACCAGATCCACCTCGGACATCCGGGCAAATGTGTCCGGCTCAGTCTGGGCGGCACATCCGGTCACAATCAGCTTGGCGCCAGGGTTCTCGCGCCGCAACCGACGGATTTCTTGCCGTGCTTTTCTAACGGCCTCAGCCGTTACGGCACAGGTGTTCACCACGACAGTGTCACCCAAGCCGGCCTGAGCAGACATTTCCCGAATGGCTTCCGTTTCGTACGCATTAAGGCGACAGCCAAGGGTCGAAAAAACTGGGGGCTTTGTCATCCCAAACTCTCAAGGAATTGTTTTGTGAACACGCCCGAGAAGACATGCATCGTGGGTCCGGTCATCCAGACCCCATCATCCCGCCAATCAATGTGTATGGTGCCGCCGTCCAGATCGATCCGCACTTGTCTGCCTGTAAGACCACGGCGCGCTGCAGCGACCGCCGTGGCGCAAGAGGATGATCCCGAAGCAAGCGTTACACCCGTGCCCCGTTCCCAAACACGCATCCGCAAGTGGTCAGGCCCTAGAAGGGACGCGAATTGCACATTGGTCCGCTCCGGAAACAGAGGATCGTGTTCAACCACAGGGCCCTGCCCCTCAAGGTCTACGGCTTCGGCGTCTTCAACAAAGAACGTGCAATGCGGGTTCCCCATGCCCGTGGCCGTTGGCGCACCTTCTAACGGCAAGGAAAGGGTGTCCATTGCCTCGGCCAAAGGAATCTCGTCCCAATTCAAAAGCGGGGGTCCCATATTCACCGAGGTCAGCCCGTTTCCGGCATCAACCGCAGCAAGCACTCCACGGTCCGTCGTCAAGGTCAAAGCCTGTCTGCCGGTCTCATCCATCAGATGGCGCGCTATGCATCGCGTCGCATTCCCGCAAGCCGCCGACAGCGACCCATCGGCGTTGTAAAACACCAAATGCGCATCGGCTTGTTCTGACGCTTCTATTACAGCGAGTTGATCAAACCCGACCCCGCGATGTCTGTCCGCAATTGCCCGAGCCAAGGCAGGGGTCACGGTGATTTCATCATGGCGCGCATCAAAGACCACGAAATCGTTGCCGAGTCCGTGCATCTTGTGAAACGGGATCGTATTTTTCGAAGCCTGAGTCATATGCGGCATATACGACTGATTCCCCCCGCTTTCCAGCCCGCTGGTTTGTGGATAGCCTTTCGTTGATTTGAACAACGGCATACCGCACCGGTATCGAGCATTTATCAAAAGCTCGCAGCAAACCCAGTATACAAATCAGTGCTGTCGATTTCGTAGCGGGCAATGTTGGATTGTCGTCTCAGCCAACTTGCCAGAACGATCGGATGCAGACCGAAAATGGTGACTGCCTTTGGGGAAATCTCGATCGACGCAATCGTGTCTTTGTCCGAGCGTGGCTGCCTGTATTGCCAGAAGACATTGTCCCATTCACGTACATTCAGACCCAATGACGCTTTTAAGCCGGCTTGCCCCACTTGCCAGTCTGCAACCAGCGACAAACCCGCGCCCGCAGCGGCAAATTCAGGACTATCGGACAGCTTGTAAGCAACAATCGCCAGCTTTGGATAGCCCCAGAAACCCTACCGCTCTTGCTGGCACCATTTTCTTCGTCATTCTGCAAAAATCAGCAGAGTCGATTTGACGATTCGGTCAACACTTGGCGCGTGGCTCATAGAAGACACATTCACACCCATAGCCCCCCGAAATTCGGACTCGTCAATTGAGCCGATGTGGGCTTTGCCTGTCAAAAAGGGGTCCATTTAGATCTGAACAGCAAATAAAACTAAGGATATAAGTTTTTTTGACGCAAAGCCAAAATAACTACGTTTTTGGGTTGACCCTATCCCCCACTCTTCCTAGAAGCGCGGCATTAGTGGGCCGTTAGCTCAGTTGGTAGAGCAACTGACTTTTAATCAGTGGGTCGCAGGTTCGAATCCTGCACGGCTCACCACTAAAATCAAAGGCTTAGCCGAAAATGGCTGAGCCTTTTGTTTTTCTCAGCGAGACATCCAGCGAGACAAAGTTGCGTAGGACAGCGATCTATGACACGCGTGTGCACGCGCAGGCGGAGCTGCCAGCAGTGTGTGAATCGGCGATCGCAGGCGGGCTGAATCGTTGAGGCTTCTGTTAAC
>Ga0181582_10001443_pt1 | contig 18513 bp, 15 predicted proteins | sample 071ome_32_FD_132438 | JGI IMG/M metagenome (GOLD analysis project Ga0181582, IMG submission 132438) | Coastal salt marsh microbial communities from the Groves Creek Marsh, Skidaway Island, Georgia - 071405AT metaG (megahit assembly) | ecosystem: Environmental > Aquatic > Marine > Intertidal...
CGGGAAAACGTATAACACGGGGTGTCTCCCTGCTGTCCCCCTTTGACAATGCTGTCATTCAGCGCCGACGGATCCAGCAGATATTCGACTCCAGCTACCAGATTGAATGCTTTGTACCCGCCCACAAACGACAATTCGGTTACTTTTGCCTGCCGATACTTTACGGCACAGAAATCGTCGGCAGGCTCGACCCGAAGGCAGACCGGCGAAAAAATCTACTGATTGTGAAAAGTGTGCACATTGAAAAAGCCGTTAAGGATGAAGATGAGCTTGCCAGCAAACTCGCTGAAGCACTGAAGCAGCTGGCCGCGTTCAACGGCTGCAACAGGATCAGTTATGAAGCAGGGAGAAAAGAACGCTTTGGTCAGCTGCTGAAAAGCAAACTCCAGTCGGCTGTATTATGAGGCTTTCAAAACCTCACAGACAATCTTGACCATGGTGGTCGGATTATAGGGCTTGGGCATGACCCCTTTGAATCCATAATCCCTGTAGTTGGCCATCACAGGATCCACGGCGTATCCGCTCGACACAATGGCCCTGGCCTCAGGATGAAGTCTCAGGATTTCCTGAACGGTTTCCTTACCGCCGAGTTCCCCCGGAATGGTCAAATCCATGATCACGCAAGCATAAGGCCTGTTTACTACGATCGCCTGCTGATACTTTTTCACCACATCAGAACCGCTTAACGTGATATCCACCTCAAAGCCTTCCTTTTCAAGAATCTTGCAGGCGAGCTCACACAAAAGAGGCTCATCATCCATAACCAGAATTCTTCCGCTCCTCCCTCCTGTTGCTGAGACTGCATCATCAGTTTCAGTGTCTTCAGGCAAACTGTCACTGCCAGCCGGTAAATAAATATCAAATGTTGTTCCTCGGCCGATCTGGGAATTGACGTTAATCCTGCCCCCATGACGGTTGATAATGGAATATACCGTTGCCAGTCCCAGGCCATTGCCAGTGGCCTTGGTACTGAAATAGGGATCAAATATCAGGTCGATATTTTCTTCACTGATTCCCCGGCCTTCGTCCCGAATCTGTACATGTACGTATTTACCTGAATCCAGATTCCACCTGGGGGCAGGAAATTCCACGCTATCGACGTTTATATACAGGTACCCTCCATTGGGCATTGCCTGTATTGCATTTATCACCAAATTGGAAAATACCTGCTCCATCTGCCCGCGATCTGCATCGACCACGCAGCCTTCACCAGGCAATCTCAGTTCCGGCTTTATATTGCTTCCAGCCAGATCCATAGACACCAGGTTCTTGATCAAAACATCCAGCTGCAAAGGGGTTTTAACCGGATTCCCGCCCTTGGCAAAGGTCAGCAACTGGTTCGACAGGTTGGTAGCCCGGTGGATGGCTTTTTCTGCCTGTCTCAGGTCACGATACCCTGGCTGGCTATCCGCCATATTATTTAAAGCAAGGGAAATATTGCCAAAAACCATGGTATGAATGTTATTGAAATCATGAGCGATGCCGCCGGCCAATACGCCCAGACTTTTCAGTTTTTGCATGCGGTACAGTTCTTCTTCGACCGCCTTCAACGAACTGATTTCCTGAACCGACCCGGAAATTTCCACCAGAGTGCCATCTTCCGCAATCACCGATTCTCCAATGGCATGAACCCACTTGAGTGTATTGTCATGTGTGACAATCCGGTATGTTGAATCATATCTGCCGCCATTGTTTATGGTGTTCTCGATAATCTTGATAGCCCCTTCCCGATCTTCAGGGTGCACTACTGCATCAAAGTCCTTGAACGGGGAGCCTTTGGGTAAACCGAAAATTTCAAACAGCTCATCGGTACCCGTCAGCTTCATCGTCTTCACATCTATGTCCCAGTGACCAATTTTACTCAGTTGCTGGGATCTGTTATGAAGCCGCTGGTAATCCTGTAGCGCCTTCAAAATTTCTGCTTCCCGGGAAGTATCCTGAAAACTGAGCATCACCAGCTGTCCGCTTTCATCAAGGTCGATTGCTTCTGCATACAGGCGACAGGCTAAGCATTGCTCCTGTTCATTCTGCAACTTCAGGTCTCCCTGCCAGTTACCATTTGCCAATGTGCTGGCAACAATATCAACAGGGTCAATCAAAGGGGGGAATTGGGGGCAGGAACAGGTCGGTGAGAGTCATGCCATCAAGGTCTGTAGCACTGTATCCCAACAGTTGTTCCAGGTATGCATTGGCATGAACGATCTCACCGGTGTCTGGCCGGCACAGCAAAACACCATGAGGGATAGCACCAACTATCCGGCTCAGGATGGATGTGTTCAGAGTAAGGTTCATAAACCTGATTAACGGCCTCAGGGACTGAGGGTCTTAGCCATGCACTGGTGTGCGGCTTCCAGACTGGGAGAGGAAGAACAGTTTCTGTTGCTGTTCCTGATCGCAGGTAACAATGCCAGACGCGTCACCAGGTCCCTGGCCCGACGGTCAAACTCGTCGTAGCGTTCCAGCAGGACTTCTGCAGCTGTTGCGCGCTTGCCATCCTGCTGGTTAAGCAAGTTAATCTGTTCCATGATTTTGGCTCGTCTGCCATCAAGGACAGACAGACGCTGGTCCAGCGCGTTTTTCTGCGGCTCCAGCCTGTCTGCTATCGCCTCACAGGCATTGTAGGCATCCCGATCGAGTTTTTTATCACACTGCTCATCATAGCGGTTCACGTCCTGGTTAAACCTGGCCAAATCCTTGTTGTACTGTTCAAGATCCCTTTCATACCCGGCGCGCTCCCGCTCGACTATAGCTTTCTCACGGTCATAGGTCTGCTTGAGCACACGGTTGGCTTTCAATTGCGTTTCCGTTTCCCTGGCCTGACTGAGATTGCTGTACAACTCTTCCAGCATCTGGGTGGGTGAATTCCCCGCACCCTGGGCCAGTACTGCAGACGGGCACCCAAACAGCAGCAACGTCAGGCAAACGGATTTCAGGATCATGTTTTTCAGGGCTGGTCTCCCCATTAATTTCTCCTGTTTATCCTTTTTATCCTATTTTCTGTAAATGCCTCCACTCAAGGAGCATCATACAGATTATGGGGTCCAACATTGGAAATCAGCCGCTCACCGCAAAGTGCCATGGTGGTATCGAGCTCCTTGCGAATAATTTCCAGAACTTCTGAAACACCCGCCTGCCCACGAGCTCCCAGGCCGTAGACAAAGGCCCGGCCCAGCCAGACTCCCCGGGCTCCCATGCAAACAGCGCGCAGGACATCCTGACCGCAGCGTACACCCCCATCCATGTGGATCTCTATCCGGTTGCCTACAGCATCAACGATTTCGGGCAGCACCGCAATGGATGAAGGAGCACCGTCCAGCTGACGCCCGCCGTGGTTGGATACCACAATAGCATCAGCACCGGAATTGACCGCCAGGCGAGCATCCTCGGCATCCATGATCCCTTTGAGTATCAGCTTGCCGCCCCAGCGTTCCTTGATCCAGGCCACATCGTCCCAGTTCAGCGTAGGATCGAACTGGTCAGCAGTCCATGAGGCCAGCTTGCTAAGGTCCGACACCCCTTTGACATGCCCGGCTATATTGCCAAAAGTGTAGCGTTTGGCCCCCAGCATATTCAGGGCCCAACGGGGCCGACGCATAACCTGCCAGACATGATCAGGCGTAAATTTAGGGGGCGTGCTCAAGCCATTGCGAATGTCGTTATGACGCTGCCCCAGAATCTGCAGATCCAGTGTCAGCACCAGGGCACTGCACCCTGCCGCCTTGGCCCGATCAATCAGACGGCCGGCAAACTCCTTGTCGCGCATGACGTACAACTGAAACCAGAAAGGCTTCTCGGTATTGGCCGCCACATCCTCAATGGAGCAGATACTCATGGTGGACAGAATAAAGGGAACGCCAGCCTGCTCCGCAGCCCTGGCTGACAGAATCTCGCCATTGGCGTGCTGCATACCCAACATGCCGATGGGCGCCAGGGCAACCGGCATTGAAACGTCCTGCCCGACCAGGGTCGATGCCACCGAGCGGTTCGACATATCCACGGCTACCCGCTGACGGAAACGGATATCACGGAAGTCCGCTTCATTACGGTTATAGGTACTCTGGGTCCAGGAACCGGCATCCGCATATTGGTAAAACATCCTGGGTACACGGCTTTTGGCAAGAGCCTGATAATCCCATACATCACAAAGTTTATTCGGCATGAAACAGCAACCCTTTTATCCTGCACAAAATCTGGGCATATCTTACATCAATTCCCGCGACCAGTAATTTTCAGGGCGAAAAAAAACGGAGCCGAAGCTCCGTTTTTAACAGTATTTTACAATCAGCGTGCTGCCAGCCCCTGTACGACCTCAAGGGACTGCATGACATTTTCCTCAGGAGAGACGCCACCAATGGTGCTCACGATTTTACCATCGGTATCAACGATAAACGTGTCACGGGAGGCAAAACCATGATCGATTTCAACGCCGCGGGAGTCCTTGAATCCGGCCCGTCCTTCACGAACACTGACATCATAGGATTTGGCAATGCTGCCATCGGCATCCGACACCACCGGCAGTTCACCCGCACAGTATTCCGGGTCAGCCGAAAAATCATTCAAGCGTGCAATGCTGTCCAGCGACACCCCCACGACTGAAGCCCCCGCTGCACGAAACTTGTCCATGTTGATGGCGAAAGTGTGTGCCTGGATATTGCAACCCTGGGTGTAGGCCGATGGGTAAAAATAAACGACAGTGGGCCCCACCAGGTTCAGGGACTGCTGCAGCGAATAGGTGAACTCACTGCCATCCATGGATGCCTGGGCAGTGAATACTGGAGCAGTAGCCCCTGTTTCCAGGCCTGCCTGGGCCGTCAGGCTCAATGCCCCTGCAAGAAGTGTGGTTGTTATTACTGTTTTTTTCATGGCTCTCCCTCTCTCAAAGATAGCTCTAAACGTATCAACTGATCGATAATATAGTGCTTGTTCAATGTAGTGCAATGACCAGAGAGTAGCGAAATTCTTTCAGACATTCATATACTCCCCGGGGGTTTCACCGTTTTTGCACCAATTGACGCCACGGATAGTGAAAACTACCATGCTTCTTCACGCTTACTTACGGAAAAACCGATGAAAAAGTCTCTTAATCCAACCTTAATGTTGTGCCTTTCGCTTTGCCTAGTCGGGTGCGGCAACAGTGAAAATTCGCCAATGCCGGTGGCAGGCAATGTTGAAGAAGCATCGAACGTGTTGTTTGCTGATCTTGCTGCAGACGGTGATCCTGCAGAGAAGACTTTTCAGACTCTGGATGGCAGAGGCTTTGATGTCGACTTTTTTGCGGGCCAGAAAGTATTCATCAATTTCTGGGCAACCTGGTGTGCGCCCTGTATTAGGGAGATTCCGTCAATCAACAGGGCTGCAGCAGCCCTTGAGGATGAAGGCTACCTGTTTGTGTTTGTTTCTGATGAAGACAATGACACCATCGAGAATTTTCTGATGGAAAGGGAATTTGACGGGAATTTCATCAAGCTCAATGGCTATTTCGCCACGTTCGGAATTGGTGCTGTACCCAGCTCCTGGCTCCTTGATGAAAACGGCGATGTGACTGCCACGTGGGCAGGTGCGTATGAGTGGGACAGCGCCGAGATGCTGGCGGAAATCAGGAATCCTTCCCCGCCTGACCGCCCCTGATCTGTCAGGATTAAAAAATACCGTAGTCGATTACATCGTCAAAATAGCCGGTGACTGTCAGGGTGACCACCACGTCGTATTCGTTGTAATTAAGCCAGTACCAGCCATGCTCGCCGCTGAAAGGCGCTGTGAGAGAACCGTTATTGCCGCTGCCTTCCTGCTGCTCCTTGTAGCGTACAAAAAAGTCCGGACCGAAGGAGGCATCGTGGCCATGAAAATCCACATAAATATCGCCCTGATCCACCGCCCATGAATACACGGCCACCTTGCCCTCCTGCATGACCAGTTTGACCTCGGTTTCTGCATCACCCGGAATGGTAATTTCCATGGTGCGGGTCTGGGGCGGTGTCTCCTGATCCTGGAAAACAGCGGGATTGGGCAATGGTGTCGGCTCACCAAAGGCAGGAATTTCCACCTCACGCAAGACCGCATTGCCGCCGATAATATCGGTGATCTCAATGGTCTGGACAGGCTCGGCATTCAATTGGGTCAACCCCAAGGCACCACCAATGCCTGTAGGATCAATGCCATATTCCGAAGGCAATACGATTGTTGTCAGAATGACAGCAGCAGCCACAATGGCGATCACAGTTGCCTTGACCAGGCTTTTTTCCGAAGTTTTATCGTTGGCAGACATAGTTAATCCTGTATGGGATCCGGTCCTGAAACTCAGGACACAAAGTAACCGGTCATCTGGTAGCCGAACAACATGAAGCCAGCCGACATGATGACGAGATTGGTATTAAAGGCGCCCCTGATGAAACTCGGGTATCGACGCCAGTAGGTGAAAGCCAGGAGCATGATGGTCAGGGCAGACAGCTGGCCAAGTTCTACACCGATATTGAAGGCAATCATGTTGGGCACCAGCCCTTCACTGGAAATAGTCAGGTCCTGCAGCTTGGTCGACAGGCCAAAGCCATGAGCCAAACCAAACAGGAATACGGCGTGCCGGGTATTGATGCTGACACCCAGGCGCTGGAAGCCGCCCATGTTCTCAAAAGCTTTGTAAACCACTGACAAGCCGATGATGGCATCCACAATGTAGGCATCAGCGTGAATCCCCCCGAGCACACCCAACAGCAGAGTGATACTGTGACCCAGGGCAAACAGGCTGACATAAAGGGCCACGTCTTTCATTTTGTAGAGAAAGAAGATCACACCGGCCAGGAACAGCAAATGGTCATAGCCGGTAAACATGTGCTTGGCGCCCAGGTACATATACGGAATAAAGGCCACGCCGCTGATACGCTGGATAAAATCAGCATCCCCTTCAGCCACACCATGGGCAAAAACTGGCAAGGCTGTGCACAGCAGCAGGAGAGAGGACAGGACTAATGCAGGTTTCACTGGAAAATTTCCCTGTTTATGATGAACGATGGCAGTGTACTTGGCTTTTTCCTGCATTGTAAGCAGTCAGACTCAGGCTGAAGTCCCGCCGATTAATGCCAGCATCGGCTCTTTAAGCAGTCTGCTGATATCCAGCCGGTTGGATTCATGAATAATGGTGTTGCAGGAAACCAGTTGATTTAGCCCCCCTGCCACCAGCTGCTGATCTACATCATCCACAAAAATACCGTGGATACAGGCACAGTCGATGTCCTTCACGCCTTTTTCCCTCAGGGCGCTGATGCACTCCAGCACCGTATGCCCGCTGGAAATAACATCATCAATAATCACCGCTCTTTTGGCTGACAAGTCCCCCAGATCCGGCAGGGTGATGACCACCTGGCGATCTCCCAGCCGGTTCTTTTCACCAATGACGTAAGGATGACCACTGATTGCCGCAATGCTGGATACCCACTGCTCACTTTCAGCATCAGGACCGACAAGAAAAATATCCGTTTCGCCGGACAACCATTCAGACAATACAGGAGCACCCTGCACCACCCGACTGGGAATAGCGTAAATCTCATCCAGGGAATGGTAGCGATGCAGATGAGGATCCACCGTCACCAGCCAGTCGAATTTTTCTGACACCAGCCCGGCAAAGATCCTGGAGGTCACTGCTTCACCATCCACAAAACGCCGGTCCTGACGCATATAGCACAGGTAAGGCGCAACCAGCCCGACACTGCGTGCGCCCATTTCCCTTAACGTATCAGCCAGGAATACCAGGGGCAGAAATTTGCCATCGGGATGACTCAGATCCACCAGGATCATGCAATCCTTCCCCTGAACCGGTGTGGTGATTTTGAGGTACGACTCACCATCCGGAAACGCCCGGCTCTGGAACTCTCCCAGATCACAGGGCAGCTTCTGGGCCAGGGAGTGAGCCAGCATATGGGGTTCGAGTGAAAATAAAACAGGCCGTGGTGTCGTCATGTCAGTTGTCCTCTTCAATTTTGAAGATGCCGCGATTTTTCTGATAGTAGGCAATCGCATAATCACGTTCACCGGCACTTTCCGCATACAGGGTAAACAAGGGATCACCGATTTCCACGTGGCTTCCGGCATTGGCGTGCAGACGCAGGCCGGCCAGCTGGTCGCCGGGCGCCCCGGCCAGTTTGGCGAGCCTGGCCAGGCGCCGATTATCCACCGACTGGATAAGGCCGCCCCGATCCGCTTTCTCAGTAATGGAAAAGCGGGCCTCCCTGAGTGATTTCAATCCCCCCTGGGCAGCCGCTATGCGCTGAAACTGCTTCCAGGCACGACCGTCCTCAAGAATTCTGGTGGCTTTGGCTCTGGCCTTGTCGATACCGATTTCTTCCGCCATATCCAGCAGGTTGGCGGCCAGCTCCAGTGAGCGCTGGCGCAAGTCATGGGGTGCTCCTGGCTCACACTGCAGGACAGCCATCAAATCCCTGGCCTCCTCCACGGGTCCAATACCCCGTCCCACCGGTTTGCTGCCATCAGTGATCACGCAACGAACATGGATGCCGCATTCCTGTGCCACCTGGTTAAACAAACTAGCCAGATAATCAGCCTCCCCAAGCGACCTGACTTTTGCGGTTTCTCCCACAGGGATATCAATCACCACATCGGTGGCACCGGCAGCGATTTTTTTGGATAGCACGGACGCTATAAGCTGCCCCTGCCCGTCAATTTCAAGCTCCTTCTCAATGCGCACCATCAGGTCATCCGCCGGGCTCAGACTGACCGAACCACCCCATACCATGCAGGCACCGGTGGCATTCACAATCTCCTGCATCTCCTCGATACTGAACGACACGTTGAACAGGGACTCCATGGTGTCTGCCGTCCCTGCCGGTGAGGTGATGGAACGGGAGGACGTTTTCGGCATGATGAGGCCTGCCGCACTGGCGATAGCGACGACCAGGGGTGTCGTTCTGTTCCCTGGCAAACCGCCGATACAGTGCTTGTCAAAGATACGCTGATTGCCGCCCCAGGAGAGTTGCTGACCGCAATTCACCATGGCTTTGGTCATGCTGGTGATTTCATCCAGGTTCATGCGATTGCCGGCACAGACACTGAGAAAGCTGGCTATCTCCACATCACGGTAGCGGTAGGCCGTAATGTCCTCCATGATTTCCTGGAGTTCATCAGCAGACAGGGTATGTCCGTAAATTTTCTTGCGAACCAGCCTGAGGGAATCCACGATCGGTGCATGGGTCACGGCCACCTCGGTACCCGGCTCCACACCCAGGCGCTCCATGGCGATATTCGACAGGCCTATCTCGCTCCGGTCGATGATGTGGTTTTCCACCACATCCAGCGTGGCGATGACTTCACGCCCACCGGCATACACCATGACCCGGCTGTTGGCACTGAACCCTTCAGCCCGACAGATATGGGAATCCCGGTGCAGATAGGCTATGGGCTCCTGCTGGGTATTGATACCGATGGCCATCACCTTGAGTAAAAAATCGTCCTGCATACCACTCCAGTTTTACCGCAAGCCAGGGACTTCATCCCCTGTCTTTTTGACTTTATGCGATGGGAGACATGGCCTGTTGATGAAAGTCAAACAGCTGCCAATTTTCGCTTTATGAAACTGACCAGACCAAAGAGGCTGAGGCAGGCGATGCCCAAGCCGCAAAAGGTCATGAACAGCTTGAACAGCATGCTGCCGGTTTTACCCGTGTGCAGCGGGTAGCCCAGATTGACCAGGCGCTCGACCAGCGGAACACCGCGGGCATCAATCCGCAAATCCATATATCCCAGCTCCTCGTCGATGTAAGCCAGGCTCAGACCTGTCCTGTTCCAGGCTCCGGGCTGCTGCACACCAATGATGCGGTGAGCGGAAAAACCACTGGGGACACTGGCTGTTCGGATCACGGCACCGGGAAATACCGCCAGCGTTCTTTCCATGGCCGGAAGCCAGTCACCGGTGCCCGGACCGGTAATATCATCAATACCCACGACCATGGCATCGCTGTATTCCTGGGATCGACGAATGTCCTCCAGCAGCAGTTCTTCCACTTCAAAGGGAAAGGCCAGAGTGATGCCGGTTACCAGGGTCAGTAACAAAGGCAGGGCCAGGACAATGCCCAGGTTGCGATGACTGATCACCAGGGCACCGCTGGACAATCCGGCAGGCCAGATTCCCCTGCTGAACAGTCGACGCAGCGGGATAAAAGTGATAACACCAAGCAGGACAAGAATGACCAGGGCAATAGCCGCAAGCCCGACAATGGTCAGACCAATATCGTCGAGCAGCAGGCGATGGTGCAGGTCATACAGCCACTCCTCAATGCGGTCATTCATATGCCACTGTTCCACCACCCTGCCATCGATATCCACATAGGCATAGTTGGTGTCGTACAGGGTGACTTTGCTGAGGGGAAATTCAGCCGTGGCAAACTGGATGCGCAGAATGTCGTTGTTCTCAAAGGTCGCTTCAATGGCGGCGGCTATGCGGGCAAGGGCACGGGGTTCAGGCGTGAAATTCACGCGTGCCTCAGGAATAGTCAGCATCACGTACTCATCCTTCCACAGCAGCAAGGTGCCGGTGACACTGCTGAGGATGAGCAACAGGGCGAGGGTCAGACCTGCCCACGCATGGACGGTCCTGATCAGTTTCATTAATGGATTTTGCACAATACCTGTTTTATCCCGGCTTGTAGTCCCGACAGTTTTCATCCGGGAATTCCAGCTCGATGGTTGTATGAGTGAGCGAGAAAGGCTCCAGTGTCTGTGCCACCAGTGCCTTGAGTGTTACCTGCGCCTTTGTATCAAGATGGCTTTTAAGGAGCAAGTGAGCAGTATAGACATGGTGCTCTCCATCCAGGGACCAGCAATGCTCATGATGAATAGAAGCGATTTCCGGAATTTTATGCAGTGCCTGGTTGATCTTCTTTGTCAGCAGGGATTCCGGCACCGCCTGAAAAAAGATTCTTACCGTTTCTTTCAGATGCTTGTAAATATTGAAGAGGATAAATGAGGTGAACACCACCGCAAGCAGGGGGTCCAGAATTGGCCAATCCATAAACAGCAGCACCACAGAAACTATCAGGACAGCTGCCCAGCCAAACACATCTTCCAGCAGATGCCAGTTCAACACCTTTTCATTCATGGAATGTCCGCCACTGAGTTTCCAGGCGGCGAGCCCATTCACCGTGATACCCAGGATGGCCAGTCCCAGCATGCCGCCTGCCACCGGCATTTGTGGATTGAACAGGCGGGGCACGGATTCGATCAGCACCCAGGCTGATCCTATCACCAGGATGATACTGTTGATGAGGGCACCGAAAAGGGAAAGGCGACGATACCCATACGTGAACACCTCATCGGGATCCCGCTTTGAGAGCCGATCAAGTATCCACGCGGATCCAATGGATAGACTGTCACCCAGGTCATGCACGGCATCGGCCATGATGGCCGTGCTGTTGGTCAACCAGCCGCCAATGAACTCGATGACACAAAAACCGGCATTCAGGGCAAAGGCAATACCGATCCGGTCCCCCTGGTAATGGTTATGATGGTGATGATGGGAATCGGACATGCTCAGTGACTGCCCCGGGACCTCAGGATGAATTTTTCAATTTCGACAATGAAGAGTATCGGCAAGGAGGCTGAGATACAAACCAGCCAGGCCTTGGCGCTCATGGTTTCCAGGCCGAACAGCTTTTGTGACAGCGGCAGGTAGGTAAAACCCAACTGAACCATCACAACCGTAAATATGGCAATCAGTGATGGCCAGATGCCGACCAGGAAACGCCAGGTAAAAATGCCGGCATGCAGGAAGCGGCAGTTCAGCAGATAAACAGCTTCTATCAGAACCAGAGTATTGATGGCTACGGTTCGGGACAGCTCCAGGCTGGCGCCCTGTTCAAGGAAGGCAGTAAACAGCCAGAAGATGACAGAGGCAGACACCAGAACGACCAGCGCCATCCTCAGCAGCAGGGTGCGCGTGATCAACTGCTGCCCCGGGGCACGCGGCGGCCTGTCCATAATGCCGGGTTCCGCGGATTCAAAACCGATTGCCAGGGCCAGGGTGACAGTTGTCACCATATTGATCCAGAGTATCTGCGCCGGCGTTATTGGCAGTACCGAACCCAGCATGATGGCGAGAATCACCACCATCGCCTCCGCCAGGCTGGTTGGCAGGATGAATACGATCGACTTCACCACATTGTCATATACCGTTCTGCCCTCTTTCACCGCAGTGGCAATGGTACTGAACTGGTCATCGAGCAGAATGATGTCAGCCGCTTCACGTGCAGCATCAGTGCCTTTCAGGCCCATGGCCACACCAATCTCTGACTGTCTTAGGGCTGGCGCATCGTTGACGCCGTCTCCCGTCATGGCAACAACATGGTGCTGTTCCTGCAGACTTCTGACCAGGTGCAGCTTGTTCGCCGGACTGGTTCTGGCAAAAATGTTGACCTCTTCAAGACGACCAGCCAGTTCATGCTGATCCAGTTGGTCCAGCTGCATGCCGGTTAATACCTGCTTTGTATCCAGTCCCAACTCCTGACCGATGGTGGCGGCAGTCAATGGGTTGTCTCCGGTGATCATTTTCACGGTAACACCTGCTGCATGACAGGCTTTGATACTGGCAATGGCTTCGGGTCTTGGCGGATCCTTGATGCCGGCCAGTGCGATGAGAGTCAAGCCACTGCTGATCAACTCGTGATCGAGATGCTCCTCGCCTTTTACCAGCGCTTTCTGCGCCTGTGCGATCACCCGGTGGCCCTCGGCAGCCAGCTGGTCAGCTTGGGACGTCCAGAACAGCTGATCGAATGGCTCCTCACCATGTGCAGTCAACTGCGCCCTGCAGGCGTCAAACAGAACATCGGGCGAGCCTTTGACAAATACCCGGTATTCATCCCCATGTCCTGACTGGTGGGAACCACGATTCAGGGTGGCCATGTAGCGACGTTCACTTTCGAAGGGAAGCTCATCCAGTCGCCGCCAGTCACGCCGGACATCATCATTGATGAGTCCGGTTTTCATGGCGAACACCAGCAGGGCACCTTCGGTCGGGTCACCAGCCAATGACCAGGCCGTGTCCTGCAGGGATACATTGGCATCATTGCACAGCATGCTGCACAGGGCGGCCTGCTGTACCAGGGGGTTGTGGCCATAAATGACGGTTTCACCACTGTCATCGTTCACCACCGCCCCTTCGGGACGATACCCTTCACCGGTAACGTGATAGCGGCCATCAGCGCACACCAGTTGCCTGACGGTCATCTCATTGGTTGTGAGCGTGCCGGTTTTATCGGTGCAGATAACATCCACGGCACCCAGGACTTCGACACTGGGCAGGCGTCTGACCAATGCCTTTTCCTTTGCCATACGCTGAACACCGATAGCCAGGGCAATGGTCACGATGGCTGGCAGGCCTTCAGGGATGGTCGCCACGGCAATACTGATCGCCGCCTGGAACATGTCTGCAAATCCGTAGCCCCTGACCAGCATGCCGAAGGCCATGCACAGCAGTGATACCAGGACAATAACCACACTTAACTGCGTGGCGAAATGTGCCAGCTGTTTCTGCAGGGGCGTTTCAGGAATGATGGTTGACTGCACCATTTCACTGATACTGCCTATCTCGGTATTCACCCCGGTGCTGGTGACCACCCCCCTGGCCACGCCAAAAGTGACAATTGTCCCCATATAGGCCATGTTCCGACGTTCTGCCAATGGCAAAGCCTCGGGCAAGGTGTCAACCAGCTTGCTGACTGGCTGGGACTCCCCTGTCAGTGCCGATTCGTCACAGCGCAGGTTCTTGGTAAAAAAGAGTCTGATGTCTGCCGGCACCCTGTCCCCTGCCTGTAAAATCACCACGTCACCAGGTACCAGCTCGGCACTGTCCACACTGATCTGCGCCCCATTCCTGAGGACCAGGCAACGGGTCCGGGTCATGGCTTTGATCGCCCGCAGGGCTCGCTCTGCCTTGCCTTCCTGGATATATCCCACGATGGCATTGAGCAGAACCACCAGCACGATCACGCCGCTGTCCATGGCATGATCAAGCAGCATGCTGATTACGGCACTGGCCAGCAAAACGTAAATCAGGACATTGCGAAACTGGTTAAGAAAGCGTTTCCAGGCGGGTTCCGGTGGTGAAACGGGCAATTCATTGGGCCCGAAAACTTGCAGACTGTGCGCTACAGTCTCGGACGTCAGCCCCTGCTCGGCACTGCCCAGTCGGCTGAACACGTCATCTGGCTCAACAGCGTGAGGTGACTCGGGGATGGAAAATTCAGTTTCGTTATTCACAACAACCCAAACAGAAAACAACGGAAGCGCTGCTGCAATATTGTCCCCCTTTTATACTTTTTTCCATGACTTTCCCGGGGTGCGATTGATGTAAATCCAATGCGTCAAACATTACCGGCCTTATCTGTAGTCAGCCTGCCGGCCCGGTGCTACGATGCCTGCTGCATGTTTTATGAGAATGTCTTATGGCTTCATTGCGATTTCTTGGCGCGGCCCAGGAGGTAACGGGTTCCTGTCATTTGCTGGAAACGGAGGAGTTGGGACGTGTCCTGCTTGATTGTGGCCTGCACCAGGGCGGTGATGCTGTCGACAAGGTGGCCAATTCCTCATTTGCCTTTGACCCGGCAAGCATCGATGCCCTGATCCTGTCCCATGCCCATCTGGATCACAGCGGACTGATCCCACTGCTCGTCAATAAAGGCTTCAAGGGTACAATTTACTGTACTCAGGGAAGCATGAAACTGCTGCCCGTTATGCTCAATGATGCAGCCGGCCTTTATGAACGCGACCTCAAGCATGAAAACCGGCGCCGCCTGCGTAAAGGCAAAAAGCCTGTTGAACCCCTGTATACCAAAAAGGATGTCGAGACCGCCCTGCAGCTATGCTATCCACAGCGTTACAACAAGTCATTTCCTGTAGGTAAAACCGGCAAGGCCACCCTGTGCTTCAGGGACGCCGGCCATATCCTTGGCTCAGCCATCATCGAACTCAGTTTCCCTGAAGATGGCCAAACCAAAAAACTGGTGTTTACCGGCGACCTGGGCAAGAAGGTCTCGGCACTGATGAATGAGCCTGCCATTGTGGAGGAAGCCGACCTGCTCATGATGGAAGGAACCTACGGCAATCGCAACCACCGCAATCAGCAGGAGACCCTCGACGAACTGGAGACTATCCTGCACGAAACCTGGGAAAAGAACGGGATTGTCATGATTCCTTCCTTTGCCGTGGGACGAACCCAGGAAATTCTTTTCCACCTGGGACAACTGTACAACCAGGGCAAACTGGACCCCTGGGCTGTCTATCTGGACAGCCCCATGGCCATCGAAGTCACCAACATCTATGACGAGTGCCTGAGCGTGCTCGATCGAAAGGATGCCGCACTGATCCGTGAAATGCACAAGGGGTCACTGAAAAACTTCCTGCCCGGTCTCAACTATGTCCAATCACCTGAAGAATCCATGAACCTGAACTTCATCAAGCACCGCGCCATCATCATTGCCGGCAGCGGCATGTGCACGGGAGGTCGCATCCGCCATCATCTGAAGCAGCGAATATGGAATAACAAAAACACACTCATCTTTGTAGGCTTCCAGGCCGCTGGCTCGCTGGGTCGTATCCTGGTGGACGGTGCCAAATCCATCAAGCTGTTCGGGGAGCATGTTGTGGTGAAATCCCGGGTGGAAACCCTGAACGGATTTTCCGCGCACGCCGACCAGAAAGAACTGGTCGAATGGGTGCTCAATGTCAAAAACAAACCACGTATCATGCTGGTACATGGCGAACTGGAATCCCTGGACACCCTGTCCATGAAGCTCTGGCGTGACCACCACGTATCGACTGAAATTCCCTACAGAGGGCAGGAAATATTCCTCTAGTGGCGCTTATTCCACCTTTCAGGACTACTCGCTGCCCGTCTTGCTGCCGGCATAGATCAGCAGCCTTGAACGACCGTCACGGTCCAGGTTCCGGCTGCGGGTATTGGCGGCCCTGTTGCAGAAAAACAGGTCATCGTAGCCATCGCCATTAAAGTCTGCCACTTCAATGTCAAAACCATTGCCATACAAAGGATAGGGAAGCGGCCCACCCTCCTTTACTTCACTGAATACACCATGACCATCGTTCAACAGAGTCATGACATTTCCCCCCAACCGCGAAATCTCGGCATGCGGCAGAAGGACATCCATATCCCCATCCTGATCGAGATCCACCACTTGCAGGGTAAAATGATTGCGCTCACCCGCGGGGTAGTAATTGGCAGGGACTTCCGTGAACACCCCTTTGCCGTTGTTTAACAGGAAATAGTCTTCCTGGCTGCCGAACGTGTTAAAACGTACATTGGCTACCAGCAGGTCAAGATCACCATCATCATCAGCATCCACAGCCCTGATTTCGCGGCTTTCATCGTCAAGGGGCGGCATATTGTCTTCAGCCAGAACCAGCGTCCCCAGGCCTGTATTCAAATAGAGCGCGTTGCGGCCCTCATTGGCCGTAATGACATCCAGGTCCCCGTCATTATCGACATCTGCCAGTTCAATATCCTGGGTGCGTCCTTCATTGAGCCAACGGGCCCGTGTTTCATCCCGAAAACTGCCGCTGCCATCATTGATCAGCACCCGGTTTTCCCCAATATTGCCAATCAGGACATCCTGATCGCCGTCGTTGTCGAGATCGAGGATGGCAAGGCTGTTTGAGGTGTCGGTAACCTCAAGCCGGTAGGAAGAATCCACATAACTGCCAGGCGCAAGCTGCAGATAGAACTCATTGACCTGGTCGTCTTCACTGACAAAAAACATGTCGAGATCACCATCACTGTCAAAATCCGCCAGACCGACCTCTTCGCTGTCATGGATGGTGCGGGGCATATCCAGCCCGGAAGCAAGATCAAACAGGCCGCCACCCGTGTTGATCAGCAGCAGATTGGGACTGAATTCCATAGCCAGTACAAGGTCGATATCACCATCTCCATCGACATCCCCGGCCGCTGCATCCATGCAGGCCCCCACAATGTCGGGCAACCGGGTGTCGGTGATATCCCTGTATAACGGGTCTGCATACACTGCCTGCATCGCGAAAATCACCAGGTAAACAGGCAGCATTCTGGGTTGTCTATGCAATGTCATTTCCTTTAAATCAGCCCACACAGGACAATTACCAAATCCGGCGTGTCCAAAATCGGGTTCCAACCATCACCAACCCCATGATACGGCTTATACAACCTTGGGGAAAAACCCTAATAACCACAAAAAATATCCGGAGAAAACCACAATTCTGCCATTTTTTTTGACTTTGCATTGGCCAATGCCTATGGCATCATCGGTGAAATTACTGAAAGATCCAGCCAGTCATATCGCTGCTGCGATTAATGGACCTGCCAGACACCGAAATACGCACTTATTCCAACCCGGCCACCACTGGTGGCTGGTAGCAAAAGAACAAAAAATCAGGCATCACAGAATGCCAACTTTGTCATTGGAGGGGGATGCTCGTATGAGAGTTCTGAAAACCAAACGGACTGTACGCACTGCACTTGCAGTGTCAATTTTAACCTGTGCCGCATTGTGGCAATCATCCCATGTGTTGGCGTCGGGCCCCCTGGCCTCGGCGGCGCGGATGGATGATCTGGACACGGCCCGTCAGCTCATCGCTTCAGGCATGGATATCAACCTGCCCGAACCTGACGGCACCACGCCACTGCTCTGGGCGGTATACAACAATTCTCCCGCATTGGTCCACATGCTGCTTGATGCAGGTGCTGACCCCAATGTTGCCAATGCCCTGAATATTTCCCCACTCCTGCAGGCCAGCCGCTACGGTAATGCCGACATGATAAAGGCCCTGCTGGAGAAAGGGGCCAGATTGGACCTCACTGCGGGAAAAACAGAACCCGTACTGATGGCTGCTGCCCGCTCCGGCAGCGCCGACGCCATAAATGCGCTGCTGTATGCCGGTGCCAATCCCAACAACAGGGAACCCATTGAGGACCAGACCGCCATTATGTGGGCTACAGCCGAAGGGCATCTGGACGCCGTGCGCACCCTGCTGGATGCGGGTGCCGACCCCAACCTGCAAGCCAGGGTAAACACGCTGACTGAACGCAAAAATGCCGACTTCCCTTCAGGCGGTTTTGCCCCCCTGCACTGGGCAACCCGTAATGGCGATGAGGACATGATACAGCTGCTGCTGGATCACGGCGCCAATATCAATGCCACCAATGGCGACAATGCCACCCCCATGATGCTGGCGATAGTGAATGATCGCCTGGATCTGGCCGCCAGCCTGCTGGAACACGGCGCCGATGCCAATGACGGTTCCCTGCTTTATGCCACAGAAATGCGTGATGCCACCACAGACTGGCGTGCCCAGGACGGCACGGTGTTTCGTGCGGATCACCCGAACCAGCTCAATGCCCTGGACCTTACCCGCCTGTTGCTGGAGGCCGGTGCTGACCCCAACAAACCCTTTATAGGCCAGATGCATAACGCCTCCATGTGCTGCGACTTGAAGTCAAACATGACTCCCTTTTACCGGGCTTCCAAG
>Ga0181582_10001445_pt1 | contig 18496 bp, 19 predicted proteins | sample 071ome_32_FD_132438 | JGI IMG/M metagenome (GOLD analysis project Ga0181582, IMG submission 132438) | Coastal salt marsh microbial communities from the Groves Creek Marsh, Skidaway Island, Georgia - 071405AT metaG (megahit assembly) | ecosystem: Environmental > Aquatic > Marine > Intertidal...
AAGGCGAAGTACAGCTGCAACCTGCTGCTGGACAAGGACACCCACGGCGACCAGATCGCCAAGCTAAAGAAGGCGGTTAAGGCCAAGGCCGACGAGGCTTTCAACGGCAAGCCGCCAAAGGGTCTCAAGACCTGCTTGGGTGACGGTGAAGAGAAAGCTTACGACGGCTATGACAACGCGGTCTTCATCAGCTGCTCGACCCTCAAGCGACCGCAGGTACTCGATCGGGACAAGACCCCGCTCGTGGAAGAGGACGGCCGTCCGTACTCAGGCTGCTACGTCAACGCGGCAATCAGCTTCTGGGCTCAGGACAACCAGTTCGGTAAGCGGATTAACTGCAACCTTATTGGCCTGCAGTTCGTGAAGGACGGAGATAGCTTCGGCTCTGGCGCACCGAGCGTCGACAAGCTGTTCGACGACATTAGCGACGAGCAGGACGCCGACGCCGCCGACGACGATTTTCTCTAAGTAGGGGGTGGGGGTCATAGCGCCCCCACTTTTTTTGTATGCGGATTTCTATCGACTTCGAGACTTACAGCGAGTGTGACATCCGATCGGCAGGAGCTTACGCCTACGCAGAGCATCCGACTACGGAGGCACTGTGTTTGGCTTGGGCAGTCAACGACGAAGACCCTGAGTTGTGGACCCCTGAGATGCCTGCGCCGAAACGCTTGTTCGATCTGATTGCTGACGGAGCCGAGATCTGGGCGTGGAACTCATTCTTTGAAATGGCGGTCTGGATCCGCTGCCTGAAATGGCCAGCAACCAAGCTCAGCCAGTGGAACGACACCGCAGCCCTCGCCTGCGCCCAAGCATATCCTCGAGCATTGGGATCTTGCGGGGCCGCACTGGGTTTGAGCGAGGATCAGGCAAAGAGCAAGCGGGGCAAGCTCCTTATTCAAAGGCTCTGCAAGCCTTACCGCAGCAAGCGGAACAGAGACCCTGAGCTTCTACAGGAGCTTTACGACTACTGCCTGCAGGACGTTAGAACCGAGCGGACTATCCGCCAGAGACTGCGCCCCTTAAACGATTTTGAGCAGAAGATGTTTGAGATCGACCAGAGGATTAACTGGCGCGGCGTCCGTCTGGACAAAGCCAGCATCCACCACGCTCTGGCAATCATCGAGCAGGTAGAGCGCGAGAGCAACGAGAGAGTGAAGCAGATAACTAAGGGCGACCTGGCCAGTACCGCTAGTCGAGCCAAAAGCCTGAAGTGGATAGAAGCTCGGGGGTATCAGATGGACAGCTACGACAAGGCGGCTGTCGAGAAGGCTTTGTCGGACAGCAGCTGCCCTTCAATCGTCAAAGAGTTTCTTGAGATCCGTCAGGCTCTGTCGAAGTCCAGCACTAAGAAGTATCAGGCCATGTTGTCCTGCCTCGGCAGAGACGAGAGAGCTCATGGCGTTCTTATTTACCACGGGGCCGCCACTGGAAGGTGGGCAGGTAAACACTTCCAACCTCAAAACCTCCCACGGCCAACCGTAGACCCGCTGCCGGTCATAAAAGCTATGCCTCAGCGAGATCCGAAAGCTCTGGGCCACGAACCCATGGAGGCTTTGTCGAGCTGTCTGCGCGGCATGCTCATTCCCAGCGCAGGCCACCGGCTGATCGCTGGGGACTTTGCCTCGATCGAGGCTAGGGTTCTAGCATGGATGGCTGGAGAACAGGCAGCGCTCGATGCCTTTGTGCAGGGTCTCGACATATACAAGTCGACAGCCAGTCGCATGTACGGGGTCAATTACGATCGCGTGAACTCAGAGCAGCGCTTCTTGGGCAAGGTGGCAACACTAGCTCTTGGCTATCAGGGCGGTGTTAAAGCTTTCCAGAAGATGGCACAGGCTTACGGAAGTGAGGTGAGCGAGGAGGAGGCACTGCAGATCCGAGACGACTGGCGAGAAGCTAACGCCAACGTAGTGTCTCTCTGGTGGAACTGCCAGAAGGCCGCTGTCAGAGCGGTTCACTACAAGACAGAGCAGGACGTTCGCTGCGGATCTTTCCGCATCGAGGGGGAAGACCTTGTCTTTGAGCTTCCCAGCGGACGACTGATTTCGTTCCCCCAAGCCCAGATAGGCAATGACGACTTTGGAAGACAGTCGCTGACTTGTCGAGGAATGAACAACCACACCCACCGGTGGGGAGATGTGTATCTTTACGGCGGCTCGATCGTGCAGTCGATCACGCAGGCCATAGCTCGGGATCTCTTAGCCGAAGCGGTTGTGCGTTTGGAAGAGAACGGCTACCGAGTAGTTCTCACAGTTCACGACGAGGTGGTGTGCGACGTACCGACGATAAGAGGCAGCCTCGAAGAGTTCGAGAAACTGCTGTGCGAGAGACCAGCGTGGGCCAGGGGGCTCCCGATCGAGGCCGAGGCGTACGAGGCCGAAAGATACCGAAAGTAAGAGAGGCGACCATTGAGAAAAAGGTCACCGACTTCGCCAAGTCTAAAGGCTGGATATCTTTCAAGTGGGTCAGCCCAAGCCAGAAGGGCGTACCAGATCGCATTTACTTCCGCCGGGGGGAGATCATGCTGGTCGAGTTTAAAGCACCCGGAAAGCACCCCACAAAGCTGCAAAACCACATACACAAAAAGCTTAAAGATGTTGGCTTCGAAGTTCACGTCATTGACGACATCGATCGAGGGAAGGAGCTGCTGTGTTAACTAGGGACAACCTGCACGAGTACCAGCGCAGAGCAGTTGAGTTTATCAAGGACAACCCTTCAGCCGCCCTGTGGATTGACATGGGACTGGGCAAGACAGTCTCAACCCTCACAGCCTTACAGGATCTTCTGACCGCAGGCGACATACGCAAAGCCCTTGTCATAGCACCTCTACGCGTGGCTCAGCACACATGGCCGACAGAGATTAGCCTGTGGGACCATCTCAAAGATCTCAGCTTCACTGTCCTTTCAGGGCTGCCAGCTTCCAGACGAGCTGCAGCTCTCAGCGAGAACACCCAGATCCACATTATCAACCGTGAGAACGTGCAGTGGATCTGCGACGAGCTCGGCCAGGACTGGCCTTATGACTGCGTAGTGATAGACGAGAGCAGCTCGTTCAAGAACCACGGGGCAAAACGCTGGAAGTCCATGCGCCGGATCCTCGGCCACGTCGACCGCATGGTTCAGCTCACGGGGACACCGGCCCCCAACAGCCTGCTGGAGTTGTGGCCGCAGATATATCTGCTCGACAAAGGTAAACGGCTAGGCAACACGCGATCGAAGTTCCTCGAAAGCTACTGCCACCAAGTTGGAAACCCTCAGTGGAGGCAGTATGAGGTCAAGCCTCACCGGGTTGAGGCACTGTACAAGGCAGTGGCGGACGTGGTTCTGCGGATGTCAGCGGAGGACTACATCGACCTGCCGGAACGAGTAGACAGCGTGATCGAAGTAAGCATGCCAGCCGGTGCGCTTCGAGCTTATGAGGAGATGAAACATCACTTCATAATCGAATGGGACGACGGATTAGTGACTGCGGCCAACGCAGCGGCCAAGGTGAACAAGCTTCTGCAGATATGCAATGGCGCAGTGTACGACGAAGACGACAGCTACCGCGTGGTTCACGACGCCAAGTTAGATGCTCTGCGGGAGATCATCGACACGGCAGGCGAGCCTGTCCTTGTAGCGTATAACTTCCGATCGGATCTCGAACGCATACAGAAGGCGCTGCCCAACGCCGTGGTTCTGGATAAAAACCCAAAGACGATCGACGACTGGAACGCCGGGAAGATCGAAGTCCTACTGGCTCACCCAGCCAGTGCCGGTCACGGCCTCAACCTTCAAAGGGGCGGAGCTCTTATTGTGTGGTTCGGTCTCAGCTGGTCCCTCGAGCTGTATCAGCAGTTCAACGCGAGGCTTCACAGGCAGGGTCAGGACAAGCCTGTCCGCGTGGTTCACGTCACAGCCAAGAACAGCATGGACGCTCTGGTGCTCGAAGTTCTGCAGGGGAAGAAGGAAAGCCAAGACGCTCTACTTGAGTTCGTCAAAGCGTAAGGAGACAGCGAGATGGATATCGTAAACGAGCCGCCACACTACAATGTGGGTTCGATAGAGTGTATAGACTACCTAGAAGACACTCTCGGCGAGGGTTTTACCTATTACCTCGAGGGCAACATCAAGAAGTATCTGCACAGGTGGAGATATAAAAGCGCGCCCACAGAGGATCTCAAGAAGGCGCGCTGGTATCTGGACCGCTTGATCCAGCAGATGGAGAAGGGCTGAGTTACCAGCCCCACCTGCTTGCGTAGATCGACAGCACGCGTGTCTCGAAGTTGATTGATACGATCACGCTTGGCGCTGCCACGCAAGGATCGCTTCGCCAAGAAGCTGCGGTATCTGCGGCACAACGGCGTTGCCTAGCTGCTTGATGCTGTCCACCCGACCGGGAAACCCATCAACCACTCGGTCCACGTTGGGTTCAACTTCCCACTTGGCTTGCTCGCGTCCTTCACAACGGCGCATAGGTAGGAGCGGTTGAGCATATGCGTGTGGCTCTTGCTCCCCACCGGCCCGCAGTCCTTGTATTCGCTCGCGCGGGGGGTAGGCCACAACCCAGACCCTGTCCCTGCGGTGAGGCGCGCCAACGGCGGTAGCGGGAATACAGTGCCATTCCGCGTCATACCCGATCTCAGCGAGGCCGCTGAGGACGACTTCCAATCCGCGAGAGCGAAGGGCTGAGACGTTTTCGATGATCGCGTACTTCGGCTGGATTTCTTTGATGAGGCGGTGGAACTGGAACCAGAGGCCGCTGCGCTCTCCTTCAAGTCCTGCGCCTTTTCCAGCGAGACTGATGTCTTGGCAGGGGAACCCTCCAGTGATGACATCGACGCTAATTCCTTGCTCATCCAATTTCTCCTTCGTTAAAGCCGACACGTCCTCAAAGACAGGCACATCTGGCCAGTGCTTGTTCAAAACTTTCTGCGCTTTCTTGTCGATCTCGCAGAACGCAACGGAGCGAAAGCCACCCGTGCGTTCAAGGCCCAGCGAGAACCCGCCAATCCCAGCGAACAAATCCAGTGTGTTCAGCATTACTTCCTCCTTGGTCCCTTAACGCTGGCACACTCATCCACAGGCAGTCAAGAAAAAATAATATTACTCTTCCAGAAGACCTTTCGCTTCCATCGCGGCTCGCCGCTCTTCTTGATATCTCATGTTTATGTCGACCCACTGCTGGTCGGCCACCTCAAAACCATGGCCTTGCTGCAAAGCTCCGACCTTCATTTGATCAGTGAGCGGTTTCCCGTGCTTGTCCGTCCGCTTGCTTATTTCCGCCCACTGTTTTGGGAACATGATATCTGGAGGCACAGTGTAATCTAGGCCGCCTACGTTTATCTCGTAATTAGAACCCGTAGATCCTCCTGCCCCCTGTCTAGGTATCCTGTGCGAGTAAGTAGTGTGGTCCCCAACATCCACGTCGAAGCCTGGAGCACCTCTGAAAAAAGAGTATCCGCTGTAGCCTACAGGGTCGTTGACAAGATCAGGCTCGGTTATCGCCCTGACTATGTCCTGATGAACCGGCAACCCTTGATCTTGGAACTCCGCTCTACGAAATGCTGCTCCCAAGGACTGACGAAGGTATGAGTTTGGAGCACTTGTAGTCGGCACTTCATTGCGAACCATGGCTAGAGCGTCTTCGTCGAGAATACCGGGGAACTCTGGTATACCTCGAAAACCTGATTTTCCGCCGTGTCCTTCCCGTATAGCGGCGTTAAAAGCTTCTATCGCTTCTGGTCTTACATTTAACGCTGGTAGCTGCCTTAAAGCAGCCTCTGCATGCATGGTGTTGAAGTCCATGGCGAGGTCACCCATGGAAGTGTACATGGCTATAGGAGCCTGACCTGTGGCTTCAGCGGCTTTGTTTATGTGGATCACCTTGCCTCTCGCGGCAGCTTCCATAGAAGCCCACCCAGGCTCTCCCAAAAACGGAAACATGGGTCCGCCCTCTAATCGAACGGGAGCGTCTAACGGGACGCCCTGAACAGAGCGGAGCTCTCCCCCTCCAATGGATCTGTCGCCCATAATAGGGATCAGAGTTTCTCCTTGTAAGGCTTCGGGGGATACAGTCTCTCGGACAGGCCGATCGAATGAAATGTCTGTTTCGCCGGTCAACCTCATACGCTCACGAGCGCCCCAAGCGCTGTCTTCCGTGTTGGCGCGAATAAGATAGCTTTCTACGTTTCTCTTTTCAGACCGAGAGAGGAGATCTGGGTTGTCGGCGTACTTGACTAGGTTTCTAGACAACGCCGGAGACAAAAACATAGTTTCGGCGTTTTTTGTAGAAACTTGCCGAGCGGCTGTAGATATAAGTTGATCACGAGCTTCGGCCCACGGCTTTTGAAACCCAGCTGGGGCTTGATATTTAAGAACTTCTGCGAGATTGCCGTTCTCATCTGCATATATCTCGGCGAGCTGAGAAGCTATTTGGTTGGCCTGGTCAGGATGAATGTCCCCTGCGGCCAGTGCGGCGTCCCTCATATCGTAAAAAGGGATGTTTTTTTCAAAATCTTGATATTCTACGACAGGAACTTCATCAACCCCCAGTCGGCGCAAAGCCTCTAGTCGATGCTGCCCTTCGATGACGTTCCCAGCGTCGTCGACAATCAACCTTTCAATGTACCCGTCAGGGCCAGACATCTCCTCGACAAGAGCTTCTACTCTTCTAAGGTCACTTGGCGAGTTAGGCACACCTCCAGAAAGAGAACTTAAAGGCCGAGTGGTTTCACCAACCAGTTTTCCGGCCATAGTGTTCGCTGATATTACTTGCCGGACGTCTTCTTTAGGTGGTCGAACATCATAAAGAGCCGCAAGCTTATTGCCTTTGCGAGCTTCTCCAACGCCCGGAATGACACCAGCTGCAGCCATGGCTAAAGAAGGACCAGCAACGGCTTGAGCCGCTTTGATGTCACCTTGAGATCTAAGCTCGGCGGCCTGATCTATGTCCTCGGCATAACCCTTGATGTCTCCGATAACGGGGATTACGTCGACCACAGTCTCAACGGGGTTGTCCGCAACGCCTCTGACGATAGCGGATCCTACGTCGTAAGCATCCTCTGCAAACTGGCGTGGGGTCGTTGTTCGGACATAGTTATATACCCCCGTCGCCCCTCGGGCCACAGCATCTGTCACCGTGTCGTAGACGACCGCGGGGTTGAAGCTGTCCTTCACGCTGTCAAGGTAATCCGTGAAGCTGGGATCAGGCTGCTTCTGCTTAGCAGGCTCGTCTTCTTCAAAGAGGCCGGAGATGAAGTCTAGGACAGGCACAAAAGATCTACCTTTTCCGCTTGGCTGTTTTGGCGGCCTTTTTAAAAGCCGAAGCTTTAGGAGCCCCTTTAGACCCCGGCGTCCTCATACGCTCTTTGCTCCCAGCGGCAATGCGCTTACGCTTAGCGTGGATGTTTGCGTATAAACCTTTACCCGGCATCGTTTAAGCTTTCATTCCAACAGAAGCAGGCAGCTGAAGAAGTCCACCTGCCTGGTCGACTTGCTCTTGCAACAAACCTTGCTCGGCGTTTATTTGGCCTTCCAGCTCCATGATCTGTCGCTCCAGCTCGGTCGGCTGACGAGGTCCGCTAGGGCTCCCGCCAGTTGTGGCTGACATGCTGGGGACTTGTACAGGGTTGAAGCTGAAACTGCTTTTAAGCATGGAAGCCGCAGGGTTATTCAACCCCGCCGAGCCTAGTGCGTTTTGTAAGGAGTAAGAGCTGTCGGAGGCCACGCCGCTGTCCATGTTTTCGTAAACACTCGCGGGGGCCATGCTGAAGCCGCCCCCAGAGGACGGGTAGGCCACCTGTGCGGGTGTGGGCTCGCTTTCCGCTCTTTTGGCGGCCGTGTCTTCTTGCAAGCGCTTAGTGTCGTCGCGGAAAAGATCTACAAGGCCGCCGACCGGGTTGGATAGGAAAGATCCAATGTTGTTAAAAAAGCTCACTGACTAGGCTCCGCTGAGTAAAGCTGACCCCGAGAACCTGGGTCTCCGTAAACCGGATACCGCTCACCCGAAGGTCCGGTCTCCATGTACAAAAACTCCTGACCTTCAGGAGCGTTCTCAAAAGTAGACAAGGTTTGACGGATCAGAGCGTTAAGACGCGGGTGGAATACGTTGTCGGTTTTAAGAGCCTCGGCAGCCGTGTCGACGGTGGCTCTTGAGACCGTACCCCGAGCGGTTCTTTCAGGAATAAGCGAAAGGCCGGGAATTTTCCCAAGTCCGAACTGCTTGAAGAGAAAGTCTATGACCTTGTACGCTGTGTTGCTGGTGTTAACGGTTCCTGCAGGTCTCTTAGTGGCCTTGCCCACCTGCTCCTCAAAGCCTTTGAGCCTTGAAAACTGCTCGGGTGTAAGAAGTGCTTGCAGCGCGTCGTTGTTCTTCTTGATGTAAGAAGAGAGTTTTGATCCGCTGAAAACACCCTCTCCGGCCACGTCGACGTTGTTTACGTTAACGGCCTGCTCAAACATGTCCTTCATGACAAATGTTCGTAAATCGTCAACGGCCTGCTGCTGCCCGTTAGCTGCCAGTGTGCTCACTACGCGGTTCACGTTTTCAGGCGAGCGCATAACAGCACCGGCCACCGCCGAAGGATCTAGACGGGGTGTTTCCGTTCCAGGCTTGAAGTCTACAATGTCCTGTATGACGTTCCGGCTTTCCCACATGCCTTTATATTCTCGGAAAGCCGATCGAGCCTCGGCCGCCTGCTGCAAGAAAGCTCGACCCGCTGCTGGGTCGACGCCTGCAAGCCTCAAAGCCTCATCGCTCAAGCCTTCGTAGTCCGCAACGGCCATGTCGGCGGTGTCGTCTAGAGCCGCCTTCAGCTGCCCAATAACCCGCTGGCGAACAGGATCCTCGGTGTAGAGGCTGTTTAGGTATTTAACTAAGTCTTCTTTGTTTGTGAGCGTTAGAGGTTTGCGCTCAACGCCCGTAGCTTCAAGAAGTCTCGAAGGTGCAAAACGATCGGCCTCAAAAATGCCGTAGTCCTGAAAGCGTCGGCCGATGTCGGTAAGGAAGCCTTCGTACTCCGAGCCGTGATCCCGAACCATCTGGTCAAAAGTCTGCTGTACGTTTGTGGTAGGCAGTTCGATGTCGAAGCCGCTCTGCTCAGCCATGTCGCGCAGGCCGGTGTAAAGAGCATCGTAGGCGTCTTTCTGGCCCTGCTGAACTTCACTCATGGCAGTCTTAATGGAAGCTCCCACGCCCTCACGGCTCAAAGCTACGTCCCCGCCAGCCTCTTCGGCCAGACGGCCCGCCGAGGCAGTGATGTCCCTGTTCTGCTCAACCTTGAACTGGCGTAAACGATCGCCCGCCTCTTGGCTCATTCGGGCTGCAGTCTCTTCAGTAGACAGCTGCGTAAAGTCCCTTGAAGCCTCGCCTGCAGTAAGCTTGAAACCGAACTCGGTTTGCATCGCACCTTCGATCGCCTTATCTACGTCGAAGTCACCCCTTAAGCTTGTGAGGAACTCCTGAGTTTCTGTCCGAAGATTGTTAATGTCGATGCCCTGCTCGGACAGAGCCTCACTGATGTTGTCGTATTTTTTTGCGTCTAACACCCCAGCCGATCTAGCGGCGCGGTAGGCCGAGATTGCGTTACCGATAGCCTCGCCTGCAACCGCGAAAGCAGCTGTCGTCTGAGCGTTGCTTTCCCGCGTCTCGCCCTCCCAAGGCTGGTAGAGGTAACCCTCTCCGTAACCGGCTGCCGCGGCCGAAGGAGCTCGAGCTGCCGTGGCAGTGGCCGCCCTCGCAACGGTTGGAGCGTTGCGGACAAGGGGAAGAGTTCGTGCGGCCATAGAAGCTCCTCCAATCACAGGAGCTGACTCGGCTGCTATTATTGCTGGGGTCGCTACGATAGTCGAGCCAAGGAAGTTTCCGAAGGCCGCGCTGACGGGGGCGTTGTCCCAGAGAGCGTCGTTTCTGGCTTGAAACCACTTTCCGGTGGAGGCTCTTTCTTCTATGGTTGTGGGAAGACCTAAAAGCTCTTCTATAAAAGAAGGCTGAACGTTACTTGGAACGGGTTCTTCTTCCTCTGTCTCCTTCTCTGTAAAAGAAGGTTCTGGAGGAGGAGGCGGAAGTGTGTCGCTGTCGCCAGAGATAAGGTCGGATATGCCCAGTGCGGCCTTGCCAGCCATAAGGCTGGCCCCTTCCAAAATACGCTCTCCCATTCCCATGTTTTCGACCCGCCGCCTGGCTTGCTGCTGCAGATCCCACTCGCGCAGGTAGTCGGTGTGCATTTGGCGGCGAGTTTCTAAAGGGATGTTGTCGAGAAGAACTTTCGCAGCTTCCTCATCCCCCGAGTGGTAAGCCTTACGAGCCGCTTCAAAAACATCCGCATGGGACATTCCTGACGTAGATTGATTGTTTGAAGGCATCTTCTTTACCTACTGTATCTATCAAAAGCTTCTAGAAAATCTGGGCTGTCCGCGGTGTTTAAGTCCGTAGGGGCAGGTACGTCCGTAGGGGCAGGTACGTCCGTAGGGGCAGGAAATCTTACCCTGCGTCGTGTAGGGTCATTAGGCATGGGAGCATTTTCGACCGTTATAGGAACATCGGGAGCAGCGGGAGTTTGCGGTGAGGCTCCAGTGGGCGAAACGGCTCGTCCAGCGTCTAACTCGATCGGCGTCCCGAGTTGCGTCATTACGTCTTCCGCCGTTGTGCCTTCCAGCTGGTCTATTCTGCGCGCGTAGTTTCCGCGAACACGACTGTATTCTTCGACGTAAGAACTCATCAGCTCTCGGGAAAGCTCTGCGATTTCCTGTCTAACCCTCGGAGGAAGCATAACGCCGTCTTCGTAGCGGTCTATAAGATTGGACATCTTGTCCCAAATACCCCCCGCGTTTGCGGCCAGCTGGAACTCTCCTTCCCGAACCACAGACCTCGGGTCCAGTGTTTTCATGAAGCTGAATATGGAAGCTATGTCGCCCGGACCCGTACCTGCGGCTAGAGCGTCGACTAGACGAGCGTACCCGCTGTAGGCTTCCGCGAAACCCGTAGTAGCTTTTTCAAACTCTTTCCCGTACCCGCTGATTGTTTCGTAAGTTAAGGTAGGCATAAATCGAGACGAACCGTCCGAGTTGCGAAGGCCCACAAGATCGCCCTTGCTTGCGCGGTACTCGTTGCGGAGGTTTTGCTGTGTATTAGGGTTGAGATATTCATCTAAACGACCAGCGCGAACCGCGAAATCGTACAGCTCTTTTTCTCCAGAAGAGTAAGGCTCTCTGATAGCTCTGAAGTCCTTCAGCATGGTTCTGTAGTTTTGTGCTCTGTTGTCCCGAGCAGTCAGAAGGTTCTGCATGTTCGCGTAGCGAAGTTCTTCCAGCTGCTGGAACTGACCTCGGTACTGCGTCTTCACTCGCTCTGATGGGTCGAAGGCTGAGCTGTCTTGCCCAGAAAGCCAGAACAAAGGCGACAGAAAGGTTCGGCCTAGGTCAGCGAGGCTGTCTCCTACTACGAAAAAAGGGTTTTTCAATTTTCGATCGCGCTCGGCCTGAGCTCTGTTTTGGAGATCCTGAATGCGCTGGTCCCGAAGCATGGCGAGCTGTCGCTCAGGGGTTACAATGTCCCCCTGTGCGTTCTGCATGTAACCGGCCTGCCGGTACTGATCTGCTTGCTCTTCTGTAGGGTTTTCAAGGACTACCGGAAGCTGAGCGGTAAAACTGTCGAGGGCTCCGCGCATACCCTCGTCTTCGTCGTCCAACCTTTCGAGACGTCCTCCGCCTCCGAACACAAGATCTAGTGGGGTTGCCATTTTCTATTTACCCTACCTGCGCGCCGAGGCCGATACTCGAACCCTTGCTGCTGCTCTCGGCTTTGTTAAGAACAGTCGGGTCACCGACCAGTGAGCTGTAGTAGTTCAGAGCGTTGTACGGCCCCATGGCCATGTTGTACTGCCTATCGAGCAGCGCTTGCTCGTAGTCTCGCATATACTGGCCGGTGTCCATCATCATGCCGCCGCCCCTGCCCATCATGGACGTGCCACCTACGACTTGGTCAAAGCCTTGAGACCCAAGATCTCTAGCCAAGCCAGCGCCGAACTGTGCGTTCTGCAGGTTCATGCCGTACATGCCTTGGCCAAGGTTAGCACCTTGTCCCAGCATCTGGTTGAACTGCCCAGTGTTGAACTGGCTCATGCCAGTCATTCGGTCGAGGTTTCTGCCTAGCTGATCGGATCCAATACCGGCCCCTTGGCTTAGCAGCTGATTGTAAGCCGACTGATTAGATAAGTTGGCCTGCTGCTGGAAACCTGCGTTTTCACTGGCTCTTGAAGCTTCTATACCTAAAGCCTGTCCGTAAGCTTGCCCCCTCATGGCGGCTGAAATGTCGCCCACCCGATCGGCCGCCCCTCGTGTTGATATCGCGTCCATAACAGCTCGCCTGCTCGATCCGCTGCCGCCTGCCCCAGCAGCCATAGAAGCGTTTCCAGTCAACTGGTTCTCTTGAAGGTTGCGGGTGATATCTCGGCTGGCCGCGTCTATCTGGCCCTGCAGAATTTCGTTGTTGATGTAGTTTCCGAGATTAGCCTGATTAAAACCTTGGTTTGCGGCAGCTCCTGTTTGCGCTCCCATGCCTGCGAGCTGAGCGCTCATGCCTGGGTTAAATCCGCTGCCGGTGTAAGCGCTGCCCTGCTGGCCCATACCAGCGAAAGCACCTGCTGTGCCAAGCGCCCCGCCCACGCCAGAAAACGGTCTAGAACCTGCCGCTCCTTGAGCGTACCCGAGAGCTGTTCCGAGGCCTGCTGTATTAACATTCGCCCCCAACGTGGCTGCGTCCATGCCCGTGTTGGCCGTATATTGACCTGCGCCCATGTTGTAATCTAGAGCGGACATCAGAGAAGGGTTGATCCCTGCGACGTCCGCAGTCGGAAACTGCTGGTTTGAGAGCCCTTGAGCGCGATTGTAGATATCGCTAAGAAACCCTTGCTGCCCTGGATCTACAAAGCTCTCAGCGCTAGACTTAGATTTGCTTTTCGATTTTCCGATATTAAGCCCGAACATAAAATTACCCTAAATAGATCCAGCTGCTGTCGTAATAATAGAGGCCTCTCCCCGACCCTGGGTTCCAGTTGGTGCCGTCAGCTATAACAAGCATACCCACTTGAGGCTTGTCTGGAGGAGAGTTTAAGACGCTGATAGTTGCCTGCTTTTGGTCGATAGACTGAGAAACTCTTTGGAGTTCCCCAAGAGCCCATCGGCGCAGGTCTCCCAACGTGGAAGCCGCTGTGGCTGCAACACGATAACTCGTCATCGCTTGGCCACCTCAAGAACCTCTATATCAAGCCCGTTCAAAATCCACCAGTCGGTAGCGCCCGAACTTTCAATTCGCATAGCTAGATACCGCCCCGAAGATCGGATGTCGACCTTGTGATCAGTCCCGATGTTGTAAGGAACGGCGGGCATCCACGTTACGCCTTCCTGCGGGGCGTTGCTGTAGCCCAGCTGGATGTAGACCGTCCCGTCTCCCGATATTTGAGGGAACATCTGATTTATACGCTTGATAGTGTTAGTGGCTTGCCCAGTCAGCTCGTCCAGATCCATCTTTGTTATTTCAAGAAAGCTGTCGCAAGCAGTGCCGTCCGAACTGTAGCCGTCCAGCATCTGATATATTTTAGTGTCGGATGTGCCTGCAGCGAAAAGTTTGAGCGTTGAGCTGTCGGTAGTAGCCCCAAGTGTCGACCAGTAGTCGCTCGATTGGTTCCAAGTTGCCGCTTGGTTATCCCAAGCGCCCACGGAAGAGATGGTGTCGCTTACGGACATCGCTCTCGTTTCTGGGATGTCTTGGAAAGTCCAAGCTTCTTGAGCCCAGTTGTACACCAGAGCTCTGTTTGCGGTTTCGCTATCAGAAGCATCGTTGTCCGCAAAACAGATCCAAATTTCGGACCTTTGCGGTACTTCTACGCAATACACGGAACGCTCGTCCGCCACGAGAGAGTAAAACTCTCGTCGAACCCTCTTGTCGGCCACGCTCTGCTTGCTGTTACCATCGTGGATGTAGATGTCGTTGTGGCCCACCGCCAAGTGGCGGTTAAAGAAGCTGGCAACAGCCCCTCTGTTAATAATACCGTCGTCGTTAAAGACTTCTCGGAAACTAAAGACGAGAGGTGCGCCTATATAGTCCATGGCGAAAACGCCATGCTCGGCGTAGATTATGTTGGACCCGCCGAGGGTCTTTTGGTCGACAAGAACGCCGTTGTGGCCGCTTAGGAAGTTTTCACCTGCAAGATTGGTCGTGCTGGCAATGTTCCAGTCGGAAGGAACTGTTGTCGGGTCGAACTCATCAGACCACCGGACGGTGTACGGATACGCCCCCGATCCGTCCTCATAACCTGCACACACCAGAAAACTGTTGTATGGCTTTATGCATGACGTGGTCATGCCAGAAGGCCATGCGGTTAGATCAGCAAATCTAGACCCTGCCGGGAGAAGAAACTGAGGTGCGTCCGACCCGTTGTTCATGATGACTGCCTGACCGGCTTGGACAGACTGCCACCTTTCGCTGGTGCTGTAGTTAAACGTGTCTGATGTCTTGGATACGTTTGTGTGACTGGACCCGTCGAACTTATACAGCTTGGTTAAGCTGCCATATATTAGAGAAGAGCCTCCTGACACTTGCCAGCTCTGGATGTGTGTGGGGCTCTCAGTCGGAGTTGTGTAGCCAGTGTACCCAAGCGCTTTACCTATACGGCCGTCAGCAAAGGCTACGTTGTTGCCGGAACCGAACTGAGTGAGGTTTAGATCGTAAGGGTCTTGGTCCGTTACGATGCCTCCTCGCCCAACATTACGGATGGGTATGAACGCCATCGGTCAATACCCCAGCGCAATCCAGAAGTAGGTTCCGCTAGAGCCGCCTGAGTTTATGATAGAAGCCCCAGTAGTCGACGTTGCATAGCTGTGTATGTCCCCCTCCACGCTGGTGCTGCTTGCGCCCCCCGAAACGATGCAAAAAGCCTTGGTCGTGAAAGCAGTGGGGAAAGTTATAGTCCCAGTGGTGTTGCCTCCCAGTGATCCTGTCCCTGCTTGCAGGATGTAGGTCGTGCCTCCGATATCCCAGCTGATGCCGAGGCTGCTTGCGGAGTTGTGCTTTAGATCGCCTTCGATACCTCCGAGAGCCGCCAGAGCCGCAGCAGCGGTGGTAGATCCCGTTCCGCCCTGCGCGATAGAAAGCGCAGTTGTCAAACCGCCGATCGAGGTAATGTCAGAGTTCGCCCCAGACTTGGCCGCTTCTATGTTTGTGCGAGCGCCTGTTGAAGTTGTAGACCCCGTTCCGCCTTGAGCCAAACTTAAAGCGGTAGTCAGCCCGGTCAGTGAAGTAATGTCAGAGTTCGCCCCAGACTTGGCGGCACTTAAAGAAGATCGCGCAGCAGTTGCCGTAGTGGCGCCTGTGCCGCCGTTAGCGAGAGCTACAGTTCCCGTCACGTTGGCGGCGTTTCCGCTTATGTTTCCGGTAACCTTGGTTCCCGCCAGCGATGTAATCCATGTGGGGTTGGCGTAGCTTCCAGTGAGGCTCGCTTTGTCGTCCAGCGTAGTCTGCAGTCCATCCACGTTGGCGATTATGTGGTTGTGACTGTCGTCGCCTACCGTCAACGCAATGCTCACGTCAGCAGACCCGTCGACAGACCCCGATCCAGTAGCGTCTCCCGTAAAGGTCAGTGTCCGAGCGGTTTGCCATACGGACGCAGTGCTGGCGTTCCCTGTCAGAGCTGCGGTGATTGTGCCAGCGGTAAAGTTACCGCTGCTGTCGCGGCGAACAACCGCCGAAGCCGTGTTGGCCGAAGTAGCGGCGTTGGCGATGCTGACAGCGCTGTCGATCGCGGTGTGGGTCGATGACAAAGCTCCGGTGATGTTCGGAAAAGAAGCCTTGATAGTCGACTTCAGAAGCCTGATGTGGTTGTCGCCGTCCGAGACGTTGTCCGTCGAGGTCGGGTTGGTGGCCACTAAGCCGCTGATGTATGTTGCGCTCTCAAGAGCCATTGTTCTTGCCCTTTTTGTTCATGAGCCCGATCACGCTTCGAACACCAAAACTGGCAGCCACGATCACAGACAACGTATATTGATACCAATCCGGCATCTTCTCCAAAACCTCAAAGCCTCTCATGACAATAGCCTCGCCGTTTGGAACGAAAGCCAATATCAGAGGAACGCTAAAAAGGATAGTAAGCCACTCGTCCTTCCAGCTCTGGCCAGAGTTTTGAGCCATGTAAGCTTCCCAGTCTGCTTGAGACTTTGAGGCTTGAAGCATTGCGCTTGTTTCGGCTTCCACTCGCGCCCTGGAACGAGTGACCTTTCCTTCCACCACCGTTTTAACGATGTCGATGATTGGCCCGAAAAGAACTTTTAGCATCAGTTAACCGCCCCACTTCATGTAAGAGCCGAAAGCCAAAAGACCCACCACAAACGTGGTAACCATCTTGGCGAAGGTGACTACTACTGTTCGGCGCATGTCTCTGAAGGCTTCTAGCAAGTCGCGCATCTCTTTGATGTCATAAACCGCGTCGTCGTCGCTCAGACCGACTTCCTTCAAAGCCTTTTCTGCTCCGCGCTTAGCTGCTCTTTCGAGCAGGATCTCGAGCTCGCTGTCTGTCATTTCCCAATCTCAAAGTGAGGTGCGTCGATGAAGGGTCTTTTGCCCTGTGAGCGCCGCAGGTCGATATACTCGTTCATCAGATCCTCACAGCTCCCAGGCGCAGAGCGCATGTCAGTGCAATGCCATGCCGCTCCCCACCGCAGAGGCAAGTCGATCTCGATCGCAGCTGCCTTCATGGCGTCTGCTATGTCGTCGTACAAGTTAAGTTCCCACGACCCTCGGCCGCCAAGGTAAGCCATAAGGTCCACGGCGTGACCCTCAAGGTGCTTGCTGGCCATCGTCTTGCTTGCGCCCTTAGCTACTAAGGTTTTCTGCTCCTCAACCGTGCGAAGGCCGCAGACGACCCCGAAGTCCACACGCGTCAGCTCGATCGCCCGTTTTACACAGTCGACTAAGCGATCATCTACGCCTTGTAGCCTTGTGAGGCTTCGAGATGAGAGTTTGAAAGACATATACTACCCTAGATTGTATCTCTTACCATATGTTGTTTTTCGCCGCACTAAAAAACACGTTTTCATAACGTCATAATTCCACGTTCGCAGTCCCCTCCGTGAGGTTCGAGAGTGGAGATATCATAGGTGGACATTACTGCTGGAGCTATGGGCGAATTTTTGACCATGATGACCCCGATCTGGCTTACGCCAGTTTCCTGTTTAAGGTAGCCGCGCCATGCAGCCTTAAAGTCTGGGCCGCCGAAATAGGATTTGGACCCGTCATCGTCGTATGCGAACAGGCAGGACACCACGAAGCCCACAGCGCCATCCGTCCACGAGCAAAAGAAGGCCATATCTACGTCATCAATCGCAACCGCGAGGCCGAAGAAATTCTCTGTGTCAGATAGGGTTACGTCCACATAGTTTGTGAAGTACTGCTTGCGCTGCGCTTCGTCAGTCATGCCGTCCGGCCAAGGGTATGAGCCAGCAGCCATGTCCGCGTAGCTATCAGCGTATAGGCGATCAAAGTCGAAATCCGCAGTCGAAGATATGTGCCTGACCGTAATCATGTAAAAGTCGCCACTGCGGTGTAAGGGCTGACATAGCTGAAGGGGTTGCCCACACCTGACCAAACCCACTGTGTCGCGCTTCCGTTGTTGTTGTAGCTCGCACTGGCGCGAGTAAATGTGAGGTCCGTGCTTGCGGCGCTGTTCACTATTCGGACTTGTGTCCAGCCTGCGTTAGTGTGAGAGCCAGATAAAACAAAATACAGCAAGCCGTTAGAGTTCCACTCAAGCCTTGAGATCGAAGCTCCACCTTTGGGGTTGAACGTGCCGTCCGAGATAGCACCTCCCGAAACCCCGTATCCGTACCAAGAGCCACCTTTACTCGTAAACAACCCAATGGTAACCGTTTGCACGTCAAGCGCGGCGGATGTTCCGTAGAAGTTTGAGATGCTAATCGTGCTGCTAGATGGCACAGCACCGTTCGTGCCGGAGGTGCCAGCGGGGACGTAAGACCCGCCAGCGTAATACTCGGACAAGCTTACAGGGTTGGAGCCGCCGAACTCCGTCTGGATATCCGCAAGGGATAAAGGGCCGGAAGTCGGCAGCGCCACGGCTAGTTAACCTGTTTTTGCGCCTGCTCGACGACCTTACGCAAGATAGGGTCAGCCACGCGATGCGGCAGTTCACCCAAAGCGGCTAGGATCGTGTTCACTTCCGGCACGTTCAATTCAATGCTGACTGTCGGCTGAGCCTTCTCAACGTCCAACTTATCCAATTCAGGGTTACTCACCCACAGTCTCCTCAACTACGGGGGTGTCCGACGGCGGCGACCATGGGAAGTCACCTTCATTAACTTCAGTTTCAGGCGCGATCTGCTGGGCGATCTGCTTTTCGATCTGCTCGTTGATGTGCGCCTTATAGCTCGCGTTGCTGTTCACAACGTCTTCGATCCACCCAAGCACCATGGCTTCGGTGAGCTCTTCATAGGGCGTGAACTGGTC
>Ga0181582_10001459_pt1 | contig 18443 bp, 12 predicted proteins | sample 071ome_32_FD_132438 | JGI IMG/M metagenome (GOLD analysis project Ga0181582, IMG submission 132438) | Coastal salt marsh microbial communities from the Groves Creek Marsh, Skidaway Island, Georgia - 071405AT metaG (megahit assembly) | ecosystem: Environmental > Aquatic > Marine > Intertidal...
AGATGACCGGTGGGACGACCGACGGGACGACAGGCGCGACGACCGACGAGATGACCGGTGGGACGACCGACGGGACGACAGGCGCGACGACCGACGAGATGACCGGTGGGACGACCGACGGGATGACCGGTGGGACCGACGCAATGATAGACGACCATATGACCGCAGGGACGGCGGGGAGCGCCACGGCGGCCGCCAGCCAGACAAGAGGCAGCGCCACGACGAAGGGGGGCGACACCGTTATGGCCACCGGGGAGGGCCGGGGGAGAGAGATCATCACAACTTCCGCCATGGTACTGGGCAAATGATGATGGGGGATTATCGACAGAACCACGCGGGAGACTGGGCGCCCCTGCCCCCGCCGATGGTCCCGGAGCTTCCGCAGTCCCCTGTCATCACCCGCGAGCTTGGCAGCTTGGCAAGCTCGTTCAACCTTGTCTTCGACGAGCATTCGGGGCTGGATCGAAGCAAGATTGACGTGATGAAGATGAGAATCCTGAGGGCAGACGACGAGAGCCTGAAGAAAAGTCTCAAGTCGTGGGCCGAGACTGAGGACCAGTGCAGGCGCATGGCGATGCGGCTCGGCTTTACGCCCCAGGAGGAACATTTACAGCCATTCTCCAGGGATATGATCCGGAGCCACTTTGAGGGGGAGACGAACGAGCAGGACGAGAAGAGAGAGCAGGGCGAGCAGGCGGTGAAGGTGGAGGTTGACGGGCCCAAAGAGGTCGCAAAGATCCCGGCGATCCCAGAGATTCCGTACCGCTGCGACGTTCTGGAGGCCACAGAGGACCCTCGGCTGGGGTTCAAGGACGAATATGAGCTCATGCAGGCGTGGGTGAACAAGCCACGGCCACTGCCCTCGTTTGCGGCTCCCAAGGGCAACGGCGCGGCGCCGGATAGCCCCACGCACTCGTGGTCGCGGGACAGTCCCATGAAAACGCGAGGGTCCCTGGGTGGGCCCCATGACAAAAAGGGCGGGAAGGACGACAAGACGACCCGCCGCGATTCGGACAAGTCGGACAGGTCTGTCAAGAGGTATGACGACTCGCAAAGAATGGAGCTGGAGGAGGGATACTTCAGCGTCAGGCTTCTCACAGGAGAGTCCGCCTTGTTACAGTTCGGAGAGATCGTCGACCTGATCCGAAAGGGAGACCTGCCGGATGGCTGGTCGGCCCACCGCGAGTCGGACGACCTCTGGATCAGCGTCTATATGGCCGCCGCCGCCGACGGGTCCGCCGACAAGGAGGTCGAAGATCGTTTCAACGCCGCGGCTGCAGCCAATGCATCCAATGCAGCCGCCGCGGCCGGCTCGAACGGTCACGTGCGCCCCAAGCCGGGGATGATTGCAGAGCATCGGAAGGACCAACCCCCCGGGTCGCTCAGAGACGAGTTTGTCCGCGTGGCGAGGGAGTCTCGCGATGCCATCATGGCCCCCATTTCTACAAGGGCCTGCCCGACGACGAATGGCGTCAGCGGGACCGACACGCCCGTGACGTCTCAGCCGGCCCTGAAGTTCGCCAGGAAGACCGCCTCCAGCGCGAACCCGTCCGTACCGGGCGCCTCGCCGCCCAAATCACTCCCGACGGACTTCGCCGAGGCAGCCGAGGCCGCGAACGAGCAGCTCTCCGCCTACGACCGGGTCCTGGCCGTCCGTTCGAACGCCAAGCTCCTCTGTGGCGCCCCCAAGCCCGTGGACGCCGCCGTCCGTGCCATGATCAAAGACAAGGTGATGGCCGACCGCAACAGGCTCAGGGACGTCGGCGGCAACGCCCTTCAGAAGGCCCTTCGCATCTTTGTCCAGCGCAAGGCCTCGTCCGACGACCGGAACAAACAGTAAATGCCGAGTCATCATCTGTAATGAGTTAAATAAATACGGAGATCAGTCTCAGTTTGTCTTCCTCTGACGCCCGTCCCTGCCCTGAACAGACACGCCCGGGAGCTGTGCCATGTTCATCGACCTGAGCATATCCATGGTGTCCTTATCGACCTCGATGTTGTCAAGGTTGATAGCAGACTGGTCCGGAATGTAATCCATGCGCCTCTCGCGCTCCTCCTCCTGCAGCTTGAGCGAGATTCCGCGGACCGGCCCACGCTGGATGCGCTTCATCAAGTGCGTCGTGAATCCCGCAATCTTGTTCCTCAGGCGCTTGGACTGGATGATCGCAACCTCCTCGGCAACCCGCTTGTTTGTGTCGAAGTCAAGCGTGAGGCGGTTGTAATACTTCTCGATGATGACCCTCGAGGCCTTCTTCACCGTCTTGGTTCTCACCCTACCTGTGGTGCGTCGAAAGGTGTGGGACGGAGGACGGAGTGAGATAGCGACCTCGCCGCGTCTGGTGAGCGTTTGAGGCGTCTGCTCGTGCGCAGAGGCGTTTTTGAGAGCAGCAATTTGAGGGAGAATGAAATCGGGGCAGCACACACACGGCCTCGCCGGTCTGAAATGGACGCGGGCGCTCTACTGCGACATATTGCCTCCAGACACGCCACTGTCCAGACACAGACCGGTGATGCCCGCGGAAAGCCCCAATTCCATTCGCGCTAAATTCGACGGCGGTGAGGCCATCTGCCGTCATCGGCTGCCGCTTTTGCGAGGAAGAGAGCGACGGTGTCCGTCGAAACGATGTCTATCAGATGTACGCACCCATGTTGTCTGTTAGCTGTTGACTTTTGATTCAGAGTACTCGAAGTGGCCCGTGCCAACGGGCTTCGCCCGTCTTCGGGCCTTTCAGGCGGAGGCCTTCAGGATTCAGAGTATTGGCCCGACACTCTCAGTGCCAGTGGATGGGTGGATGGCCCGCTCGTTCGCGTTCCACAGGCCCGTGCCGGCGGCGACTCGCCGCGGTCCCCACCGAAGGGCATTGTCCAGCCGCCCGTCGGCTGCGGCAACCTCAAGCGGTCCATCGCCCATCGCCCATCGCCCATCGCCCATCGCCCAGTGCCCAGTGCCCATCACCCATCGCCCATCGCCCATCGCCCATCGCCCAGTGCCCATCGCCCATCGCCCATCGCCCAGTGCCGTTCATCCGATGAAGCCAAACCAACCCCCAGCGGGGGGGGGATGATCCCCCCGCTGGGGGTTGGTCCCAAAAAGAGACGAGCCATCTGTCCAACAACGACGGCCATGTTGTTGCCGGGAATAAATAAATATAAAAATAAGTTCAGATCGGATATAGGCTGCCAAGAGACGACCTTGTCCAGGGAGAGAGAGTGTGAGAATCAAACAGCAATTTGCCAGCAGGTTCTTTCTCTGAGCTCCGTCCTGTTTCCCCCCACCGCTCGCCGTTCGCAAGGAACATGGAACACTCTATAAAAACCATCGAGGCACCGAGGAGGAGGCCCTAAGCACCACTGCCACTCGAGCCACTCCAACTTCATCGTACCCAATGCCACGACGCACTCGAGCGTCAAGGACCAACACTATGCAGCCACCCAAGACATTACGGGTGGCCTTTGCACTACTACTGCACATCCTGACGGTGGCGATCACCATGACTGCCACGCGCGCCAAGTTTCTCCCGGACTCGGTGGTCTGCCCGCGGTATTTCTCGACGCCAGGTGACACGCTGGAGTCTGTCTCGATGATCGCAAATGCCGACCCGTCGGCTGTCGCATTGTCCATCGAAGCATGTGGAGGGAGAGTGAATCCGATCTCTCTGGGTATGCTGTGCTTGCCGGGCGGGGAGTACGAGGCTTGTCGGAACGTGAAGAACTTTCAGAACAATCCAAAATGCGCCTACTACGTCGTGCAGGCTGGAGACACGGCATCATCAATAGCAAGTAGCCTGTCTCTGTACCTGCCGGCTATCGAGTCGACCAACGCAGGGGCGGTCAAGCTGGACCAACTGAACCCCGGCGAGGTGCTCAAGCTGCCGCCGTGGGACGTGTCGTGCGGCGTTAGCCTGCCCAAGACGGATGCAGAGGTGCAGTCATTGGCACCTGCACCGCCACCACCGGCCCTGGTCTCTGCCGGCGGCGTGGGTGGCGGTGCATCCGCGAATACCGAGTGTGTGGCGTATCGGGCGCAGGCATGGTGGGTATTGAACTCGACCGGCGTGTGCTCGCTCTATATTGACTAGCCGTCTCGCCGTCTCGCCGTCTCGCCGTCTCGCCATCTCACTACCTGGCTCTCTCGCTCGCTCGCTCGCCAGGGATACCATGTTCACGGTGGCGGCGTCGTTCAGCATACCGATCGGGAGGTTGATGGAAATAAATCCGGACTATTCCAACGGAAAGGTCGTGACGACCGGTGCGATCGTGATCCTTGAGAACCCGGCAGGCAAAGACGTGCCGTGTGTCAGTTACACGTTCAAGGAGGGCTATGGGGAGATCGAGGCGACAGCCACCCAGGTGCCGCCGTCCCCTCCCCCGCCACCTCCTGGTCCGATTCAGCTGGGGGTTGTTTCTTCAGAAAACCCCCAGATTTTCAACCAGAACGCGACCCTGGCGTCTCCAGACGACGACGTTCTCGACTACGAGCTCCGGGCGGAGGTGGACGAGATGGGCGGGGGGACGCACAACGGCCGGCCCATCATAAGCAATATTGTCACGGATAAGACGGAGGCCACCCAGGCGCCGTCTGGATCGGGGCCCAACGTGGGAATCTGGATCATGATCGCGTGTCTCTCGGTCGTGGTCCTGCTCGTGCTGGGCCTCGTCTCCGTGGCCATATCGAACAGCATCAAGAAGCTCGGCAACTCTCAGAACGAGAGAAAGGCGCCTCCCGAGCGGGGCGTGGGCAGCCGGAGGAGCGTGGGAACCGGAAGCAGCAGAGGCAGCAGAGGCAGCAGAGGAGAAGAAGGGAGCCAGGGCAGCGACGACGAGAAGAGCGTGACGACCACCTCGATCGAGAGCAGCCCGAAGACGAGCCCCGTGAAAACGACTGAACTTGACCCTGACGAGTACGTCTGACTTGACTTGAGAAATGATAGGACATTAATTAGTTGATTGCGGAGCATGTTCAGAACTTGAGTTTGTCGAGGAGTCGCTGTGCGAGCGACCTCTTCTCTGCGTTTGACGCCGGGGCTGTCGCCGCCGCATCGTTCTCGACGTCGGTCCGAGAAGCGGCATCGTCTAACGGTATAGTGTCTGACGGAGTCGCCACTTCCGTGGCGAGCGCCTCAGGATTTCGCCCGGGCATTGGAGAGGCCAGCGCACCCGCCACGCCGGCCGGCGTGTCGAGCCAGAAGCCGTTTGATTTCTTCTTCTGGTGGGCGGCGTGATGCGCTGCACCGTTCGCGTACACGGCTCCGATGGAACCCGCGTTTACTCCGATACCCACGACCTGCGGGGTGTAATATGCATGCTTGGAGAAGGCCGGCGGTTTGTTGGGCACCGCGAGCGAGTGCTGCCGGTGACGCTTGCTGGTGTTGGCCGTGGCCGCACCCGTGGCGCCCGCTGCCCCGCCGCCAGCACTCGCGACGCCCGGTTTTTGCTTGCTCGACAGTGCCTTGCGGAGCCGCTTGCATGCCATCACGGTGGCTTGGATGGACGCCGTCTGGCGCATCGCCTCGTGGATGCCACGCTCGTAGGACTCGTCCAGCCAGTCCATCGTCGCGATCCAGGGGTGACGCAGCAGCGCTTCCACCGTCCCCCGCTCGTCCGAGTCGGGACGCAAGCACATCAGGATGAAATCCCGCGCGACCTCGTCCTGCAACGTCAGCCATCCTTTGAGCCACGAGCCGTGGCGGCGCTCCTTTTCCCGCTCAGCGGCACGCGCGTCTCCGTCGGTACTCGCTCGCCTACTCGTCCGGATAGAAAGTCCATCGCGACCAGAGCCCCGCCAGTTGAGCGCGTCCGAGATGATGCTCAGCACGCCGAGGTCGCTCTTGGCGGGGAACGCGGGCTTGCCAGAGAGCATCTCCACCACCATGCACCCGACAGCCCACACGTCGATGGACTTGGAGTATCTAGGGTGTCCTAAAAGCAACTCTGGCGCCCGATACCACCGCGTGGACACGTACTGTGTCATGTCAAGGTCTTGGCCGCCGCCGGTGTTGCCGTCGACGTTCTCCCTGTCCATCACCATCGTGTCTTCTCGCGCAAACCCAAGATCACACAGCTTTGCAACCCCAGTTCGGCGGTCGACGAGCACGTTTTCGGGCTTCACGTCCCGATGCATCACGTTATGCGCGTCGTGGAGCTGCCGCAGCCCCTGCAGAACTTGGAAGATGATGCTCTTGGTTTGTCTCTCCGTCATACCGCCCGGGTTTTCGTCCATCACGTCGAGTAGAGTCATATCAATGTACTCGAACACCAAACAGAGCTTCTCCGTCGACGTAAAAAAGTAGTCGAGGAGCCGGACGAGGTGCGGGTTGTGGCCCCCCGGCAGCGAAGACGAAGACGGAGACGGGTCCTCCGAGACGAGCTTCAGCATCGCCAGCTCCCGGCGACATTTGTCGCTCCTGTTTGATTTTGAAACGACCGGCGCGTCTTGCTGCCCTGGTTGCGCGTTCGAACTGGGCTCGCTCAGGCACCCGGCGCCGGGCTTCTTGAACTTCTTGACGGCGACGTACTGCGAGATGTTGGACGCCCCAGGGGTGTGGACCACCTTGCACTTGAAGACGTTGCCGTAGGTGCCCTGGCCCACGAGCTCGACGGCCTTGTAGTAGCTCTGGGAAGGGCGAGGGGGAGGAGGGGAGAACGTGTGTCAGACCGCTCGTTGGGCGTTCGGGGAGTGTCGTGGAGGCGCGCGGCGAGTACATACATCCATATTTGTACCTATTATTCCGGTCTATACGCACAGGAGCGCCTGCGTCATCGTGTCAGAGCGAGAGATTCCGAATCGAAACCAACGGCCAGTCGTTGGGGCTGGATGTTCGCCACAGGGCCGCGTTTTGGCCACCTGTCGCCGTGTGTTTATCGCGTATCGTTTATCGGGTACAGTGATTTTCATCCACGATGTCTGGCGCGAACTCCATGCATTCGAATTCGAAAGAGAGGCGAACGTCGTCGTCGACCTCGGAGTTGTGAAGTTGAGGGGACTTTCGGGAGGCCGGACGGGCGGGTCGATCCGCGACGTGCGTCATGTCGATATGACATTCCATAGAAACAGCAAAGAACAATGAAATGGAAAACTAGAACACGCTGCCTCTGGTCTGCGAAGCGAAGGCCTTGAGTGGGTGTGCCGTCGGGCCTCCAAAGGCACCGACCTGGCCGTACGGCTTCTGCATCGCGAGCGCGCTCGCTGAGCGGCGCTCGATCTCGTTTTGCAGCCTCTTGGACCACTTTGCCACGTCCTTGGCGTCCACGACGAGGGTTCCCTTGGATCCAGACTCCTTGGCGCCGATGCGGAGGCGCCGGAGGACGGCCGCCACGCCCATCGACGTTGCCTGCGGATTGCCCCTGGACGACAACGACGAGGAGGAGGAGGAACCGGACGTGACGCGCTCGGGAGCTTCTGCACTGTCACCGAAAAGCGTCCTAAACTCGGGCGGCAGGTTGGGAGACGCGGCCACGATCTTCTCGTAGCGCTCAGCCAGCTCCCTGCGGAATCGCACGTCCTCGTCCTCTTCCTGGAAAGACGGCAGGAAGACCTTCTTTCTGTCGAAGGGCGCGACGATGAACTGGATGTCGCGCTTCAGGTAGCGCCTCGTCTCGATGACCTGGCGCTGGGACGCCTGCAAGAGCAGCAGGACGTAGACCTCGGCCACGGCCGGCGGGTACTCCCTCAGGTCGTAGGGCTCGCCGCCGTCGACGGTGATGGCCGGCAACAGACCGCTCACGATGGCATCTTCCATGAAGGAGAGGGCCTGGACGTGGTATATGCCGTCGATGCCGATCTTGCCCTGGACCTCTGTGTACTGCGACATCTGGGTCTTCTGGGCCAGGTTGGGCTGCATGCCGGCGTGGATCTGGAGCGTCTGCGCAGCGAGGGTATCCGAGGAGAAGGAATGGCCGCGAGCAGCATATAGAGGCACCTTGAGGCACATGAGGGCCATGTTGAGGACCGGGAGCGACGGCTTGACGCCCGCGCTCAACGCGTCCCGGTAGATCTGGCAGGCGTGCGAATTCCACGGCACCGCCCCGCCGCTGCTGGCCGGTACGACGACCTGACCGGGCAGTGAGAGCACCGAGATGAGCTCTGCTCTCTCGCGGTTCCTGTTGATGCCGGCCGACTGGTACGAGCTGCGCTGGCCGCCGGTGGCCGCCGCGTCCCAGAGCTGCCGCAACTCCGAGTAGCATATCTTCAGGAGGAGCAGGGCGTGAACGTCGTCGATGCGGACGTTCCTGCTGCGCATGACGCGGTAGACCTCGAGTGCCAGCTCGCTCTGCTTGCTGTGCTGGCAGGCGTTCAGGATCGCCGTGAAGGTGAAGTTGTCCGGCTCCATGCCGAACGACGTCATGTCCCTGACGAACGAAATCACGTTGCCCAGCTTCATGGCCTTGGCCTCCGAGTTGATCAGCGAGTTGAACGCGTGCATGTGCGGTGGCTGCCCGTTGCCGGTCATCCGCTTGTAGATGCCCTCGGCCTTGTTGAGCTCGCCGTTTGCCACGTAGACCGTGATCAGGGCGCTCTCGGTCCCGATGCACGGGCTCAGACCGTCCCTCGCCATCTCTTCGTATAAATCCTCGACCAAATCGAGCCGACCGCCCCGACCGGCAGCCATGATGAGGGCCCCGTACAGCGGCGAGTCCGGCACAACACCGGCCCGCTGCATGTCGGTAAACACCTCCATCGCCGACTGCACGTCCACGCCGTGCTTGCACTTCGCGCACGCATTGATTGTCGCCGAGTATATCGGCAGAACATCATCGTATCCCTCCTGGACGGCGCGGTGGTACAGCCTCATGGCCAGGTCCTTCTCCCCGTCCCTCGCGCACGCGTCGATCAGCGCGGTGTACGTCCTCCCGTTGGGCTTCTCCCCCCGCTGGATCATCTCATCCAGCACATCAAAAGCCCGCTGAAGCTTCTCAGCTCGCGCAGCGACGGTAATCAGCGCGTTCCAGACGGCGGCGTCTGGCCGCACCTTCATCTCGTCCATGGACGCCACGAGCTCAAACGCCCGCTCGAGCAGCACCAGCTGGTTCCTCCGGTCTGCATCGTGGTTCAGCACCACAATCCTTGCAGCACACGCCTTGAGCATGGTGGCATACACGTGCTTCTCCACCTTGACCCCCGAAGTCACCATCTCTTTGTAGATGTCAAACGCGACGTCGGCATCTGCCGCCGCGGCACACACCTTGATGAGGTTCGTGTACAGGATCGTATCCATCTTCAGCCCAGACATCTTGAGCATATCCGCGCACCGCAACGCCTGCTTCACGTCCCCAGTCTCCGCGCACACGGACACCAGCATGTTGTACGTCCGTGAGTCGACAAACTTCCTCGGGAACAGCTGCACGAACCGCATGCCGTGGTTCACCGACTGCATCTTCGCTGCACAGCGCAGAAACTCATAGTGCTTGAACATCCGCAGCGCATCCTCCCGACCCGCCCGAATGCTCTGCTTCAGCACGAACAGCGCATCGTCCAGCCTCCACTCTGCACACAGCGCCGAGTACACCTCCTCCAGCAGCTTGGCGTCCGCGTCGACGAAATCCAGCACCTCCAAGTCGACCGTCACCGGCTGACGGTCACGACGACCGCCGGCCCCCGACGTTTCCCCGCTCTTCTGACTCTCATTCTTGTTGGCGCTCGAGCCGCCCTTTGACGGTCTCCCCCGCGGACGTCGAGTCGCCGCCAGCTTTTCCGTCCCGGTGTGTGCCGCGTGCGTGACGACATCTCTCGTTGTTGCGTCCCTCCTGTTGCCCAAACGTACCATGGTGCGTGAGCAGCGAGTGCGCGAGCCTGACATGCAAGCCCCCACCCCCCGTCCCTCTTGACCTTCCCGCGCCGCCGATGCAATCACGTACGTAATATACCCATGGTGCACGGCCGCTGTCGTCGCTGTCGCCGGACGAATGCGAGGCGCCGAGACTGCGTGCGGCCCCACACCAGGGATTTTTATCGAGAGGACCATTTCGGCCGGAATTCGGTCGCGTTGTCTCCGTGTTACTGGCTATTCACCGCCACGGAGTCTCGGTATGCCAATGCCACCCACAATGCAGGCTATTGGAAGGGAAACGCGGTGCAATCCAACGCAGACTCGGGATGTGGTAGGATTTTCCCGTTGGCGAATGCTCGCACACTCCGGCCTTGCGTGCTGCTGTTTGCTCGCTGCCTGAAGCGTGGAGTGGCCTGTTCTTGTTCAATACGTTCGTTTTCGTGTGTGGGACGGGGAATGCGCGGTGTACACGGTGTTGCAACTCGAAGGGTGGCATGCTCACCTCGCTTCACAAGGAGGCTTCTTCTCCGGAGACGTCTCCCACCGCCTTGCAGCGGCGATGTGGCCATCTTGCCTGCACAGGCTCTTCAGATAGCTGATGTCCACCTTGGGCTTGATGGGCTCCGTGAATCGGATGTTCCTTCGGTGCACGTGCGTCGCTGCCAGCTGCGCCGACGGGGCTGCCCCCGCTGCGGGGGCGGCCGCGAGCGCCTGTTGGAGGGCGCTGACGACGAGGTCTGGGGACACGGCCGGGTTGCCGTTGACGCAGGGGCAGGTGAATCGGATGGCGGTCGAGTTGGGACGCTTTGGGAGCGTCTTGCAGACGGTCTCGGCCTGGTCGTCCTCGGCGAGCTCGAGGGTCAGGAGTCCGGGGCGGACGTCCGTCTCGACCCACTTCTTCTTCTTCTTCTTGTGTGGTTTTTTGACGATCATGGTATCTGTGGCCAGCAGCGTTGCGATGGCGGACTGGAGGAGGTGGCGGCGGGCCGCGGCGTCCTCCCCGTCGTCAGAGACAAAGACGTAGTACTCGACGTCGAGCAGGAGCTGGGACATCTTGTCGCCGAGGCCGCCGTTGAGCTTTCTGGCTTCCATCTCGGTGACGCCAGAGATCTCGATGCCCATGGGGAGCTGCTCTCGGAGCTTCTGCATCACGTCCGTGGGGTCGACCTTCTGGTTGAGCCAGAGCTCGAGGACCTCGTTGTCCGCGGTGGCGCCCAGGGACAGCGGGAGGGCGGTGTATATCCTGCGGCGGACGGCGAATGGGGACTCGTCCTGGGAGATGGGGATGGCTGCGCGGCGACAGATCCTGTCCCACGTCTTCATCATGTCCAGGTGGCCGACAAAGACGGCGTCCCCCTTTTTCGAGAAGCGCAAGTGCAGGCGCTGGACCCTGGACGAGTCGCACTCGGCGAAGCCTGTGAATTCTGGGACCTCGGGGGGCTCGAAGACGACGTTGTCTCCGAACTCGTCTCCGCACACGCCGCACTCGGAGCAGAGGCCGCTGTGGGAGCAGTCGGGGACCGTGGCGGCCTCCAGGGCCTTTTGGAGCTCTGACTTGAGCCACCACTTGGCGATGCCGGTGTCGATGTGGTCCCAGGGAAGGGGCGCGTCCAGGCGAGCATCGGCCATGGTGCCCCTGTCGACGCGGCCCTTGCCCCCGGCGCCCTGGCCCCTGAAGCGCTCGTCGCCGAGGTTCTCCATGACATCCCACTCGCCGTCGTCGACCTGGCGGTACTTCCACTCCATGCCCGCCTCCTCGATAGCCTGGCTCCAAATGGCGTAGTTGGTATCTTCCGCCATCCACCAGCCGTCGTTGGTCGCGCCGAGCTCCCACGCCCGCTTGATGACTTGGGCGATCCGCCTGTCGCCCCTCGACACAAAGTCCTCCATGGCCGACAGCCTGGCCGGAGTAAAGTTGGCTTTGACCTGATGAAGGCCCTTGAGCGCGGTTCGGAGCATCTTTTGCTTGCGGAGGAACTCCGACGTGCTCACACTGTGCCACTGGAACGGGGTGTGCGGCTTTGGCGAGAAGTTTGAGATTGTGACGTTGACCGCCAGGTGCCACCTGCCCTGACGACACTCGTCCTGCAGCCACTTGATCGTCTCGTAGATTCCCATGACATCCTCGTCGGTCTCTCCCGGGAGCCCGATCATGAAGTACAGCTTGATCTGCCTCCAGCCCTTGTCCCATGCCGTCTTGACGCCCCGCAGGAGCTCTTGGTTGGTGAGACCCTTGTTGATGACGTCGCGCATCCGCTGCGTGCCCGCCTCGGGAGCGAACGTCAGACCGCTCCGCTTTCCAGAGTTGCTGATGATGTTGGCGATATCGTCGTCGAAGCGGTCGACGCGTTGGCTTGGGAGCGAGAGCGAGACGTTCTCATTGTACTCGTCCTTCAGCCTGTTCTTGATTTGGATTCCCACCGACGGCAGGCTTAGATAATCAGAGCACGACAGCGAGAGCAACGAGAACTCGTTGTACCCGGTCGTCCGTAGCCCGTGCTCGACTGCGTCAACGACCCTGTCTGGGTCGACGTCACGCGCCGGCCTCGTCATCATGCCGGGCTGACAGAACCGGCACCCTCGCGTGCATCCCCGCCGGATTTCCACCGTTAGCCTGTTGTGGACCGTATCGACGAACGGAACGAGACCAATCTGCTGGAACGGGTCGGGTGCACACACCCGCCGCTGAACCTTGCCCGGGACGCCCTCGCGGATGGGATACACCGACCCGCCGAATCCCGGCGCCTCCTCGTAAAATTGCGGCACGTACACGCCCACAACCTCGGTCGCGAGCCGGAACAGCGTCTCCGTCCTGTCGAGCTGCTCGCGACGGCAGCGCTGCAGGCACTGCCCCACTTCGATGAGCACCTCCTCGCCGTCCCCAAGCACGATGAAATCGTAAAACACGTCAAACGGGAGCGGGTTTGACGTCGCCGTCGGGCCGCCAGCGAAGACGAGCGGCGGCGACCCCTTGGACGGGTCGAACGACGCCTCCCGATCACGGGACAGGCGCTCCTCCCACGTGATCGGGATCCCTCCCAGCTTCATCATCTCCAGTGCATTCGTCAGCCCCAGCTCATACGCCAACGAGACCCCAATGCAATCAAAGTCGCACAGCGGCCGCCTCGACTCGACCCCAAACAGCCTCTTGCCGTGCCGATCGAGCATCTCAACCATGTCGCGACCGGGAAGGTACGACCGATCGCACAACAGCCCCTCCGTCTGATTCAAAAGTCCTGGCGAACGAGCGAAGCGCGTAGCGCGAGTGAGAGAGTCGGGGCGCGCGAAGAGCGAGCGACGTGCGCTCGGCACGTCGGTCGTGATCGATACCCACCGTACAGCACGATATGCCCGAGCGCACTCATACCCACCGAGTACTCCTCCGGATACGTCAACGCAAAGCGAATCTCGGCATCGTCCCACGGCTTGTGGACCGAGCCAAACTCGTTGCCCAGGTATCGCGCGGGCTGGTTGAGCTTGACCCACTCGGCGCGCGAGATGCCGTAGATATCGCCCTGCTCGAGGCGAAGGCGCTCCTCTTCCAGCGCCTCCATCTCGGCGGGGGAAAGCGCGGGCCCCGTACCCGCATCGGTCAAGGCAGCGGCAGCGGCAGCAACAGCAGCTCGTCTCGGGGTCGTATGGGTCGTAGTTCCTCCCTGCTGCCTGGCGCATCCCTTCACCCGTTCAGAAGGACGGCGCGGGGCCAGCGCTCGTCTCGTGGCGAGCCCGCAACGTGACGGTGTCATTCTGTGGTGATATTTGACGAATATTCGCCAATGAATTGGGAAAACGCAACGTTTGCGATGTCTCCACTGCGGCATGCATATCATCACCGATCGGTTTCGCGAAACCCGAGGCCTTCCCAACCGCCCCGATCACAATCCCGGCGCCGAGCATTGCATGCCTGACGTTCTGGACACACCGCGAAGGTTGAAGCGCGGGAGCGGAGGGATCGCTTCTACTTCATCGTCTTCGCACGTCCAGCTGGGCGGCATCCTCGTCCTTGCCGCGCTGGTCGTCCTCGACTCTTTCCGGGTGCGTCGCCGCCTCGTTCGGTCGCGTGAGGAGGTCTATATGCTGACGAGTGAACGTCGGAACGAGCGAGCGGGGCGCATCCGAGCCGAGAAGAAGCTCCGGGACTCGGCGATTGCGCCCGACGCGCTTGCCACGGAGGCGTACCCGTTCAGACCGATCGGCACGATTCGGTCGTGCTTTTCTGCACGGAACGGTACGCCGCGGCAGCCGTTGCTCGTGCGGAGCGCGCGGTGTGCGCTGACGCTTCGGAGCGAGCTGTCGGGGGAGTTCCTGGAGGGGCTGGCCGAGTTCTCGCACGTGTGGGTGCTGTTTGTTTTTCATCGGAACACGGATATTCAGCGGGTGTTCTCCGGTGGGTATGACGGTGTGCGGGGCAAGATCCGGGTGCCTCGGCTGAACGGTGCGAAGAAGGGGGTTTTCGCGACGAGGTCGCCGCATCACCCGTGTCCGATCGGACTCAGCGTGGCAGAGGTCGTGTCGGTGGATCTCGGTCGAAAGACGATTACGCTTGCGGGGGCGGACATCGTGGACGGGACGCCCGTTCTGGACCTGAAGCCGTACGTGCCGTTCTGTGACCGCGTCGGGGAGGCTACGGCACCCGTCTGGGTCGACCGGAGGACCGACAATGACCCCTTGCAGACGATGACGGTCGATTTTACCGACCAAGGGAGGCACGAGTTGGAAGTCGCGTTTTCGAGCGTTATGAAGGGTACGGCCAAGCCGTTGTTCGAGACGTTCGAGGCGTTTGAAGGGTTCGTGCGCGAGGTGCTGGCGAGCGACATCCGGAGCGTCACACAGCGCATCAAGATTCCCGAGCGAGACGAGCGCGGGACGAGCGCTCGATTGCACGCCGGCGACTGGCACGTGGTGTTGAACGGCGTGGACATCGCCTACAAGATCAGGTCGGACAGCAACGCCGTGGTCGTCTGCGGGTGCCAAGTTCAACATGTCGATGATCACAGCGTATTCAACAATGGGTAATCGCTCGCCAAGTCTTCCTGCGAGAAATGGTCGTCGGGATCCTCTGGCGTCCACAGCACCTCGACGGCAAAGATATCTTCCGCGGGCAGGGAACCGAGCGTGGTCAGCGCGTTCTTCAGGTCGCCGGCCGACGTCACCTTGGGCAGCCGCACCCGTCCATCGGCAGCGACCAACAGCGTGACGACGATCAGCTCGCGGCTCCCGAGCCGATCGCCGCCGGTTCGCCCCAACGACTCTTGCTTCTTGATCCCCCCCACGTTGACCCTGGTCTCTTTCTGGAACTTTCCTCTCTCCTCCAGCGAGAGCTTGTTGAACCTGGACTCGGCCGCCTCTGGCGAGTCCTCGATGCCGGATTTGGCAAAGCCGTAGACGCAGTACTCTGGGTTGCGCATGAGGGACAGCACCGTCTCCTGCAACACGTAGTGCAGGCCCCGAGGGGTGCTCGTATCTGCCCGCGACGCGATCCGCTCCAAGTCACGCTGCAGCTCCCTGGCGTTGCTCAACAGACCCACCTGCACTTTGGCCACAGACAGCTTGCCGTACCCCGCCGACGAACCGCTCCCGATGTATCCCTCGCTCCCATCCCCGCCAGAGAGGGTCCCGCGGATCACCTGCAGCACAATGGCTGCAAACACGCCCCAGAAGATGAGGGACATGAACCCGCCGCCCATGGGATACCCGTAACCGAACCCAAACCCGAATGGAGAGAAAAAAAAGGCATTGGTCCGCACCGGGCTCCCCATCGAGCGGCCCATGCCCATGGATGACGACCGGCCCTTGTACATCGAGCCCACTGACGACCGGCTGTTGGATCCGGAGCCCAGACTGGAACTCGACGGGAAGCTGCTGCGCGCGGCGTAGGCCGACGAGAACGACGAGGACCTGAAGCCGCCCATCCGTCCGCCGCTCCGTGCGGCACGGGCTGGCTTGACGGCGATCGCCAAGTTGAGCAGCATGGCGCCGACGAGGACGCCGAGGACACGCATCGCCGGGAACCACTTCAGCGCTGCCTTGATTTTCGACACCACCGTGGGTTGTGTGGACGAGGGGGGCGAGGGGGAGGGGGAGGACCCGTGGGCGGCCAGACGAGTCCGAAGCAGACCGTGTGGCGGGCTCCTCTTTGTTCTAGATGCCGCGTCGCTCGGCCTCGCGCAAAGCGGAGAGCGAAGCCTCGCGCCCACTGCAGCGCAGGGCACACGAGTCTGGAGGACTGAAAGGGTCCGCATCGTGCGCAATGGGTTGTTAGTGGGGGGCTCTGAACCAGAAGTTTTTTACTGCAATCCCAGGATCACGCCGCATCGATCGAGTCATAACCAGGAATGATCGCGCCACAGACGGTGAGTACGAGTAGACACTTCCCATCGGTGGTCAGGCCGGGCGCAGGGCGACAGCGGGCCTTGGTCGTCGCGCGCGCGGGGACTGCGGAGGGTGTGGTGGACGACGTGGCGAACGGCATCGCGAACGTCGCCCAGTCGAGCGCCGCTCAACTGAAGCAGGCCCTCGCCGCGGCGGAGAAGGCGAGCGGCGTGGCAGCCGACGCCTACGGCAAGGTCTCTCCGGCGATCGAGAAGGCCACCAAGGCGGTGAGCCCGATCGTCAACGATGCCGTGGAGGCGAGCAAGCCGCTGGCCTCGTCTCTCGCCACCGAGGTCACGAAGGCGTCCTCGAGTGCCGCATCGAGCGTCGTTTCTGGGGCCACAGCGGCCCTGAAGGACGCGGGAGTGAGCCCGACCGCCATCAAGAGCGTCGAGAGCGCCGCCACTGGGGCCTACTCGACCGCCAAACCCGTCGTGACCTCCTTCCTGGACTTTGTCACGACGACCGACCCGATAACGCTCGTCGAGTACTCGGCGGCCGCGGCCGCCTTTGTGCTCGCGTTCCCGTCGATCGCGTCTTTTGTTGCTCGGGCGCTGCGGGGATACGCCGGTGCGACGTCCCCGGCCATCGTCCTGGATCGTTTGAGCACGGGATCGTCCGTTGCGCTGGTGGACATCCGGTCGCAGCAGTCGAAGGAGGCAGAGGGCATTCCGGATCTCCGGGACAAGTCCAAATACATCCAGTTGGAGGCGGCCGTGGTGGACGACGGGCGGGTGCGCCGGGAGCTCAAGAACATCGGCTCGCTGGAGGTGACGATGACCGCAATGCAGGTTGCCGCCCTGAAGAAGATCTCGAAGAAGACGGAGCTGTATATCATGGTGGGTATCGACCTCGACCCCGATCTCGACCCACTCTCGCTCTCGCTCTCACTCGCGCTACGCGCTTCGTTCGCTCTCCAGGACAAGAACGGATCCTTGGCCAGTGCAGTCGCAAAGGAGGTCGCCGCCAAGGGCTTTTCGAGAACGTTTGTCGTCAAGGGCGGTTTTGCGGGATGGAAGCGCGAGCGGCTGCCGATCCGCATGGCCGAGTCGGTGGGTCGCGTGGAGGTCGTCGCGCCGTCTGCCGTGCTGTTTGGGTCTACGAAGAAGGCGATTGGAGAGGGAAGCACCGCGAAGAAGTCGCTGCCCGCACCCAAGGTCAAGGCGCTGCCGCCCGGCATGTAGTGACGGTTGAAGTGTAGTGACTTTCGGCAACCGTGTTATTTCCATTCGCTCGATGATCTAAGGCAAATGTCGAAGAGCTGCAAAGGGATACTGAAAGACTTCGTGCACTGCGTTCGAGAGTCGGCCTGCTTCGCGGTTGAACACAAGGACATCAGCGTCTGTTCGAAGGAAGCGGACGAGTGCACGGCATTGCGGCAAGCGTACGCGACCTGCAAGCGTGGCCAGCTCGACCCGAGGACGAGGATCAAGGGGAACAAGGGGTACTAGCGTTCCTTTCCGGTCTCGTACTCGTACTCGTACTCGAACTCGTACTCGTATCCGCAGCCGGACGCTTGTAGATGGCAGTCGTGGCGGCGAGGGCGCCGGTCGTGCCGGTTGTGGCAGCGTTCCGTGGCCGACGAGGGGCGTCGTCGGGGAAGCCAAAGCAGCGACAGAGTGGCGCCGGGGGGAGCGGCACCGGGCGCAGGCCACCCAGAAAACGGAAGGATGGCGGGGCGTCCAACGTGACCAACACGAAGACCACCATTGGAACTCGGAGGTCGAGCGGGTTTGATCGGGGGACCAAAGACCGGGCCGACGGCATCGACATCATCGGAGAACTGTTGAGCGATGATGAAGAATATGAGTTGCGGGACATACTCGGCCGGAACGACGATCCCAGCGACCCGGACGCCGATGCCGACGTCGACCCCGACGTCTATGCCGACCTGCACGACCCGGAAATCTCGACCATCGTGGACGGCGTCCTGGAACAGTTCCGCTTTCCGCTGGATGATTTTCAAGAGGAGGCGTTCCGGCATTTGTTGTGCGGTCGTAACGTGGTGGTGTGCGCGCCGACCGGCGCCGGAAAGACGGCGATTGCCGAGGCTGCGGCCACCCACTTCCTCGAGCAGGGAGGCAAGGTGATTTACACGACACCGCTGAAGGCGCTGTCTAATCAGAAGATGCTCGAGATGCGAGAGCGGTTTGGAGTCGACGCGGCCGGACTGCAGACCGGCGACGCGTCGATCAACCCAGACGGGAGGGTGGTGGTCATGACGACCGAGATCCTCCGCAACATCTTGTACCGGGTCGAGGAAGAAGGCGAGGGGGGCGAGGGGGGCGAGGGGGGCGAGGGGGG
>Ga0181582_10001463_pt1 | contig 18426 bp, 13 predicted proteins | sample 071ome_32_FD_132438 | JGI IMG/M metagenome (GOLD analysis project Ga0181582, IMG submission 132438) | Coastal salt marsh microbial communities from the Groves Creek Marsh, Skidaway Island, Georgia - 071405AT metaG (megahit assembly) | ecosystem: Environmental > Aquatic > Marine > Intertidal...
CGCTGGCACCTACCGGCTGTCGGAGCTCGTCGCGTCACCGCCAGCCGGAGCGGTGTCGACCACCGCGCTGATGCTCGTGTTGATCGGCGCGTTCACGAAATCGGCCCAATGGCCGTTCTCGTCTTGGTTGCCCGGCGCCATGGTGGCACCCACCCCGATCAGCACCTATCTCCACGCGGCGACGATGGTGAAGGCCGGGGTCTATCTCGTGGCGCGGCTCGCCCCGTTGTTCGCCGTCACCACCGGATGGCGGCCGGTCGTGCTGGTGGTCGGCTCGGTGACCATGATCGTCGGTGGATGGCGGGCGCTCCGTCAGGTCGATCTGAAGGTGCTCCTCGCCCACGGCACGGTCAGCCAGCTCGGCTTCATGATGATCCTCGTCGGTGCCGGCACCTACGGACTCGCCCAGGCCGCGGTCGTGGTGCTGCTCGCCCACGGTGCCTTCAAGGCGGCTCTGTTCATGGTGGTCGGGGTCATCGACCACCAGACCCACACCCGCGACATCCGCCGGATCGGAGCACTCGGCCCCGGATGGGGGAGCGTGAAGTTGACCGCCGTGCTCGCGGCGGCGTCGATGGCCGGTGTGCCGCCGCTCCTCGGATTCATCGCCAAGGAGAAGGCGTTGCTCTCGGCAGTCGACGGTCATTTCATCGGCGCCTGGTGGGTCGTCGCCGCGATCGTCGTCGGCTCGATCCTGACCTTCGCCTACTCGGCGCGATTCGTGCTCGGCGTCCTCGGTCGGCTCAACGATCCGTCCGCGGTCGACGACGACCATCCGATGGGCGGTCCCGACGCCGCCGTGCCCTCACCGGCCTTCGTGGCTCCCGGGCTCCTCCTCGCGGTCTTCTCCCTCGTCGCCGGTCTCGCCCCGGTGTTCGTCGACGCGTTGGTGGCCGAGGCCACCAGGTCGCTGCACCCGTCCGCCAAGCCGAAGTCGGTGGAGTTGTGGGCGGGGTTCAACTCGGCGCTTCTGCTCTCGGCGGTGGTCATCGCGATCGGCGCGTTGGTGACCGTCGCACGCCGGCGGGTGGAGGCGACCCAGACCGCCCTGCACCGTCCGATCGCGGTGCTCCCCACCGCCGACCGCTCGTTCTGGGTGCTGCTCCAGAGCGTTCTGCGGGGTGCGAAGTGGACCACGCGGGTGGTGCAGAACGGGTCGCTGCCGATCTACCTGATGGTGATCCTCGGGGTGTCGGCGCTCGCCCCGCTCGTGCCGGCCCTTACCGGGCTCGATCGCGTACCGGTGTTCGCCGACAACTGGTTGCACATCCCGCTGGCCGCGCTCATCGTGGCCGCTGCGATCGGTTCGACCTTGGTGCACCGCCGCATCGCTGCGGCGCTCATGCTCGGCGCCGTCGGCTACGGAATGGCCGGGCTCTACGTGGTGCAGGGCGCACCTGATCTCGCGCTCACCCAGTTCGCGATCGAGACGCTCGCCACGGTGCTCTTCGTGCTGGTACTCCAGGTGCTCCCGCGCGCGTTCACCGATCGCTCGGCTGCGGTCATCGCCCCGGTGCGCATCGCCATCGCCGCCCTTGTCGGCGTCTCGGTCTTCGTGTTCGCGCTCTCCGCCGCCGACTCGCGTGATGCGATCGACGATCCATCGGTCTCGGCCGAGATGCTCGATCGCTCGGTCCCCGACGGCAAGGGCGCGAACGTCGTCAACGTGATCCTGGTCGACTTCCGCGGCCTCGACACCCTGGGCGAGATCACCGTGCTGCTCGTCGCCGGACTTGGGGTTGTCGCACTCGCCCGCCTCGTCCACCGGAAGCGCCTCGAGACCTCCTCACTCGTGCCGTCCCCGGTGGTGGACGCCTCCGCGCGGGTGCTGTTCGCCTCCATCCTGACGCTCGCGATCTACTTCCTGTTCGCAGGGCACAACCAGCCCGGCGGTGGCTTCGTCGGCGGACTGACCGCTGGCGCCGCGATCAGCCTGCTGTACATCGCCGGTGGGAACCCGGCGGTCCGGCGCCTGCTGCCGATGAAGCCGTGGACCGTGCTCGGAGGGGGTCTGTTGATCGCCGTGGTCACCGCGATCGTGCCGATCCTCCTCGGTGGCGCCGTGCTCGAACACGCCCTCCTCGAGGCCGACCTCCCGCTCCTCGGGAAGATCAAGACGACTTCCGCACTGCCCTTCGACATCGGCGTGTTCCTCGTGGTGGTCGGTCTCGTCCTGATGGCCTACGAGGCGTTCGGCGACGATCCGGAGGCATCGGAGGAGGACGCCCCGACCATGGGCGACGAACGGGTGGCCGTGCCATGAGCATCGTGCTCGCCCTCGTGACCGCGTTGTTGTTCGCCTGCGGATCCTGGTTGCTCATGCAGCGACGCCTCACCCGCATCATCATCGGGATCGGGCTCCTCGGCCACGGGGCGAACCTCCTGCTCATCACCTCCGGCGGTCCGGGTGGTCGACCACCGCTCATCGGCAGCGATCCCGTCGACACCATGTCCGACCCCTTGCCCCAGGCGCTCGCTCTCACCGCGATCGTCATCACCTTCGGCGTGACCGCCTTCCTGCTCGCGCTCGGTTACCGCAGCTGGGAGATCACCCGCGACGACGCCGTCGAGAACGACATCGAGGACACCATGGTCGCGAGACGCGAGGCCGACGGCCCGGAGGGGCCGGTCGACGACGGCGAGCCGACCACCTCCGAGATCGGAGAGATGTGAGTACCGCATCGCTGGTCCCGTTGCCGATCGTGTTGCCGCTCCTCGGCGCGGCCGTGACCGTGGTGGCCGGTCGTTGGCGCGCTGTCCAACGCGCGGTGAGCGTGACGGCGCTCGCCGCCCTGGTGGTCATCTCGATCCTGTTGCTCGTGGAGGCCGAGCGCGAGGGCCATGTGGTCCAGGTCGCCGGAGGGTGGAGCGCGCCCCTCGGCATCGCGCTCGTGGTCGACCGGCTGGCGGGGATCATGCTCGTGGTCTCCTCGGTCGTGCTGCTGGTCGTGATGGTCTACGCGATCGGCCAGGCCGGCGCCGAGCGTGAGCGGATCGCGTTCCACCCGCTGTATCTCGTGCTCGCCACCGGCGTGTCGGCGAGTTTCATCACCGGTGACCTCTTCAACCTGTTCGTGGCCTTCGAGATGATGCTCGCCGCGTCGTACGTGCTGATCACCCTCGGCGGCCGACCGGATCAGGTGCGGTCGGGCATGACCTATGTCGTCATCTCACTGGTGGCCTCGACGCTGTTCATCTCGGTGCTCGCCCTGCTGTACGCGGCGACCGGAACGGTGAACATGGCTGAGCTCTCCATCCGTCTCGCCGAGGTCGACCCGGGGCTCAAGGCGGCGTTCTCGATCATGCTGCTCATCGTGTTCGGCATCAAGGCCGGTCTCTTCCCGCTCTTCTTCTGGCTCCCCGACAGCTATCCGACAGCGCCCGGTCCGGTGACCGCGATCTTCGCGGGGCTCCTCACCAAGGTCGGTGTCTACGCCATCATCCGGACCCAGTTGCTCCTGTTCGACACCCCCGGGTGGATGGGCACGACCCTGTTGTGGGTGGCTGGGGCGACGATGGTGGTTGGCGTCCTCGGCGCGATCGCCCAAGACGACATGAAGCGCATCCTCGCCTTCCACATCATCAGCCAGATCGGCTACATGATCCTCGGCCTCGGGCTGCTGACGGTCGCCGGTGTCGCGGCGGCGGTGTTCTACGTGATCCACCACATCATCGTGAAGACCGCGCTCTTCCTGGTGGCCGGGCTCGTCGACCGCCGGGCCGGCACCAGCCGACTCTCGGAGATGGGGGGTCTGGTGCGCACCGCGCCACTCATCGCGGCGCTGTTCGCCGTGCCGGCGCTCAGCCTCGCCGGTCTGCCGCCTTTCTCCGGCTTCCTCGCCAAGTTCGCGCTCGTCGATGCCGGCCTCGAAGTCGACCGATGGGCGATCGTCACGGCCTCACTCGCCGTCGGGCTGTTCACCCTGTACTCGATGACCAAGATCTGGGCCGGGGTGTTCTGGGGGGAGCGCGATACGGCGCCGTCGCGGGAGCCGATGGCTGACGGTCGGCTCGGCTCGCCGCTGTGGATGGTGGTCGCCACGGCCACCTTGGTGGCGGGTTCGATCGCGTTCTCCGTCTGGGCCGGGCCCCTCCACGAGTTGTCGCTCCGGGCCGCCGGGGACCTGCTCGACCCCTCGGTGTACGTCGAGGCGGTGTTGGGGGTGGACCGATGAGGTTGCTCGGCCGGGTGAGCATCTCGGGCCTCGGGTTGTGGCTGGTGGCCATCTGGCTCCTGCTCTGGAACGACCTGAGCATCGCGAACCTGGTGTCCGGTGCGGTGGTCGCGACCGTCGTCATCTCGTTCGCCCGTCTGCCGAAGTCGTACTGCGCCGGCTCGGAGTCGGGTGACCGCGCGCGCGTGTCGTTGCCGCACCTGATCTACTTCGGCCTCTACGTGCTGGTGAAACTGGTCCAGGCGAATCTTGTGCTGGCCTGGGAGATCATCACGCCCTGGCGCGATCGCATCCACACCGGAATCGTCGCCGTGCCGCTGCGCACCTCATCTGATCTCGCCATGACCGTGGTGGCGAACGTGATCACCCTGACGCCGGGAACGGTGACCATCGAGGCCAAGGGCACACCGCCGGTGCTGTACGTGCATGTGCTCCACCTCGACGACATCGAGCGCGTCAAGGCCGAACTGCTGCACCTCGAGGAGTTGTCGGTGAGAGCGTTCGGCTCGCGCGCCGCGCGGGCGCAACTGGGAGGTGGCTCATGATCGTCGCGGCCTTTGCGCTGCTCGCCCTCGCCGGCATCTGCTTCATGGTTCGGCTCTTCATCGGGCCGTCGGTCGTCGACCGGGTGATCGCCGTCGATGGCCTGCTGATGGTGATCACCTGCGGGATCCTGGTGGAGGTGGCGAGCGACGATTCGGTCGCCGGTCTCGACACCGTGCTCGTGGTCGCCCTCGTCGCCTTTGTCGGCACCGGCGTGCTCGCCCGATACGTGGAGAGGAGGGGAGCATGATCGACACCGTCGCCGGCGTGCTGCTCGTGTTCGGTTCGGCGCTCATCCTCCTCGCCGGTGTCGGCGTGGTCCGCTTCCAGTCGGTGTTCGCGCGGATGCACTCGGCGGCCAAGGCACCGACGCTCGGCATCCTCGCCATCGCCGTCGGTGTGGCGCTGTCGGTGCGCTCGGTCGCCGCGCTGGTGACGGCGCTGCTCGTGGTGGTGTTGCAGTTGGTGACCGGCCCGGTCGGCACGCACCTGCTCGGTCGCTCCGCCTACCGCCGACTCCCGAACGACTTCGATGCCGGTGACGAACTGGCGTCTAATGAGGGCTCAGGGCTCGACCACTAGGGTCGACCCATGGTCCCCACCGCAGTCTTCGGCCGCACCGGACACCTCTCGTCGAGGGTCATCTTCGGGGGCGCTGCCCTCGGGGAGATGTCGCAGCGACGCGCCTACGACACCCTGGAGATCGCCCGAGGCGCCGGGGTCAACCACTACGACACCGCCCACTCCTACGGCCACGCTGAGGACGTCATGCAGCCCTGGCTCGCCGAGCACCGGGCGTCGATCTTCCTCGCCACCAAGACCGGTGAGCGAACCGGTGACGCGGCGCGGGCCGGTCTGGAGGACTCACTGCGACGTATGGGTGTCGACCGGGTCGAGTTGATCCAGTTGCACAACCTCGTCGAGGTCGATGAGTGGGAGACGGCCTTCCGGCCCGGCGGAGCCGTCGAGGCGCTGGCCGCAGCCCGAGACGAGGGGCTCGTCGACTGGATCGGGGTGACGGGACACGGGGTGCGCATCCCGTCGATGCATGTGCGCAGCCTCGCCGAGTTCGACTTCGACTCGGTCCTGTTCCCGTTCAATCACACGATGCTCGCCAATCCGGCATATCGCAGCGATGTCGAGGAACTGCTCGCGGTGTGCGCCGATCGGAACGTTGCGGTGCAGACCATCAAGTCGATCGCGAAGGGCCGCTGGTCGGTGGACTACGACGGCCCGAGGTTCTCCTGGTACGAGCCGTTGACCGATCACGGGGCGATCGGACGCGCGGTGCGCAACGTGTTGTCGCGCGAGCAGTTGTTCCTCAACTCGACGAGCGACGCCAACCTGTTGCCGGCCGTGCTCGAGACCGCGGCCGGTGATCTCACCGCGCCCTCGGTCGATCAACTGGATGCCGACGTCGCCGACTTCGACATGACGCCGTTGTTCGACGGCGCCGAACTCGAGTTGATGTGAGTCAGCGTCGGTAGTCGACCACGAGCGGGGCGTGATCGCTCCAGCGCTCCGCGTAACTCGGGGCCCGGTCGACCGACGACGACACGGCTCGCTCGGCCCACTCGGGGCTCGCCACCTGGTAGTCGATCCGCCAGCCGACGTCCTTGTCGAAGGCCTGCCCGCGGAACGACCACCAGGTGAACGGACCGTCGACGTCGCCGGCCAGGCTGCGGGCGACATCGACCCAGCCGAGCTCGTCGAACCACCGGTCGAACCAGGCGCGCTCGACCTCGAGGAAACCCGCCTTGTTGCGGTTCCCCTTCCAGTTCTTGATGTCGCGCTCGGTGTGTCCGACGTTGAAGTCCCCGGTCACCACGACGTGGTGGCCCTGGCGTCGCAGACGGGTCATCCGGTCGGTTACCGCGGCGAAGAAGCCGAGTTTCTCCTCCATCTTCTCGTCGCTGTCGGCGTCGCCGGTGTGGATGTAGGCCGACACGACCGTGAGCGGCGCGTCGACACCGTCGAGGTCGAAGGTGGCCTCCACCCACCGGCCCGAGCGGTTGTAGCGGGAGTGCTTGCCACCGATGTCGATTCGCTGAGCGGTGATCGGGAGATGCGACACCACCGCGACACCAGCGCGGCCCTTGGCCTCGCTCTCGGCGTGGACCCGATGCCAGTCGGCGCCGAACATGGTGTCAACGTGATCGACGAAGATGTCATCGGGCGCGCGCACCTCCTGCATGGTCACGATGTCGGCGGCCCGCTCCGCGATCCATGGCTCCATTCCGTTGCGTTTCGCCGCCCGGATGCCGTTGACGTTGACGGAGGCGATCGAGAGTTTCCGAGATGAGCCCATCCCTTGATCCTCTCAGACGCTCAACCGTGATCGGTTGCCGACGACGTGCGGGTGACCCGGACGACCGTGAGGAGCGAGAGCGCACCGATCCCGACGATCACTACTCCTTGCACCAAGTCGCCCAGGCCGCTGTCGAGCACCCAGCCGACGAGACCGATGAGCACAGTGATCGCGCCGGCGACAGTGATCTCCAGCCAGTGCTCGCTGGCGCCGAGAGCGAACGCGCCGAGACCGATGGCGACGAGCGGTAGTGCTGCGACAACCCCGTCGTGCGTGCCGAACCAGATCATCGACACGACCACAACGGTTCCAGCCGCCGCGACTCTCGCGAGCACTGCTCCAGGTTGACTGCGTCGCACCGAAGCGAGGCCAACGAGCCCCGATGCCACCACGAGGAACACGGGTGGGGTCGCGCGGTCGTCGAGATCCGCCACGGCCAGCCAGGCGGTCGTCGCGACGAGCGCGGCCGAGGAGGTGACGGCCCACCCCGCGATCTGGGTGTGAAGCCGTGAGAGCCCCCATGCCAACGCCACGGCCGCGATGATCGCGACCGACAACTCGATGGATTCGAGCAGGTGCTGATCGAGAAGGATCCCGACAGCGATCGCCAACTGGGTCACGCTCGCCACCTCGATCACCTCGATGAGGCGTTGGCGGGACATCGAGCCACTTGTGATTCGCCTCGTCGATATTGCTGACACGTAACCGGTCACCAACAGCGCGATCGCGATCGCCGAGGGGGAGGCCTCGGCCGCAGCGAGGAGTCGGATGAGACCGACTACCACGATGAGGCCCGCGAGATATCCGACGAGCTCGGGTGTCGAGAAGGCGAGACCCGGCGCGCGCACGATCGAATCAGCATCCTCGCGGTCGAGTCGGCCCTCGTCGACGAGGCGATCGAGGATCTCCCTACGGGCTGGTCGTGGCATGTTGGCTCCCTCAGCGGCCGGCCCGGCCGCCTCGGTTGCCATTCTCGCTTCTACCCGGTGACTCGGGGGCGTCTTCCGCTTCGGTGTCGGCGGCTATCGCGTCGACCTCCGCCTCGTCGGCGGCTACTCCGCGACCGTTGCCGTTGCCGTTGCCTTGGCCGTTGTTGCCGCTGCTGGAACTGTTCCCGTTCCCGTTGTTGCCGGACTGGCCGGGGGCGTTGCTTGATGGGTTGTCGGTGTTGCCTTGACCGTTGCTGTTGTTGTCGTTCGACTGTCCGGGAGCTCTTCCCGACTGTCCCGGAGTGTTACCCGACTGCCCGGGCGTGGTGCCGGCCTGGCCCGGTGGTTCGGCACCCTGCGCAGGGGTGTTGCCCGACTGACCGGGAGTGTTTCCCGACTGCCCCGGGGTGGAGCCGGTCTGGCCCGGAGCCTCCTCGGAACGTCCCGGGGACTCGTCCGCGTCGAGGTCATCGTCGATCGACTCGTCGGGCACCGTGGTGGTGGGTGGAGCGATGGGTTCCTCGATCGGATCGTCAACAGGTTCGTCGATCGGCTCCTCCTCAGGATCGTCCGGCTCGACCAACGTGGTCGGTGTCGGCTCGGTCACGGGTGGCTCAGCTGGCGGCGTCTCCTCCACGGGCTCCTCGACCGGGTCGGGAACGATCTCCACTGACGACACCGGTCGCGGCACCTCGATGTTGACGACCTCCAGCACATCGGCGACCACGTTCTGGATCGGATCGGGGAGCGAACCGGTTGACACGAGGCCGACGCTCGCACCAGCGGCCGCAGCTCCTGCCCAGCCGAACACACCGATCGCGCCGACCGCGGCGCCAACCCGGCGCTTCCAGCGACCCTTGGCCAGCGTCGGATCAGCCGAGCTGGCGATCGCCAATGACCGCAGGCGGGCCACGAGATCCTGGTCGACCTCGAAGGCCGCCTCGGTGGCGCGCAGGTCGGCGAGCCGGAGGGCGAGACGGTGGTTTGGCGGCCAGATCACGATGCCACCCCCTCGCTGCTCGACTCCTCACGCAACTCCTCCGAGAGGAGATCCTTCAGCTTCGCGAACGCTCGCGACAGCGCGACGCGGGTGGCCACCTCGGACTTGCCGATCGCCTTCGCCGTCTCTCGGGTCGACAGTCCGACCACATACCGCAGCTCGAGCATGCGGTGCTGCTCCTCCGGAAGCCGTTCGAGCGCGGCGAGAAGATCTGGATCGCTGAAGGTCTCCTCGTTCGGTTCCTCGGCCTCGAGCAGATCGAAGGTGTTCTCGATCGACACCTCGCTGCGTCGGGTGTTGCGACGCAGGTCGTCGACGATCCGCGCATGAGCGATGGAGAACACGAAGGATCGAAGATCGCCCGCGCCGCCCTCGAACTCGCCGATGCGCCGAGCCACCGCTTCCAGGGTGGCGCCCATCACCTCGTCGGGATCGCGAGAACCCATTCGGTGCGCGTAGCCGACGATCTTCGGACCGACGTCACCGACGAAGCGCGACCACTCCGATGAGTCGCCGCGCTTCAGGGCGCGCACGGAGATTCGATCGCCCATCAGGCCGCGCTCCGTGAGACGGCGCACGAGCATGCGCTCCGGGTGGTCATCGCCTCCGAGTCTGTCGTGAGGTCGGCCCATCAGGCACTCGGTGATGCTCGCTGTCGTCATCACCGCTGTTATCGCCTGACATGGGGAGAGTGTTACGCCGCCCGATCGGGCGGCGTAACGGAACGGGTCGAACCGGACGGGGGTGGTGAGGCGTCAGGGGAGGTAGCCGCTCACATCCACCAGCACGTCGGCGCGCCCGTGCACGTAGACGCACACCGTTCCCGTGCTCGACAGCGGCGCGATCACCGCATTGGCGACCGTGTCGCCGGTGGAGAAGTTGAGGTTCGACGCCTCATAACGGGTGCCGCACGGGTAGACGGTGATGTAGCCACCGGCGGCTGTCGTGTTGGTGACCGTCACGTTGAGGGATGCGACGGAGGCTCCGGTCGGCACGCCGGCTCGACCGGCGACCTGGACCTCGACGATGCTGTTCGCCACCAGACCCGAGCGACCCGCCGAACGGGTGTCCGCGAGGCGGGTCGGCGCTGTCGCACCGAAACCGGACCCATCGAGGAAGGCACCGTTCACGTCGATGAGCACATCGGCCGAGCCGTAGACGTAGACACAAACGGTTCCGGTCGACGAGAGCGGGGAGATGACCGCGTTCGCGACGGTCTGACCGTTCGTGAAGTTGAGGTTCGAGGCATCCGGCCGCGCACCGCACGGGTACACGGTGGCGTAACCGGACCCGGGTACCGAGGTGTTGGTGACCGTCAGGTTCATCGACACCGCTGACACTCCCGATGCGGGGATGCCGGCCACGCCGAGCAGGCCGACCTCGAGGACCCTGGCTCCTCCGATCGTGCCGGAGTTCCGGGTGTCGGCCACGCGTGTCGGGCTGGTGGGGATGAAGCCGGAGCCCTCGAGGATCGCGCCGCTCACATCGACCAGTACGTCGGCCTGACCGTTCGCCGCGAAACACACCGAGCCCGATGCCGAGACCGGGACGATCACCGCGTTGGCGACTGTTCTGCCGGCTGTGAAGTTGAGACTCGAGACGTCGGGCTGGGCACCGCAGGGGTAGACCGTCAGGAATCCGGAGCCTCCCGTGGCGCCCGTGTTGGTGACTGTGACGTTCATGGACACCGCTGAGACCCCGGCACTCGGGACCCCTGCCCGTCCGAGAACGGGTACCTCGAGGATCCGACCGTCGCCGACGCGTGCCGGGGCGACGCCTCCCTGGCCGGTACGGGTGTCGATGAGACGGTTGGGAGCGATGGCCTGCAGCGTGGACACCGGCGAGTCGTCGGAACCGCCGCCGCCACCGGAACCACCGCCGCCACCGGAACCGCCACCGCCACCACCGCCGCCGCCACCGCCGCCGCCGCCGCCGCCGCCACCACCACCACCGGAGCTGGGCGGGGCGGAGGGCACGGCGGTCGCGGGGGTCGAGGCCGTACCGGTCTTGCCGAGACCGGCGGAGGCCACGGAGAACGTGTAGGTCGTGCCGGCCGAGAGCCCCGTGATGGTGCAACTCGACTCGTAGTAGGCGGCGGTGCACGAACCGGACGGAGAGGCCGTGACGGTGAACGTGCCCACCGGGGGAGCGGTCGCGGCCGGCGAGGCTGAACTCGGGGTCACGGCGGTCCATGAGACGGTCACCGAGTTCACTCCCGCGGTGGCGGTCACACCTGTGACGGTGGTGGCCGGAGCGGCGGTCAGGTCGTAGATCGTCGTCGTGACGTTGAGGAAGCGGTCCGGGGAGCCAGTGCCCCGGTCGCTCACCACGCCGGTGCGACCGTCGGCCGTCAGGATCGCGGCCACATCGTGGGCGCTCGCGCTCGGATACTGGGTGCGGACCAGGGCCGCGGCTCCGGCTACGTGCGGGGCCGCCATCGAGGTGCCGCTCAGGGTGACGGTGTCCGATGTCCCCGTGATCGAGGCCGCCTCGATCGACGAACCCGGCGCGAAGATGTCGACGCACGATCCGGTGTTCGAGAAGTACGACCGTTGATCATCCGACGCCGTCGCCCCGACCGTGATGGCTGTGGCTTCCCGCGCAGGGCTGTAGGAGCAGGCGTCGTCGTCGGAGTTGCCGGCAGCGGCGACCACGACGATTCCGGCGTCGACGAGGTTCTCCACGGCGGCGTCGAGGGCATCGGAGGCGCCTCCGCCGAGGCTCATGTTGACGACACCCTTCTTGCCAGTGAGGTCGTAGTCGGCGACCCATTCCAGACCGGCGACCACGCCGGAGGTGGAACCCGATCCCCAGCAGTCGAGGACCCGCACCGGCACGATCGTGGCGGAGGTCGCGATGCCGTAGTTGGTGCCGGCGGCGGTGGAGGCAACGTGGGTGCCGTGACCGTCGCAGTCGGACGCGTCGTTGTCGCTGTCGACGATGTCGCGACCGGTCACCAAACGCGCGCCGAAGTCATCGTGGGTGCTGACTCCGGTGTCGACCACGAAGATCACCGCACCCGATCCACGGTCGGCGTCACCGTTGGTGACCGAGGAGTCACCCCGGGTGGAGAGCACCCCATTGAGGGAGTTCGTCGCCTGGTCGACGCGGTCCTGCCCCCAGGAGTTGATCCAACTGCGGTCGGATCCGGGGTGGGATGCGGCGACCGCTGATGACGCCGATGACGCCTCCGAGGTTCCCGAGGAGTTGGTCGCTGTCACGGAGAACGTGTTCGACGCGTCCGGGGTGAGGCCGGTGACCGTGCACAGTGTCGGTCCCGTCGTCCAGGTGCAGGTCCGGCTGTCCGGGGAGGACGTCACCGTGTAGGCGGTGACCATGGGGTAGGCGTCGCTCGCGGCCCACCGCACCTGTACGGCGCCGTCGGCGACGGCGAGCGCCTCGACTCCGGAGGGTGCAGTGGGCGCGCCGGTGGTCGCGAACTCCCAGTTGAGGGTGACGTCCCCGCCGGTCGAGCCGTACTGGTTCACCCGGAGGTGGTACTCGGTGCCGGAGGTGACGTCGAGGGTGAGAGTGCTCTGGTAGTAGTTCCCGGTCTGACGGGAGTCGTCGTTGTAGCTCAGTCGGTTGAGCGAGGGGAGTGACGACCCGGTGTAGGCGGCGAGCACGGTGTCGAAGGACGAGCCGAAGGTGTCCACGTTGAGTCGGCCCGATGCCGACGCGGTCCAGGAGAACCACAGGGTCGCGGAACCCCAGCCGACATCGATCGGCGGTTCGCCGGTCTCCAACGTCGCCCCCGTGTTCGAGTCGGTGACCGTGCCGGACGATCCGGTCAGGGCGGTCGATGCGACGAAGTAGTCGTTGTTGGAGCCGACCGAGACGGTCACCGAGTTGGTCGCCGAGGACGGATCGGAGGCACCGGCCGAGTTGGAGGCGATGACGGTGAACGTGAAGGTGCCCGGGGTGAGGGAGGTGATGTCGCACTCGAGCGGGCCGGACGTCCAGGTGCAGGTGAAGGCGTCGTCCTCGACGGCGGTGGCGACGTACCGCGTGATCGTCGCACCGCCGTCGTCGGCTGGCGCCGACCAGGAGATCGTCGCGGTGGTTCCGTCGAGGGCAGCGGCAGCCCCCGTGGGTGCCCCAGGGGCCGTCGGGTTGGAGCCACCCCCACCGTCGAGTGGGTTGAGGTAGAGGAGGGCGTCCGGGGAGTTGGGGCCGCGATCGGTGATCAGGCCAGTGGAGAACGATGCCAGGACCGCTGACTTGACGGCGGCGGCGGTCTGGTCGAGGTCGGTCCCCCAGAGCGCGGCGGCGGCACCGGCCACGTGGGGCGAGGCCATGGAGGTGCCGCTGATGGTGTTGGTGCCACCGGTGTGCCAGGCGGAGGTGATCGACGAACCGGGAGCGAAGATGTCGACGCACGAGCCGTAGTTGGAGAACGACGAGCGGGCGTCGGTGCTCGTGGTGGATCCGACGGTGATCGAGGTCGACTCGCGAGCCGGGCTGTAGTAGCAGGCGTTGTTGTTCGAGTTTCCGGCGGCGACCGCGGTGACGATCCCATCCGAGACCAGGCCCTGCACCGCGGTGTCGAGAGCCCAGGAGGCGCCGCCACCGAGGGAGAGGTTGGCGACGGCCGGGTCACCGGAGGTGTGCTGGGTGAGCACCCAGTCGATGGCGGCCACGATCGTGCTGGTCGAGGTGCTGCCGGTGCAGCCGAACACCCGCACCGGCACGAGGGTGGTCCCGTCGGCGACCCCGTAGGTCGAGCCGCCGACGGTTCCGGCCACGTGGGTGCCGTGTCCGTTGCAGTCGGAGGCATCACTGGCGTCCTGATCCGACGTGTAGAAGTTGCGGCCTGAGGCGAGGCGAGCTCCGAACTCGCTGTGAGCGGAGATACCGGTGTCGATGATGTAGGCGGTGACGCCGGTCCCGTCACTGCGGTCGGTGTAGGAGCTGTCGAGCGGGAGGTTGACCTGGTCGATCCGATCGAGCCCCCAGGTCGCGCCGGTCTGCGTGGCGGACGGGAGTACCGAGTCGGTCCTCCCATCGAGGGTGATGACACGGTCGGGCTCGATGTCCACGACACTCGGATGGGCTTTGAGTTCCGACACCTGGGCATCGGTGAGGTCGAGTACCCAGCCGTCGAAGACCTGTTCGAGGGTCGACACGATCTCATTCGCGACGGTCGCGGCGATCGCGATCCGCTGGGCATCGCTCGTCGACTCGCTCAACCTGACGATGTAGCGGCCGGGCACCACATCGCCGGCCACGGAGGGCATGCTCCGGTCGGTCGGTCGGTCGAGGAGTCCGACACCTCGGTTCACGTCGATGGCGGCCACCCATGGGTGCGCTCCGAGATCGGTGGCCTGGTCACCGGAGAGGGTGACGAGAGCCGACCCGATCGAGTCGTGACGGGCTCCGACGAGTCCGCCGGCGTTCACGATGGCGGCCAGGGCGAGGGCGAAGTGATCGGGGTCGGCGTCGTCGATGACGAGCACATACCGGTCGACGCCCGAGTCGATCGTGGAGGCGAGCGAGGGGAGCGAGGGTGGTGGCACCTCGATCGGGGTCTCGGCCCCGTCGTTCGGGTTTCCGTCGATGTCGAGGACGTTGCCGTCGGTGTCGAGCAGACGGAAGTCGAAGTCCTCCTGCGCGTCAGCAGCCGAGGGCAGGATGACCGTCGCCGCGACGAGGCCGGTGACCAGGCTCGTCGCAACGCGACGTCGACGTGGGCGGGTCGGATGCTCGCGGTTCACGGGGCGGTGCAGGCTCCGCCACCGTGCTGTCGGTTGGTCTGAAATGTCATCGAACGGTGACCCTGCCACGTCGGTCTCCCTGCATGCCTCTGAATTTCACAGTCATCAGAGGTGATCGACTCGGTCCTCAGAAGTGTTACACGCATTTCATCCTGTTGGTCCACCGATGACCATCCAAACGCCGCGGGCGTGATCAGATGTGATGTTGTGGAGCGACCTACCGAACCGGCGGGGATCTCCGAGGTGCGCCGGTGGGCAACGGTGGCGGCCGCCTTCGTGTCGACCTTCACGGTGTTCGGCGTGGCCTACTCCTTCGGGGCGTTCTTCGATTCGATGGCCGACGAGTTCGGCACCGGTCGGGGCCTGACGGCTCTCATGTTCTCGGTGACGACCGCCCTCTATTTCGGGGGAGGTGTCGTCTCGGGTCGATTCGCTGACCGTTACGGGCCGCGACCGGTGATGGTCGTCGGCACCGTCAGCCTCGGCCTCGGGCTCCTCGCCACCTCGGCGGTCGGATCGATCTGGCTCGGCTACATCACCTATGGGCTCGGTGTCGGCACCGCGGTCGCCTGTGGCTACGTGCCGATGGTGGCCATGGTCGGGGGATGGTTCGAACGACGGCGTACCACCGCCCTCGGTATCGCGGTCGCCGGTATCGGCGCCGGCACGCTGGTGTGCGCGCCGCTCGCCGCCCACCTCATCGAGGCCCACGGGTGGCGTCGGGCGTACGTCATCTTCGCGATCGGTGGCGTCGCGTCGATGGCTCTCGCCACCCTCGGAGTGCGCCGAGCACCGTCGCGGGGGGCCGGAGGCCGCGTCGATCTGAGAGCGGTGGCCCGCCAGCGTCCCTTCGTCGTCCTGTACCTCGGCTCGCTCGCCCTCTCGCTCGCGCTCTTCGTGCCGTTCGTGTTCATCAAGTCGTACGCGACCGAGCGGGGGGTCGAGGCGGGACGGGCCGCGTTGCTCGTCGGTTTGATCGGGGCCTCCTCGATCATCGGTCGACTCGGTCTCGGCGCGCTCGGCGCGAGGCTCGGCGCCATCAGACTGCTCCAGGGGAGTTTCGTCACCATGGCCGGCAGCTATCTGATCTGGATGGCCTCGGACGGCCGATACGGGCTGCTGGTGCTCTACACCGTGGTCATGGGCATCGGCTACGGCGGGTTCATCGCGCTCTCGCCGGCCGTGGTCGCCGAACTCTTCGGCACCGACGGCATGGCGACCATCCTCGGAGCCACCTACACGGCGGCGGGGATCGGCGGGCTGGTCGGACCTCCGACGGCCGGGGCGATCATCGACCGATGGGGATTCGGCATCGGTATCGGCTTCGCGCTGGTCATGACGCTCGTCGCCGCGGTGACGCTCCTCGCCCTGCCGCGCGGCCGCTGACGATCAGCGACGACTCAGAGCCGACCGGCGGCCCGGGCGGCGTCGACGGCGGCGTTCAACTGCCCCTCGACGATGTCGAGCCCGGCCGACCAGAACCCCGGGTCGGTGAGATCGCATCCGACGATGGCGGTGAGCGCCTCGGGCGACATCGACCCTCCGGCGCGCAGCATGTCGAGGTAGGCCGGCACGAACGAGTCGCCCTGCTCCCGGTAGCGGGCGTAGACCGACAACGCCAGCAACTGCCCGTACGCGTAGGCGTACACGTAGCCGGGGGTGGCGATGAAATGCGGCACATAACTCCACCAGGTGCGATATCCCTCGGTCACCTCGACCGCCTCGCCGAGCATCGCCGTCTGGCTCTCGGCCCAGTAGTCGCCGAAGGTCTCGACGGACAGTTCTCCGACCTCACGGCGGTGCGAGTGGCAGGAGTGCTCGAACCGGTTCATCGCCACCTGTCGGAACACCGTCGCGATCGAGTCCTCCAATGTGGCGGCGAGCAGCGAGAAGCGCTCCTCGGGATCGTCGAGCGACTCGAGGAGGCGGTTGTTGGTCACCGTCTCGCCGAACACCGAGGCCGTCTCGGCGAGAGTGAGCGGTGTCGACTGGTGGAAGATGCCCTGCTCGCGGGCGAGGTAGCCGTGCACCCCGTGGCCGAGTTCGTGAGCGAGGGTAGCGACGTCGCGCGCGGTGCTCGTCCAGTTGAGGAGCACATAGGGATGGTGCTCGGGCACGCCGTAGGCGCAGAAGGCGCCGCCGCGCTTGCCCGGACGCACCGGCGCGTCGATCCAGCGCTCGTCGATGAAGCGCCCGACGATGCCGGCCAACTCATCGGAGAACGATGCGTAGGCGTCGCGCACGATGCTCGTGCCCTCCGCCCAGCCGATCTCGGCTGACCCGCCGGCGGTCACCGAGGCCATCCGATCGAAGTCGCGCAGCCGGTCGACACCGAGGATCTCGGCCTTCAGCGCGTACCAGCGCTGCGGGATGTCGTAGCGGGAGACCACGGCGTCGACGAGCGCCTGCACGCTCACGTCACTCGCCTCATTGGCCATGTTCCGGCTGGTGATCCACGACGGGTAGTCGCGCAGGCGGTCGTCGATCGACTTGTCGAGCAGCAGCGTGTTGTAGATGAACGCCCGGGTGCGCAGACCCGGGGCGAGGGCTGTGGTCACGGCCGCCGCCGACGACCCACGGACCTCCGGTTCGGAGTGCTGCAGTTGGGCGAGCGCGGTCATGAGGCCGACGGTCCCACCCATCGCCTCGGGAAGGTCGACCTCGATGGCGGAGGTCTGCTCCTCGAAGAGTCGCACCCAGGCAGCCGGCCCCGAGAGCGAGGTCTCCGACAGCACCGTCTCCTCCGGCTCGCTCAACTGGTGCGGTCGGTACCGACGGAGGTTCTCGAGGTGGTGCCGGCAGAACGCCAGGCGCTCGTCGTCGAGCACCGCCGCGGCGTGGGCGTCGTCGGTGTCGGCCCACTCCAGATCGATGAAGAGCAACGAAGTACTGATCGCGGTGCTCCGCTCGTTCACGGTCTGCATTGCCGCCGCGACCGCCGGGTCGCTGGTGTCCTCGGAGAATCGCAGGGAGGTGAAGTGTCCGGCCCGACTGACGAGCGAGGACAGCTCCGCCAGTGTCGTCATCAATTCGACCAGCCCGTCGGAGTCGAGCGACGCGACCCTTCCGCGGTGGGCGCGCAGGTCAGCAGCGAGACGATCGGCCCGATCGAGGAGCTCGAGTGGCCCGTCGGCGTCATCGAGCAGCGGGTCGAGATCCCAGGCGACGTCGGAGGCGAGGAGATCGGTGTCGGAGGAGCCCATGCCGACAGCATGTCAGCCATGGGGCCGAGCCGTCTCGGTGGGCGGGTCGCTCGTTAGGGTCGATCCGTGACCCCCTTGGCCTCGACCGATGTGGCGACCCGTCCGCATCCGGGGCGCAATGAGACCCTCGCGATGCTCTCCGCGGTGATGGCGCTCATGGCGATGGCCATCGATCTGATGCTCTCGGCCTTCGACGAGATGCGCCTCAGTTTCGGGCTCGATCCGAACTCCAACGAGGTGGCGGGCGTGGTCACCGTCTTCTTCATGGGCCTCGCTGTCGCGCAGCTGTTCTTCGGGCCGATCACGGACCGGTTCGGACGAAAGTCGGTGCTCTACGCGAGCGTCGCCGTCTACGTGCTCGGCGCGGTCGGCTCGGCGCTCGCCCCGACCCTGCCGCTGTTGCTGGTGGCCCGTTTCGTCTGGGGAGTCGGTGCGGCCGGAGCGAGGGTGGTGGCCACCGCCGTCGCCCGCGACCTCTTCGAAGGGGTCGAGATGGCCCGAGCCATGTCGCAGATCATGGCCGTGTTCGTGCTGGTGCCGGTGATCGCGCCGAC
>Ga0181582_10001468_pt1 | contig 18397 bp, 12 predicted proteins | sample 071ome_32_FD_132438 | JGI IMG/M metagenome (GOLD analysis project Ga0181582, IMG submission 132438) | Coastal salt marsh microbial communities from the Groves Creek Marsh, Skidaway Island, Georgia - 071405AT metaG (megahit assembly) | ecosystem: Environmental > Aquatic > Marine > Intertidal...
CGCAACTCCTCGACGCGCTCCCGAACCTGTGCCTCGACATCAACCACCAGCGACCCCTGCATCTTTGCGACCACTCGCGGCAACGACAAGAGCCCTCCAAGAAACTCTGGAGACGTCAAAACGCCCTCCGATCCACCCTTGCTGTAAACCTCGGCCGCCTGGCCGATCACCCGCTCACACAACCCCACCAGCGCACCGTCCAGCAGACTCAGCAGCCCTGGCAACGCCGTTGACTGCGTCGTCGACGCACATCGCTGCAAACTCTCCATCACACACGCGCACGCATCATCCACGACGCCTTCACACGCCTCCGCACTCCCTGCACTCCCTGCACTCCCGAGTCCCCGCGCAGCCACCCTCTCCTCCAGCGCCTCGGCCAACCACGCCCCCTCTTTGCTCGCATAGTTCCGCAACATATCATCGTACGGCCGAATCACGACCCGAAGCAGCTCCTCCACCCGACCGTCCCAACCGTCCCAACCGTCCCGACCGTCCCCCTCCTCGCCCCCCTCACCGCCCGCCCCCAACAGCCGCACCAACGTCTCCAAAAACCCACCCGTACACCCCACCACCTGCTCCATCGCCTCAATCGCACTCAGCCCGCCCCTCGTCGCCCCCGCCAACCTCGCCTTGCACGGCACCTCGACCCTCCCGAAAAACGCCATCAGCATATCGACCACCAGCCCCCGGCCACCGTCTTTGCCACCACGGCCACCGCCGACCTCTCCCAAATACACCCCGCACCAGCCCAGCTCCCCCTCCACCGACCTCCCCACCTCCTCATAAAACGTCCCCACCCAGCTCGCATACGGCACCCCCTTCCCGAACCCCTCCCACACCTCCACCAGCGGCTGCGACCGTATCGTCACGTAGTGCTGCGGAACAAGCCCCGCCTTTCCGATCTGCCCCAGCACCCCACACGCCCGCCGGCACTGCTCCCCTTGCTGCATACGAAGCGCCGTATCCAACGCAGCCACCGCCAGGTCGAACACACGCTCCTCCAGCTGGTCCACTTTGTTCCGCTGCGCGCGCGTCACCGTATCCGCCGACACAATCTCCAGCCCACGCCGCAGCCTCGCCAGCGTATCCGCCAACCTCGGAAGATCATCCCGCTGCAACATCGAGTCGATCGTCTTGAACAGACTCGTGAGATTCGACGCCTCCTCCAGGATCGTCGACGCTTTCAACGTCAGCGCCCGCTGATCGTGCAGCTGCTGCAGCTGCGCGAAAATCTCGTCCGCAGCATGGCCATCGTATTTGACGCATGCGGCGTGGTTGTTATTGTAGCTGTATTTGCTGATGCTGTTCTTGAGTTGCGGGTACTGCCCACCGTAATCGAGCGAGTGACGCCGCAGCGGCCCGACAGACCCCACAGACCCGACAGACCCGAGCGCCGACCCCAGAGCCCCCGACGCCGTCCTCGCCACCAGACCCCCCTCGTCGCCCCCGACACGCACACCCAGCCCCTTCATTGCACACGCAATACTCACATGCAGCATCCCTACCTCCTCCCGCATCTGCGTCAGCTGCCGTGCCGCCCGGGGAATGGACGACGAACAGGCCTCCCGGAGCTCGACGATTTCCTCGTTCAGCGACTCCGCCTGGACGTGGAGCCGCATCTCCTCGTCCAGCAAGGTCTGTTCGAGCGTCGCATGCGACGACTTGGCGCCGCCGATCCCGTCATCGTGCGCAGCCAGGTACGACGCGACCAGCTCGTTGACAACGGCTTTGGCCGATCGATCTCCCGTGGTCATGGCCGCGCTCGCGCTCGATACCGATACCGATACCCGGATCCGACGTGACGACCACCGTATCCGGGTATACAGGTCACCCGCCTGGAAGCTCCTGGTGCGAAACGTGCGTGCAAGGGTGGAGCGCACGGAAAAAGCCAGCTGCGATTTTTTCTGCCCGAGTTGGATGGCGTTTCCGAGTGCTCGTGAGCACTATTTTTCGTTTCCATTCACTTCCTGCTCGTGTTCAGGTCGTCCTCCTGTCCTGTTGTGTCCTGGGGGAGCGCGCGTGTCGTCGGCTGTTGCAGAAGTCGCGTCGGGCCTCTTTTTTGGTTGCGAATTCCGTCTCGGTACGCTGGAGCGCGCCTCTGCCGAGCCATCAGTGCCGGACCTTCCTGGTACGAGCCGTGCGCCTCCTCGCGGTACGAGCACGAGTCAGAGTCATAGTACGACTCCTCGGTCGGGGTCGTCTGCGAACCTGACGCAGCGGCAGCCGGTGTCGTTCTCGAGTTCTGTCACGGACCTCGCGACCGGGTCATCGTCCGCGCTGAAAGATTCAAACTCGAAATCTTCAAACTCCAAGTCGAAAAATTCGAATATCGGTCGCACTGTTGGCCGTGTCGCGTTTGATATGGAGGCGGGGTCGAGTGGCCAGAACCAGAGCAGCTGGAAGTACGATGCGCCATGGGGGTATGGGCTGCTGGAGCGGGCGTGGGGAGGAAAGCTGACGTTGGCGAAGAACCGGATGTTGGTGTTGGTGCTGACGTTTCTGTGCTATATGAGTTATCATGCGAGTCGGAAGCCGCCGAGTATTGTGAAGAGCGTGCTGCACGGGACTGCGGGGGCGGGGGCGGGTGGGCAGCTGGGTGGTGCGGGTGAGGGGCTTTTCGAGCACGCGGGTCGGCGGTTGATGGGCGCGTATGGGGTGTTTGATGGGTCTGGGTATGCGAATGCGTACGGGCGGGTGATGAAGAAGGAGGACAAGAAGAAGCCAAAGCCGGCGCCGACGCCGAGTCCCGAGCCGTCGCCGACGGGGTGGGCGCCGTTCAACGACCCGGAGAATGGGCAGGCGCTGTTGGGGGACTTGGATGTTGCGTTTCTCGGGTCGTACGCGATGGGGATGTTTGTGTGCGGGCACTTGGGGGACCGGTTGGATCTGCGGGTGTTTCTGACGTACGGCATGCTGGGTTCCGGGCTGATGGTCGTGCTGTTTGGGGGGGCGTATTTCTGGGAGATTCATTCGATGCCGTATTTTCTCGTCGTCCAGGTGGTCGGTGGGCTGTTCCAAGCGACGGGGTGGCCGAGTGTGGTGACGGTCATGGCCAACTGGTTTGGGCACGGGAAGCGCGGGCTCGTCATGGGGGTCTGGAACGCGCACACGTCGGTCGGGAACATTCTCGGGTCGCTGATGGCCGCGTCGATGTTGCAGTATGGGTGGGGATACTCGTTTGTTGTGCCGGGGATGCTCATCATCGTCGTGGGGGTCTTGATCAATATGTTTTTGGTGGTCGAGCCGCAGGACATTGGGTTCTTGCCGCAGAGCGGGAGCACGATGGGGAGCTTTGCGGTGAGCGAGGCAAGTACGCCGCATTCGTCGAGGCATTCTGGTAATCCGTTTGGGACGGAGGACAAGGCGAGGTTGGAGCGCAAGCTGGCGATCATCGCGGAGCATCACGACGGGCGGGTGCCGGACCAGATGATGCAGAGCATGCAGGCCCATCACCACATTCGGCGACCCGGGCACGGTGTTATTGCGATGGGAAGTACGTTGGTGGCGCTGAATGATGATCGGTCGGACGACGAGGAGAGCGATCGCGGGTCGGACGACGAGCGGGATATGCTCTTGGGCGGGGAGCGGGGTGGCCGGGGGCGGCGCGCGGGGGGCTCGTCCGCACAGGCCGTCACATTTTTGTCTGCGTGGCGGCTGCCTGGCGTGGCTGTGTATGCGTTTACGCTGTTCTTTGCCAAGCTGGTGGCGTATACGTTTCTGTACTGGCTTCCGTACTATATTTCCTCGACGGAGGTCGGGGGCAAGCGGTTGTCGCCGGCCGAGGCGGGAAAGCTGTCGATTTTGTTTGACGTCGGCGGCGTGATGGGTGGGATCGTGGCAGGGTTTTTGAGCGATGCGTCTTCGTGCCCCGCCATCGTGTCGGCCTCTTTTGTGTACGTGGCCATCCCGGTGTTGTGGGTGTATCGAGAGTACGGCTCGCTGTCGTTCTCGACCAACATCGGCTTGATGATGCTGGCCGGTTTCTTCGTCAATGGGCCGTACGCGCTGATCACCACGGCCGTGTCGGCGGACTTGGGCTCGTCGGACTCGGTCAAGGGCGAGAAGGCGCTGGCGACCGTGACGGCCATCATTGACGGCATGGGGTCCATCGGCGCTGCCATCGGGCCGCTGGCGACGGGATACATCTCTGAGCTCCCGGGTGGGTTTGACAACGTGTTTAGCATGCTGTATGGTGCCGCGCTGTCGGCCGGGTTGTTGCTCAGCAGCCTGGTGCTCCGGGAGCTCGGCGGGCTGCTCAAGAACAGGAACGCGGAGGTGGACCGGCGGACGAACGCGGGCGACGGAACGAGGTTACGGCGGGGCGAAGTGCTGAACCAGTCGAGCTTTGCGTTCAGAGACAGCATGGACTTGCGCATCGTGGTTGACAACGAGGCGGGCCCGCGCAGGGTGGATTGATCGTTCAGCGACCTGACCTTCGGCGACCGCTGGCAGTCCGAGTGCTTCCCCAGGTCCATCTACGCCTTTTAATACACTTACAAGCTCGTATACGGACTCGGCACGAACTGAAACGGCCCCGACTCGATCGGAAAGTCGACCGCGCCGTCAGGACTCTCAAAGACGTTGCCGCCCTCGAGCAGCCCACCCCACTTGTCCTCCGGCGCGTGCACACCACCCTTCACCGTACACCCACGCATATCAACCGACGCGCTGCCGTCCACCAAAACCACGTGCGCAGCGCCCCCGTCCAGCCGGCTCCCCGTCGCCAGCACCGACGAGCCGTCCCAGGCAAACACCCCGCCGACGTTCCCCTCGACCGTGCATCCGCTCATCATCCCGTATCCGGTATCGCTACAGTCCATCCCGGCTCCTTTGTTGTCACTCACCGTGCACTGCACCAGCGAGCACCGACCCGCGTTCATCACCACGACCCCATCCTCCCCGCCACCGCTCACCGCCGTCCTCGACCCGTTCACCCTCCCAGCATCCATCGCCATCACCCCCACGCCGCCACAGTCCTCCACGATACATCGGTCCAACGTCACCGTGCCCGAGTCGAAGCACTTGACCCCGACCTTCTTTGCCTTCACCCGGCACCGCCTCAGCACTGGCCTCGCCGACCCGCCCACGTGCACCCCGTCGTCCCCCGAACACGTGACGTCCACCATCTCAAACAACGGACGGACCTCCTTCCCACCGTCCACCAGCACCGCCTCGCGGAACCCCGTGTGATCCACGGTCACGTTGCGAATGACCACCCCACCACGCGTCACCTTGAACGTGGGCACGTTGGCCCGCATATCAATCACCGTCTCCCCCAGCCGCCCCTCGCCTTCGATAAGCACCCGCTTTCCCACCACAATCGTCTCGCCCAACCCGTTGTGCGTGCCACGCAACAGCACGATTCGATCGCCGTCGACGGCCGCCTTGAGCGCCTCCGAGACGCACCGGAACGAAGTCCGCTGCCTGCGAACGAGCTGCGACTCGCCCGAATACGTCCAACTCGCCAGCGCATCCCCCGCCGTATTCGCCATACTCGCCATACTCGCCGTACTCGCTTCAGCGACACACGCCTGGTTACCGTCCAACGCCAGCCGCTCTAGCCCCCCGGCAGCCCCGCCCGTCAGCACCCCACTCAGGTCGTCGCTGGCCAGGGCGGTCGTCTCGTCCAGCACCCCGTCCAACGCCGGGACGTAAGCCGCTGGCTTCCCCAACCACGCGTCCTCTCCCGCACTCCGTACCTCCAACCGCCGCCCCTCGAACTGCCCGGCGACGTCGACGCCGCTCCCACCCAACACGTGCTCGATCGCCAACTCGTCGATCCGACTCGAAAACGCCGACAGACCCCGGTAGTTCTTCTTCGAGACCGCGTGTCCGGCCCTCGCAGCCTCCAAACCCGCACGTACATCCTTCCGCATCAGGTGAATGTTCACCAATCGGTGATACGGCTTCGTCCAGCCAGGGGCGAGACCCCGAGCACGCGACGCGTGATGCAGGGCTTTCTCCAGCTGCGGCGGCTCTGACCGCATGTAGCACTACGGGAGGACGAGGAAACGGTGTGCAGCGTGATTGCGTGGTTACGACAGGGAGCGTTGTCCGCGGTGCGTGTCCGCGTCGTCGAAAACGAAGATGGTAGCGTACGTACGGCCGCAATGTTCGACTCGAGCGTCGCCGCCACCATCCCGGCGGCGCCTTCGACGCCGCCGACGGCATCGATCGATCGGCGTGTGTCTCCCTGGACGACCGCCAACCCCCGCTCGTACACCTCGACCGCCTCCGCATACCGCCCCAGCCCAAACAGCCGATTCCCCTCGAATTTCAACTCGTCCACTTCCTTCGGCGCCGCGGACGCATCCTCTGAGACCTCCGGCGTTCCCACGCCCATATCAGCGAGTGATTCTGGTAGAGAAGAAACCGAAACGCACTCGTCATCAGAGTCCACCAGCTCTTTTGAGGCGAAGGAGGTGGTGATTGGACGAGTCGGATCCGTCGATCCCACGTCTTGGTTGGGCGTTTCCAGGTCCATTGAGGGGGGCGCGAGGGCGACGGGAGATGTTTACGGATGATGGGAAGGAGAAGAAGAAGTGTATGTTGTTGCGATGAGAACGAAGGGAGAACAAAAGGGATCGGGCGGTCAACGCTGGTTTCGTCGTCGAGTTCACCAGAAGAAGAAGAAATAGAAGAAGCACTCGGACTGCCAGCGGTCGCCAAAGGCGAGGGCGGACTTGTTAGCGCGCTCCTGGTTCCACATGCACTGGGACTTGTCGCTGCAGTTGAGCCACTGGTACAGCTTCTTCTCGTCCGCATCGCCGCCGCTCTTCTTCGGGAGCCTGCCGTGGGTCCGCTTGAACTGCTTCACGGCCTCCAGGGTCGCGTCACACTGGGCCTGGTCCCTGTTGCCCGGATGGGAACGCCCAACTCCATCTGGCTCTGGTAGTCTGGTAGTCTGGTAGTCTCGTAACCATGGTGATTTCAAACAACTCGCCTCACAGGGCGAGTGCACGCAACCCTTCCACAACACCATATTTTAGACGCAAAACGTCACACTACAGTCCCGTACGCCTTATACCACCTAAATACCGTTCGGGTTCTAGCACACGTATCCGGTTGAGAGGGCGTACGCGCGTGCGCCAGACCCGATGATCCAACTCCCCTCGATCACAAACCCCGACCCCGCCATTACTCACTCCAACCCCACACCGCACCCCCCCAGAACAACCGTAATACGAAATCATGGCCATCCTCAAATCCAAGACGCGCAACAAGAAGGATGTTCTCGTTCGCGCCAAGAAGATGACGCCGAGCGTCGCCAAGAAGCTGAAATTCGACAGCAGCCAAAGCAGTATGCTGACAGACCCGTCCAGCTGCTCGTGGCGGTCGGTGCGTTGACTGCACATGGCATTGCTGTTTTCGCAAACCCCCGAATTTCCCGCTTACTTGCTCACTCGCTCGCTCGCTCTCCCGCAACCTTCCTCACTCGACGCCTCGCTCGCCCGATCCTGCAGGGCGACACGCTGTCCCTCGAGTCCATTCCGAACCATTCCGAGACGCCTTCGTGCGAGTACGCGTGTCTGCCGGACGAGGACCGGAAGACGCCGACCGAGAACGCGGCGGCCAAGGGCGGTGCGGGGAACGGCGATGCTGCGGCTGCCGCACTGGTCAGCCTCGAGAAGCCCGAGGCGCCGAGCGGCGAGAAGAGGCAGCGGATCAGGCCGCGCAGGAACAAGCCCAAGGTCAAGTGGCCCGAGACGGACGCGGTCGGGAAGCGCGAGCAGAAGGCCGCGGCAGCCTTCGGCGACGTGACGAACGTCGACCGGACCGAGGACTAAACGGGCCGTCGACGCCAGCGAATTCCAAATCTTCGTGCAATTCTCCTGGTAGACATACGTACAAGCAACAACCAGAACCCGGCAAGTGTGTCGTCGGAACGGAAAGAACACGGGCTTGGACGCGCGAATCCCACGGGCTCTGAAATTCGAAAGAAATGGACGAGCACACGTTAACGATCTACCCGATCAGTAATTACTCGTTCGGATCGAAGCCTCCGAAGCAAGACAAGGACAACACGGTTCAGGCGAGGTGCGTCGCGGTTTGTTGCTTGCTCGAGCCGGAGCATCCAAGCTCCACCACGGACTCCACCACGAGGACGGTACAGACTCACGCACCCTCTCACCGACGACGAAACCAGGCTCGAGCGGCTACGAGAAGAGTATGCGCAGAAGGGTATTCGTCACTCTGTGGACGCCCTCCCGATCGTCTACGAACACGGCCACCCGCACGTCCTCATCTTCCAGATCGGCATGTCGTACTTCAAGCTGCCCGGGGGCCGTCTTCGTCCGGGAGAGTCCGACCACGAGGGTCTCCTGCGGAAACTAGACACGAACTTGTCGCCGGAAGACGCCAAGTTGAAGCCGGACTGGAAAATAGGGCCGTGCGTGGCAAAGTATTATCGGCCCGGGTTTGACAACATGCTGTACCCGTACAAGCCGGCCCATATCGAGCGGCCGAAGGAGATTCGCAAGCTGTATGTGATTCAGATGCCGGAGAAGTGTTATTTGAGCGTGCCTTCGAACTATAAGCTGATTGCGGTGCCGTTGTTTGAGCTGCACGATCATGTGCAGCGGTACGGGCCGGTGATTGCGCAGGTGCCGACGATGCTGAGTCGGTTGGACTTTGTGATGGCGGAAGGCATTCAGGATACGGAGGATACTGATATGGATGGGGTCAAGGTGGAGGAGAAGGGGATGGTCGTGAGATGACGGGCGGGACGCGTGGGGCGGGGTGCCTCGCGGGGAGGGCCCGAGGGGCTGGCTTGGCAGACTCCGAGGACGAGCGGCCGATCGTCGGTGGGATCGATGTGTTCCATTTGATAATGAATATGTCGAGTAAGCGTAACGTGATGCGTTCGAGTGGGTCGCGTATGGTGCGCCTGTCTGTCGCAGTGAGCGTGGTGCTGAGCGCGCTGGCCGCAGTCCGCGGGGCGCCGCTCGGCCCGATCGACCCCAAGTCCCTCCCAGATTTCACTCGCAGCGTCCGCCTCGACGGTTTGAATTCCGTTCCGAAGGGTGTGGACGTGGGCGAGTCGCGGGGACCGGCGGTCGCGTCGTTCGCCCGAGACGACCAGGGGGAGGCGTCTGCGTCCGTCCCGTCGGGCCGCCGGCTGCGTTCCGACACCGCAGTCGCCGACGTCACCGCCGCGGAGTCGTCGCAGTGTACCATCGAGGAGAACGTTGCATACGTCGGTGCAACGCTGGCCAATGCCGATGGAACCTCGATGCGCATCAAAGGCGTGCAGTCGGCCGCCGACTGCTGCGGCCAGTGCGCCTGCATCGACGGGTGCCTGGCCTGGTCGTGGTCCCGGACCACCAAAATCTGCTACCCGAAATCCGGCTCTGGGTATACCCGAGACCCCATGCGCAGTGGGATCTACTCGGGTGCCATCATCGATCCGAAGGTCAAATACTACGCCAAGGGGACCAAGATCTGGCAGCCTTCTCTCACCGTCGGCGAGCACGCCCTCAAGTCCTTCGGCAAGGACACCTCCACCAACGACCGCGCCAACAACAAGCACGTGGTAAAAGACCCCACATGCAGCAGCGACGAGCCCGTCGTGCGGGCCATCTACCAGGAGGGCAGGTGGTCGCCTGGCCAGGGCGAGGGCGGCGGCGTGCTCTTCTTCGCCTGGCCCAACGGCAAGGACGTCTCGCTCGGCGACACGGTTCGTCTCGAGTACGAGGTGTATTTCCCGGAGAACTTTGAGTGGGTCAAGGGAGGAAAGCTGCCCGGGATCATCGGCGGGAGGACGGGGTGCGGCGGCGGAGACGACGCCGACGATTGCTTCAGCGTGCGGGTCATGTGGCGCCGCGACGGCGACGGCGAGGCGTACATCTACACCAGGAAAGACACGTGGACGCCCGAGATCTGTGACACGCAGGGGACGCACTGCGACTCGAACGCGGGCATGTCGTTCATGCGAGGTGCCTTCCGGTTTGAGCGGGCGCGGTGGACCAAGGTCGCCATCACGGTGTCGATGAACGACGTCGGCGAGGCAAACGGATACGTCAGGCTGGATCTGGACGGAGAGACCAAGGTCGAAGGGGACAAGTTCACGTTCCGGTCGAGCAAGGACGTCTACCCGGAGGCCTTTACGTTCTCGACCTGGTACGGTGGCTCGGACGTCACGTGGAGCCCTTCCACGACGGTTGAGGCGTATTTCAGAAACTTCAAGCTCTATCGCTTAAACTGAACGCGTGAAGTCTGTAAGGAGGAAGATATAGAGTTCGATAGAGGTCGATATGGTGCGCGGTGCGGGGCGTCGGTTGGCCGAGCGCGCCGTGGGGTCTGGGTCTGAATTTCAGAGCGGCCGTCTGGCTTGTGCGATTGCGAGAGCCACCGAGTGGCGGTCGTGCGTCCTCGCGACAGTCTCGTGGAGGTCGCTCTCGGCGTCCACGCTGCCCGCGATGTCGGGGCCGGCCGAGCCCGCCGAGCCGGCCGAGCCGGCCTCGGTGCTGAGCACGGACGTCACGGTGTCGCTCGTCGAGAAAAAGACGCAGCTCTCCAAAGCGGACGTGCTCAGGCTGTTTGGCGCGATCGAGGGCACCGGGTTCAACGCGTCGGGGCAAATGTACAGGAAGATCAGTCCGCAGGCGTTGGACTACGGTGACGTGAAGGCAATCCTGGAGTACTTTGAGGGCATCAGTGGGGTGCGGACGAAGCGGCTGGTGCGCAACTCGCCGTTCGTGCTCGGGCTCCCGCGGTCGGTGCTGGGCACCTTTGATGAGAACAAGAGGTACGTCGAGGAGATGCTGGAGCTTCGGGATGCCGAGTTGGGGAAGATCATTTCGTCCAACGCGTACATCCTGACGAGGCACGCGGGGGCGACGGCAAGGCCGTGCGTGGAGTACCTGATGGGCACGCTCGGGCTGACCAAGGACGAGGTGCGGTCCATCGTGCTGCGGTTTCCGCGGATCCTGCTGCTGAGCAGCGTGAAGATGGAGGACGTGCGCGTGGTGCTGCGTGAGATGGTGGGGGTCGACGAAGAGTTTGGGCGGATGATGTACAAGTTTCCGCCGCTGGGCGGGCTGTCGGCGTCCAAGTTGAAGGCGGCGAGGGACTGGTTGGTGTCACGCGGTGTCAAAGAGAAGGAACAGCTGCGGAGCGTCGTGACCAAGTTTCCGCAGTTTCTGTCCCACGACTTGGAGGCCAAGATGGATCCGATCGTCGCGTACTTGCGCAGGGACCTGGGACTGCCGATGGACGTCGTAGCACGGGCCCTGACGACGGCCCCGGATCTGTTCGGTCGGAGTCTCGAGACGATCAAGCGGAACGCCGAGGCTGTGCGAGCATTGGGGCTCACGGATATCGACCTCGCGCGGTACCTGAGCGCGTTCCCGGGCGGGCTCAAGATTGACGTGTCGAAGGAGCCCTACAAGTCCAAGCTGGTGTTTCTGGAGGGGAATCTGGGGCAGCTCCCGAAGACGACGCTGCCGGTCCACCCGATGTATTTGACGTATGGGCACGGGAGGATTGCGTCGCGGGGGCTCTTCCTCCAAGAGAAGGGTCGGAGTACGAACGGGGTGACGGCTTGGTTGTCGGCCAGCGACGACGTGTTTGCTGAGAAGTTTGCGCGGAGCGGGCCGCAGGAGTATGCGGCGTTTCGTCGTCGGCTCGATGCAGCGCCGTATTAGATTATCTAAGCCACTCAGAGGTTGATTCTTTCCAAGAGCTCGACGTGGCGCTCCAGCTCCACGAGGCTGTTGGCCGCGATCGCGCCCGACGCCGCCGCCGCGGGCAGACCGATGCCCGGGAAGGTGAAGTCGCCGGCGCAGATCAGGCCCGGAACCGGGGACGAGCCGCCAAAGGGAAAAGTCTCCTCCCCGGCCGCGTACGCAGCCCCGTACGACCCACGAAATCGCCGCAAATACATCTCGTGCGTCTTTGGCGAGCCCACGAGCGTCACCTCGGCTCGTCGTCTGATGTCCGGGATGACCTTCTCGACCGCGTCCCACAACGCCTGCGATCGCTCGACCTTGAGCTTCTCATACTCGTCCCGGCTCAGCCCGTCCCAGATATCGTAGGGTTCCGTGGCAGGGTAGTACGCGTGCAGGCAATGCTTCCCCCGCGGCGCCAATGACGGGTCGGCGACGCTCGCGATGCTGATGAGCACCACGTTCTGCTCCGCCATCACCCCCTTTGCCTTGCCGTCCCTGCTCTCCTTGCTCCAGTCGTTCACGACGAGGTGATGCATGTCGAGATCATCGAGGCCCTTGGCGTCGAAGCCGACGTGCAGATGCATGAAGCTGGGGTTCATCGGCGTCGCTTCCAGCGCCTTCGTCCACGCCTTCTTGGCCGCCTTGGTCGCCGCGTCGACGTCGTCCGGCAGCAACCGCGCCGTCTGGATCGTCGTCGCGTTGCTGACCACGCCCCGCTTCGCCCGGATCTCCTTTCCCTTGCGTGTCCGCACACCGACAGCGCGCCCGTCCTCGACGATAATCTTCTCGACGTGCTCGTTCACGTACACCTTGTTGTCGTCGCGCCGCCGCGTGACCGCGCCAGCCAGCGCGTCGGCCAGCGCCTGGCTTCCCCCGACTGGAAACTCCAACACGGCCGAATCGCTCGTCCATTCCTGAAGCATGAAGGCCACTTCGGCCGTGATCGTCCCGTTGCTGTCGAGCCCCGAGAGCAAGAACGAGAGGAGATCCATGTAGTTGCGGAGGAACCCGCCTTTGCGCACCTTGGCGCGGTCGAGCACGTCCGAGTACGGCTTTGTCAACCTTCCGAGCACCGGAAGGCTCGACAGGATCGGTCCGAGGTACCGCATCGCGACCGACCGCAGGACGCCGGGGTCCAGGCGGATTGCCAACGGCGGGATGGCCGTCGCCGCATCCGTCAGCGGCTTTGTCTCCCGAACTAACCGCTCCCACTCGTTCTTCGTCTCCGCGTCGCCGCACGTGTCGAACAGCGCATCAAAGCCGGTCGGACCCACCTTGGCTGGGAACTTCTGGTGATTTGTCTCCGGCAGGTAGACATTCCACGTGTCGTACGTCAGCACATCGAGGTCCACATCCGCACCCACCGCCTGCAGCACCAGACCGAGCGGATTGCCCTTGGGACCCCGCGCGTTCAGACCGGAATAGAGCGACGGCCCGCTCTCAAAGTGAAACCCGTCGCCCCGGCGAAAGCTGTGGCACGCGCCGCCGATCACGGTGTGTGACTCGCAGACAACGACGTGTTCGCCGTACGTCGCCAACAAGGCTGCGGCAGAGAGCCCAGCGATCCCCGACCCGATGACGACCACGTCGCAGGTCTCTTGGGTCGTGGCCGTCGTGGCCGTCGTGGCCGTCGTGGCCGTCGCTTTCACCCCGATCGCTCTTCGTCGTCGTCCCGCCGTTCTGGCCAGCGGCACATATATGTGCCGTTGTTGTTGATGTACAATGCGGACCATCGTGGAGGGCGTCCGTGAAGGTTACATCAACGGATCTCCAAAAAACCAATCATTCGTTAATCCGTCTGAAAGATATTCTGCTGCATCCCGCCCGTCCGCTTCAGCACCGCATCGCTCGCAATTTCCAACGCCCGGACCTCCCCCTCCCTCAACCGCCACCCGATCGCCCCCAAGTTCCCCCGCGCCTGCTCCAAATTCCTCGCCCCCGCGATCGGCACCGTCCCCATCGACACGCAGTAATTGATTGCAACCTGGCTCATCGTCTTCCCCCTCGCCGCCGCGACCTCCCCCAGCGTCTGCAACAACGGTCCCGCCCCCGGCATCACCTTATTAAACAAAATTCGCCGCGGATTCGGCAACGCCGGCCAGTTCCCCCGATCATCGACCTCGTAACTCCCCGTCAACATCCCCAGCCCGAGCGGCGAATACGCCACCATTGTGACCCCGAGATCGTCACACGCCGCCTTGCAATCCCGCTGCAGCTTCCCCCGACTCAACAGCGAGTACTGGATCTGACAGCTCGCCAGCGGCACACCCCGCTTGTCGAGGTAGGCATGAATCTTGCGCAGCTGCTTCGGCCCGTAGTTTGACACCCCGACCGCGTCCACCAGACCCGCGTCGTACATCGCGACCAGCCCGTCCCACATTACCCGCTCCTGCACCGGCTGGTAGTTCGCCGTACTCCAATGCAACTGCGCCATCGAGATCTTCTCCAGGCCCATGCGACGCAGCGACGCCCGACACGCGTCCACCCACTGCCTGGAACTGAACGTGCGCCAGGGGTAGCCCGCCAACTTGGTCGCAATATGCACCCGCGTCGTATCCCCCCGCGCCGCCCGCCCCCTCGCAAACCTCCCAAGAAGCTCCTCGCTACGACCCTCCAGCTTCCCCGTCCCGTAGGAATCCGCCGTATCAAAGAACGTGACGCCATTGTCGACCATCAGGTCGAACACCTGCCGCAGCTCCTCGTCCTGCGACTCGTCGTACCCCCACAGCAGCTTGTTGCCCCACGACCACGTCCCAAAGCCCATTTCGTTCGTCGTGATCGACGTTTCCCGACCGATTGACGTCCTGCCTTTCCCGCCTTTCCCGCCTTTCCTGCCGCCCCTGAGCGTGCCGGTGAGGCTGCTCAACAGCCCACCCGCCAACCCCAACCCGCGATCCGAGGAAGAAGAAGCGCGGGTCAGGACGCGCGTTCGAAGGTCACCGCGACGTCGTCGCCTGTCCAGGCACGTCCTCCGTGTCCCCGACGACGTCGACGTGTGGATCTGATACGCGACGAGCGATTTCATCGTCCAAGACCACGATTACCGAAACTGCAGTTTGGGCCCCTGCTCAAACTTTTGGACAGAAACGCTCGTTTCAGTCCATTCCAGGCCGTTGCGCCGTATCCACGTTGACACTGCCGATACGCACCTGCTATACCCCCGCGGCTGCAGAAACCAGGGAAGAAAAGACCCGCCGAGCAGCCCAAAACGGTTCGTGCAAGTTGCGCGACCGACGATGGCGCCACCACCCTCGCCGGACGTGCCGTACCTCCCGCCGCATCGCATGGCGCGTGCCCTGGAGGAGGCGCGTGCTGCAGACAAGACCTCTCCGGAGTACCAACGTCTCTCCTGGGACTGCCTGGCCAAATCGATCAACGGGCTGATCAATCGGGTCAACGCGGCGAACATCAAGCACGTGCTTCCAGAGCTCTTTGCGGAGAATCTCATTCGCGGGCAGGGCCTGCTGTGCAAGTCGCTGATGAAGTCTCAAGTCGCGTCTCCGTCCTTTACGCCAGTCTATGCGGCCGTGGTGGCCGTGGTGAATACCAAGTTTCCGGCGATCGGGGAGCTGCTGCTGCACCGGGTCGTGTTCGCGACGGTCCAGAGTCTGAAGGACCTCAAGTCGAATAAGAATATTGCGTCGGCATGTTTGGAGTTTGTGGCGCATTTGGTGAACCAGAAGGTGGCGCATGAGGTGTTGGCGTTCGAGCTCGTCTTGCTGCTGTTGGAGGTGCCGACGAACGAGTCTGTCGAGCTGGCGTGTGGGTTTTTGAAGGCGTGCGGAGGGACGCTGACGGATGCGAGTTCGAGCGGGGTGACGTTTGTGTTTGATCGGTTGCGGGGGATCTTGCACGAGGGCGGGGGGTTGGACGCGAGGGCGCAGGTCCTGATCGAGGGGCTGTTTGGGGTGCGCAAGGACGGGTTTGGCGCGGGCGTGCCGGAAAGCCTGGATTTGGTGGAAGAGGGGGAGCAGATTACGCACGAGCTGACGTTGGATGATGCGTTGGAGACGAGGATGGGGCTGGACGTGTTTCAGGCGGTGGCGGGGGAGGCGTTTGCCGAGCAGGAGGCCGCGTACGGGCAGGTCCGGGCGGAGATTCTCGGCAGCAGCAGTGAGGACGACGATAGCGACAGTGACGGTGATGGTGATAGTGATGACGACGAGGATGGTGACGATGATGACGGTAAGCAGGCGTATCAGCGGGTGGATGCCGGCAGCCAGCAGGTGATTACCGACGAGACGGGGACGGACCTGGTCAACCTGCGACGGACGATCTACCTGACGATCATGTCGGCGTTGGATTTCGAGGAGGCGGGGCATAAGTTGCTGAAGATTCCCAACCTGCGGGGGCAGGAGGCGGAGCTGGTGCAGATGGTGATCGAGTGCTGCTCGCAGGAGAAGACGTTCATCAAGTACTACGCGCTGTTGGGGGAGCGGTTCTGCAAGCTGAATAGGGCGTATATGGACGCCTTTGCGGATTCGTTCGTGCAGCAGTATACCACGGTGCATCGTTTGGAGACGAACAAGCTGCGGAACGTGGCCAAACTGTTTGCACACCTGCTGGCGACGGACGGGCTGCCGTGGGCGGTGCTCGGGGTGATCCGGCTGACGGAGGAGGACACGACGAGTTCGAGCCGAATCTTTATCAAGATTCTGTTCCAGGAGCTAGTGGAGATTATGGGGCTGAAGGAGCTCAACGCGCGGCTGCAGGACGAGACGTGCGCCGAGTGGTTCGCCGGGCTGTTCCCCAAGGACTCGGCGAAGAACATGCGGTTCAGCATCAACTTCTTCACGAGTATCGGACTGGGTGGCCTGACGGACGCGATGCGCGAGTACCTGAAGGAGCTCCCGCGGATCCTCGAGGCTGCGAGGAAAGAGGAAGGGACGGGCGGCGATCGTCGTCGTCATTCGGGGTCGGGGTCAGACTCGAGCTCGGACTCGAGCTCGGACTCGAGCTCGAGCTCGTCGGACGATTCGAGCAGTGGGAGCGACAGCAGCTACGACTCGTCGAGCTCTGACGATTCTGCCGACTCGAGGGGAGGCAAGCGAAAACGCATATGAACGACTCGCTCGTAACAACACAGATACAAGTATACACTTCAACGTCTACTAGCTCACGACGTAGCCGGTCGGTCTCATCGCCCGCGTCTCCGGGTCGCGATCCACCTGGTTCTGCACATCGTAGTCCGGATCCCGCACTCGCCGGTCCCACCTCCTCGCCTCATCCAACTCCACCTCCCCGAAACTCTTGCTATTCTCCTCGCAATGTACCGCCCCCAACCTCGCATAGTCCCCAGCCGCCTGCCCAATCGCCTCCTTCTCCGCCGCCGTCACGTCCCGAACATACCTCGCCGGCCTCCCAGCCCACACCTGACCCCCCTTCACCACCGTATTCGGCACCACCAACGACCCAGCCCCCACAATCGCCGTCGACCCCACCGTACACCCGTCCATAATCACAGCCCCCATGCCCACCACGGCATTCTCCTCGATCGTACACGCGTGCAACGTCGCCCCGTGCCCCACCGTCACATTGTCCCCAATCACGGTGTCCCGCGACGTATTACTCGCGTTATGCTTGGCCACATGCACCATGACGTTGTCCTGAATGTTTGTATTTCTCCCGATCCGCACGCGGTTGACGTCCCCCCGGATCACCGCCCCGTACCACACGCTCGAGTTGCTGCCCAGCTCGACGTCGCCTATGACCGAAGCATTCGGCGCCACGAAGACCTCCGAAGGAATCTTCGGATGTGCTTTCGCGTACGGCATGATTGTCTGATGCACATTCAGGGCGGCCGCGGAGGCACGACTGCCCTGCAGGGCCGTCCCGGTGGACTCGAGCGCGGCTCCCAAGGAACGGAGCATCGAGCCGAGATTTCTCGTCAGTGCCGACGTCGATGCCATGGTGATCGGGATGGAGCGGGATGATGGCGTCGGTGCGTGACGTGGGTGCGCGACGAGACGACACGAGGTGGACGAATGACGAGTGACGAGACTCGCTTCTCAATTTTTTTGTTCGAGCTCTCGCCGAGTTGGACGCCGTTTTCGGACAGTCTGGCGCGAACCGAAGGCTGTTTGAGGTGCGACCGTCTTCTGGTGTAGGCTTTGTGCGTGTGTGAGGTAGCGCGGGGCAGATTGGGACACGGACGACCGCGTGGGACGCTGGAATTCGTCGGATCGACCCGTACGAGTACGAGAAACGCGCGGCCGTCTATCCATGTCGTCGTCGTTCAAGGCGAGGGTGCAGCCCGAGTCCAGCGTCGAGCCCTCTCCGTCGCCGTTCAAGGCTTCCGACGGCCACTTGGTCTCGTCCGCTGCACCGTCGCCGTCCACGTCCTCGCTCGCGCCCGCGTCGTCGTCGTCGATCGTCAGGAGGACAAAGACGACACTCACCAAGGCGCTGGAGTCCAAGCCGGGGTATTCTTCCATATCCGGTGTGTACTTTTTCAACGGGCGGGGAGACTTGCTCGTGCAGCGCGTCTATCGTGACGGGATTGACCACGCCAATCTTCCGGCGCTGTATCGAAGCCACGTGGCGAACCAGGCGGGGTCTGCGGCGCACACAGCGGGGGGCGCCGTCGGCGGCGTGCATCCGCGTCAGCACCAGAATCCAAACCAGCACCAGCACCAGCACCAGTATCACCGGACGCCGATCACTGTGCTGCCGAATGGTGACGCGATGCTGACGTATCGGCCGCGGCTTGCGGACGTGACTGTGGTCGC
>Ga0181582_10001473_pt1 | contig 18374 bp, 11 predicted proteins | sample 071ome_32_FD_132438 | JGI IMG/M metagenome (GOLD analysis project Ga0181582, IMG submission 132438) | Coastal salt marsh microbial communities from the Groves Creek Marsh, Skidaway Island, Georgia - 071405AT metaG (megahit assembly) | ecosystem: Environmental > Aquatic > Marine > Intertidal...
CCGCCCGGCCAGTAACCCACTGCTCAAGGGGGCCCACGTCCCCAAACATCGCCCACGATTGTTCGAGGCAGAGCAGATTGACCGGTACGGTCAGCCAGCCAGACGCTGGCCGACTAGGGCGAAGCAGGGGATGGCTGTAGGCAAACAGCGCCACGACAACAGCCATACCGAGGCACGCCTGCCGACAGATTCCCAAAACGGATTTGTTGGGGACGGGGTGCTGTCCAGTCGCCAGGTCTGCCTGGTGTCGGCCGGGCAGCAGCGGAATCCAGGCGAGAATACCGACCGGAGCAAACAAACCCACCGTCATGGTGATCCAGATGCCGGCATGAAAGAGCATGAAACAAACAGCGATCCAGCGACGCACAGGCTTCGTTCCAAAGCAGTAGGCAAGCGGCCCCAGGAGTTCCAGTGCCAGCACGCCCCAGGTCAGAAAAGGAATGACCCCCGGCAGGGCAATGAGGGCCGCGCCGAGTGGGGTGCCGTGATCATGCACGAAGAGGGCATAGCCGACTGCGGTTCCTGCCAGCCAGGTTCCCTGAATCTTGGACTGTCCGGCAGCGACGTAGACAAGAAGGACCTGAGCAACAAAGGCGGCAGGGGCGAGCCCACAGACCGTTGCGGTGCCAGCCGCCCGCCGACGTCTGGCATCAATCGACCATCGTTCACCGAGGGGCAGGAACATGCTCCAGAACAAAAGGCAAGCCATCCAGTAGTCTCCGGCGTTGAGTGCCGGGGCGGTTCGCCGCAGGATGCTCACCCAGATGATCCAGGCGAGTATCGAGGCAACGGGTGTACACAGGCCGACAGCAAGCAAGATTCCAGCGACTGCTTCCAGTCCCAGGATCGTCGCCTGCCACCAGAAAGGCTCGCCTGCAAATGCCAGCGACCAGCAGCCAGGACTGAGGTAGGCCTGGATGACGGACAGCGGAAAAATTCCCTCAGGAGCCATGAACAGGCAGGCGTCACGGCTTCTCAGGGCCGCATCGGCCACCAGCAGGCAGCCAGCCACCATCCGGAACACCGCCAGATGGGTGGTGTCGAGACAGATTGCCGACCGGAATGACTCTCCCAGTCGGCCGCTCAGTGAAAGCAGGCGTGGTGAAGGCACAGCAGCGGCGTTTGAGAACGTTTCTTGAAGGAACCGGCTGGCGAAACTACAACAAGTTCGGCGGTTCGGGCGATCCCAAGCCTGAATAGCCATTTCCGGCAACGGTATCGGACGGCACAACAGGAGACTCTATCTATGCACGCACCGCTCGTGGTGCTCGGTGGCGGGCCCGGCGGTTATGCAGCCGCGTTTCTGGCTGCTGACCTTGGAATGGACGTGACCATCGTTGAAAAGGACCCACGTCTCGGAGGAACCTGCCTTTTGCGAGGGTGTATTCCGTCGAAGGCCCTGCTGCATGTCGGCCGAGTGGTGGCCGAGGCCCGGGAGATGGAGGAGTGGGGGGTGCGTTTTGGGTCACCCACGGTCGATATCGACGCCGTGCGATCCCGGAAAGAGAAGGTCATTGCTGCGTTAACCGGAGGGTTGGGGCAGTTGGCCCGCCGCCGGAATGTCAATGTTGTTCAGGGCCAGGCCCGCTTCACGGCCTCAAACACGCTTGAGGTGGCTCTGGATGCCGGCGGCAGTGAGACGCTCAGCTTCGACCACTGCATTCTGGCCAGCGGTTCCCGTCCGGCCAGAATTCCCGCTTTCGATATCGGCAGTCCGCGAGTGATGGACTCTACCGGTGCGCTTGAACTGGCTGACATCCCGGAATCACTGCTGGTGATTGGTGGAGGCTATATCGGTCTGGAAATGGGGACAGTCTATGCCGAACTGGGCTCACGGGTTTCGGTGGTGGAACTTACCGACGGGCTGCTGCCTGGCGCCGATCGTGACCTTGTTAAGCCACTTCATAAGCGATTGACAAACCTGTTTGAAGCCATTCGGCTCCAGACTAAGGTGGTCCGCCTCGAAGATCGCGGTGAGGGTATCGAAGTCTTTTTCGACGGACCTGAGGGGGAAACCAGTCAGGTCTTCTCTCGGGTACTTGTGGCGGTTGGCCGCCGTCCCAACTCTGACGGTATCGGCCTTGAAAACACAGGTGTGGTCATTGACGGCAAGGGCTTTGTCGCTGTCGATGCCCAGCAGCGGACCGCTGACCCAAGCATTCTGGCAATCGGTGATGTCTGTGGTGAACCGATGCTGGCCCATCGGGCCAGTCACCAGGGAAAGGTGGCAGTTGAAGCCCTCCATGGTGAGCCTGCTCTGTTTGAGCCGCGGGCCATTCCCGCAGTTGTCTTTACCGATCCGGAAATTGCCTGGGCAGGCCTGACCGAGCACGAGGCGGCGGCTACAGGCCGCGAGGTGGAAATCAGCCGCTACCCATGGGCGGCCAGTGGCCGGGCCCATGCCCTGGGCCGCACGGATGGCCTAACGAAAATGTTGGTCGACCCGGAAACTGATACGGTTCTGGGGGTTGGCATTGTCGGCCCCGGAGCGGGAGAACTCATTGCGGAGGCTGCTTTGGCCATTGAAATGGGCTGCTCAGCCCGAGATCTGTCTGAAACGATCCACCCCCACCCGACGCTGGGTGAGACCGTGGCATTTTCAGCGGAGAATTATTTCGGCGTTGCCACCGAGATCTACCGGCCGAGGGCAGATGCGGCGTCTCGCTGAGGCAATCACCGGGGATTTCCCCGGTTTCCCCTGAAGCGGGGAGAGACCTTTACGCCCGAGCCCGCTTCCTACGATACTCAAGAAAAACCAGTCGCTTTTTGGAGAATTCAATGGCCAGTTCCGAGTTAGACCAATCCCGCAGTGATGGATCAGGTGTCGGGGCGGTCGGCACGGAAGCGGGCGGCGATGTCACGCTGCCAGCTGCTGTGCATGGCCAGATGTCGATCGGACAGGCGAGTGGTTCGACGAGCGGCCAGCCCATACAGGCGGATGGCGCGACGATGGTCGACGCCGACCCCACCGAAACCCAGGAATGGCTCGACTCGCTCCGGTATGTGCTGGAAAGCCGTGGGGCTGACCGAGCCAGTTATCTGCTCCATGCAATTGAGCAGGAGGCCTATCGGCTCGGTGTGCAGATTCCGTTCGTTGTCACCACCCCCTACATCAACACCATTCCGACCGATCGTCAGGCCCCCTTCCCGGGCAATCGCGATCTTGAGCGGCGGATCAAGAGCATCATCCGCTGGAACGCGATGGCCATGGTGGTGCGGGCGAACCGAGAAGACAAAAGCATCGGCGGTCATATCTCGACCTTTGCCTCGGCGGCAACGCTCTACGAGGTTGCACTCAATCACTTCATCCGTGGTCGTGGCGATGATTACTCGGGCGATCAGGTCTACTTCCAGGGGCATGCCTCTCCAGGCATTTATTCACGGGCGTTCGTCGAAGGCCGGCTGACGGAAAAGAACCTGGAAAATTTCCGTCGTGAACTGGCCGACGGTGGCGGGCTGTCGAGTTATCCACATCCCTGGCTGATGCCCGGTTTCTGGGAATACCCGACTGTCTCGATGGGGCTGGGCCCGATCATGGCGATCTATCAGGCCCGGTTCAACAAATATCTTCAGGATCGGGGAATCAAAGACACGAGCCGGCAGCGGGTCTGGTGCTTTATCGGAGATGGCGAATGTGACGAACCCGAGACGCTGGGTGCTATTTCGCTGGCCACTCGGGAAGGCCTCGACAATCTTGTCTTTGTTATTAACTGCAATCTGCAGCGGCTCGACGGCCCCGTGCGTGGGAACGGCAAAATCATTCAGGAGCTCGAGGGCGTTTTCCGTGGGGCCGGCTGGAACGTCATTAAGGTGATCTGGGGCGAAGAGTGGGATGCCCTGCTTGCCCAGGATGAGGATGGACTTCTGGTCAAGCGGATGAACGAGGTCGTTGACGGGCAGTATCAGAAATATGTGGTCATGCCCGGCGGCTACATTCGTGAGCACTTTTTCGGAAGCGACCCGCGGCTTGCAGAAATGGTTTCCCATCTGTCGGATGAGAAGCTCAAGAAACTGCGCCGCGGGGGGCACGATCCCGAGAAGGTCTATGCCGCCTACCACAAGGCAGTCAACGACCGTGATATGCCTAATCGTCCGACCGTGATCATTGCCAAGACGATCAAGGGCTATGGCCTCGGTGAGGTGGGTGAAGGCCGGAATGTCACCCATCAGCAAAAGAAACTCAACGAGGAAGAACTGCGGGCCTTCCGGTCACGCTTTGGTATTCCGATTTCGGACGATGAAGTTGCCAAGGCACCGTTCTACAAGCCGGCAGACGACTCGCCCGAAATGAAATATCTCCGTGAGCGGCGGGAAGCACTCGGTGGCTACGTGCCGACTCGTCCAGAGTCACAGCCGCTCCTCGAGACGCCGTCGCTCGATGACTACCGCACATTCATTGAGAAAAGTGCTGGCCGTGAGGTGTCGACAACAACCGGTGCGGTCACGTTGATGGCCTCCTTGCTGAAGGACAAGTCAGTCGGCAAGTACATCGTGCCGATCGTGCCTGATGAGTCTCGAACTTTCGGCATGGATCCGCTCTTCAAGCAGTGTGGCATCTATGCCCACACGGGCCAGTTGTATGAGCCGGTCGATTCTGACCAGTTGCTTTACTACCGTGAGGCAAAAGACGGGCAGATTCTTGAAGAGGGCATCACCGAAGCTGGCAGCATGTCGAGCTTTGTCGCTGCTGGCACGAGTTATTCCAGCCACGGCGTCCCGATGATTCCGATATTCATCTACTACTCGATGTTCGGGTTTCAGCGGATCGGGGATCTCATCTGGGCAGCCTGTGACATGCGGGCCAAGGGCTTCATGATTGGTGGCACCGCTGGGCGGACCACCCTCAATGGCGAAGGGCTTCAGCATCAGGATGGTCACAGCCACCTGTTCGCTCTCGCCTATCCGACCGTGCGGGCCTACGACCCGGCGTTCGTCTATGAAGTGGCGGTGATCATGCTGGAGGGCATGGATCGCATGTATGCCAAGGGTGAAGACTGGATCTACTACATCACGGTCTACAACGAGAACTACGAGATGCCCTCGATGCCGCCAGGGTGTGAGGAGGGCATTCTCAAGGGCATGTACCGGCTGAAGGACGTTGCCGCAGCCAAGCCAGCTGAGGCGGTGCCGCACGTGAATCTGTTTGGCTCCGGGGCCATTCTCCGCGAGGTACTGCGGGCCGCCGACATGTTGGCCGATCAGTGGGGAATCAGCAGCACGGTCTGGAGTGTCACCAGTTGGAAGGAACTGCGGCGAGATGCCCAGGAATGCCGCCGGTGGAACATGCTTCATCCTCAGGCTGAGCCTCGGAAGAGTTACCTGGAAACCACCTTGGCTGATGCCGAGGGGGTCTTTGTGGCTGCCAGTGACCATGTTCGGGCAGTGCCTGAGCAGTTAGACCCCTGGATTCCCGGAGGTCTTTTTGTCCTCGGAACCGACGGGTTTGGGCGGAGCGAAACCCGGGGCGTTCTCCGCAGGCACTTCGAGGTTGATGCTGAGTGCATCGTGGTTGGCACGCTTTCCCGTCTGGCCGAGCAGGGGGCGATCGGGGCCCAGCAGGTGGCCCAGGCCATTGAAACGCTCGGGATCGACCCGGAAAAGGCTGACGCAGCGTCGGCCTAAGACGGTTGCACCGGCCTGGAGTCAAGTTTGCCGGGCACTGTGCAAAACATCTGCTACTATTGAAGGATACTGTACCGGGCTACGGAAACGAGTGGTTTAGGCTCAGCCGCATCGAGGCCGTCAGCTCGCCTTTCCGGCCCTTTTTTCACTACGTGAGACAGCATGGCGACAGAATTCACACTGCCTGACCTTGGTGAAAACATTACCTCCGGTGATGTCGTTTCGGTTTTGGTAAGTGCCGGTGATACGGTCACGGCGGGTCAGGCCGTCCTGGAAGTTGAGACAGATAAGGCCGTCATTGAAGTTCCCTGCCCAACGGCCGGGGTCGTTGGCGAGGTGCTCGTCAAAAAGGGTGAAACAGTCAACGTTGGCCAGCCCCTGCTTACGTTCGGGGCAGCGGCTGCAGCCCCTGCGGCAGCGGCGGCCGCCACGCCTGCACCTGCCGCGCCGCCTGTGTCAGCACCAGCACCAGTCGCCCCGACTGTGTCGGCGGCAGCACCAGTTGCACCGCCTGCAGCAGCGAAGCCAGCGCCAGCCCCTGTGGCTGCTCCAGAACCTGCTGCCGCTGCGTCAGCGGGCACCAATGGCAAAGCGGCCTCGCCGGCTGCCGTTGACCCAGCAGGGCCAGCGGTTAGGCGACTTGCCCGCGAGCTTGGGGTCGATCTGGCGATGGTTGCTGGGAGTGGTCCGGCAGGCCGGATCATTCGGGAGGATGTTGTCGCTGCCGTTCGGCGGGCTGGCAGTCAGTCTTCAGGCGGCCGGCGATCGGCAACGGTCGGTGGCGAACGGGACGACTGGGGCCCGATTCATCGCGAGCAGATGTCGCGGATGCGGAAGACGATCGCGACCAACATGGTGCGGAGCGTCTCGACCATTCCGCACCTGACCAATTTTGATGATGCCGATGTGACGGAATTGGAGCGGCTCCGTAAGGAGAGCGCTGCTGAGTATGCGAAAACAGACGTGAAATTGACGGCCCTTGCCTTTGTGGTGAAGGCAGTCAGCCTGTCGTTGCGGCAGCATCCGGTGGTCAATGCCTCGGTCGATATGGATAAGGGCGAGTTGATCTACAAGGATTACGTCAACATTGGCCTGGCCGTGGATACCCCGCGAGGCCTGGTGGTGCCGGTGCTTCGAGATTGTGATCAGCAGTCGATCCCGCACATTGCCCAAGAGATCGCCCAGACGGCCGACAAAGCAAAAAACGCCCAGTATGGAGTGGATGACCTGCGGGGTGGTACCTTTACGATTAGCAACCTTGGGGCAATCGGCGGCAGTTACTCGACGCCAATCATTAACTGGCCTGAGGTTGCTATTCTGTTGATTGGACGCTCCCGGAAACTTCCGGTCGTCCACGAGGATCGAATCGAGCCGCGACTGATGATGCCGCTTTCGCTCTCGTACGATCATCGCGTGATTGATGGTGCCTTGGCGGCACGCTTTTTGAAAGAAATAATCGGCTACCTTGAAAGCCCCGGCCGGCTCCTGCTGGCCATGTGACCTACGGAACCCCACCGTGACCACCAACGCGAGCATTGATTCTGCCGGAACGGCGAATCTTGCGTTTCTAGAGGAACTTTTCGCTCAGTACCAGCTTGACCCTGCGAGTGTCCCTGCCGATTGGCAGCAGTACTTTGCATCGCTGACCGCTGGTGTCCCCGTTTCCAACGGCCATGCCGGGAATGGGCAGGTTCCCTCCCTGCCTGTGGCTCAGGCTGCCGGTCAGCCGCCGACTTCTGCTGCTGCGGCGTCGGTGACGCAAACGGCTGTGGTTGATCCGCTTGATGATGACACGATGATCTCGCCCGAAGGGATTGCCACGGGGCATGCCGTGGCGATCGCAGACGGCGAGGTGCTTCTGCCTCGTGCACCAGCCGGAGAAGAAAAGCCTGCACCGTTTCCTGAGTCGGTTCGCCGCAGTGCGGGCGACGAGCGGTTTGCCTTTCTGCAGGACCGGGTCGACCAGTTGGTTCGGGCCTACCGTGTTCGGGGGCATCTGACTGCCGATATTGATCCGTTGGGACGCCCCCGCCCTGGGCTGCCGGAGCTCGATCCCTCCTTCTACGACCTCACTGAAGAGGATATGGATCGAGTCTTTTCGACCGATACGATCGAAGGCCCACAGTCGATGTCCCTGCGGCAGATTATCAGGCGGCTGCACAACACCTACTGCCGCTCGATTGGTGTGCAGTTCATGCATATGGACGATCTGCTGGTCAGGCAGTGGCTGCAGGTGAGGATGGAGGGGTGCGAAAACCGCATCCAGCTCGACCGCAAGCAGCAGTTGCGGATCTACCGGCAGATGACCACTGCGGCAGTCTTCGAAGAGTTCATCCAAAAGCGATTCCTGGGATCGAAGAGTTTTTCGCTGGAGGGCTCAGAAAGCCTGATTCCGTTGGTTGAGATGGCCATCGAGCGGGCCGCTTCCCAGGACATTCAGGATGTGGTGATGGCGATGGCCCATCGCGGACGGCTCAATGTGCTTGCCAACATCATGGGGAAGAGTCCACAGCGAATCTTCCGTGAGTTCGCCGACCTCGACCCAGAACTTCATGTTGGGCGTGGTGATGTGAAGTATCACCTGGGGCACTCGACCGATTATGTGGCTGAGAACGGACGCAAGGTCCATCTCACGCTCTGCTTTAATCCGAGCCACCTCGAGTACGTCAATCCTGTCGCCATTGGCCGAATGAGAGCTCGTCAGGATCGTGGCAATGACCGGGCCCGGCAGCACGGCATGGTGATCCTGATCCACGGTGACGCGGCCTTTGCCGGTGAGGGAATCATCCAAGAGACGCTGAATCTCAGTGAACTCGATCCGTATCAGGTGGGCGGCACCCTGCATGTGATTGTGAATAACCAGATTGGGTTCACAACCAGTCCTCAGGAGTCGCGTTCGTGCGTCTATGCCACCGATGTGGCGAAGATGTTGCAGAGCCCGATCTTCCATGTGAATGGCGAAGACCCCGAGGCTGTCGCTCAGGTGGTCAGCCTGGCGATGGACTTCCGCCGCGAGTTTCAGCGGGATGTGGTCATCGACATGTACTGCTTTCGTAGGCGGGGCCATAACGAGGCTGACGAGCCAGCCTTCACTCAGCCAGCCCTCTATCGGGTTATTGGTGAGCAGCCAAGCGTGCACGAGAGCTACTTGAAGAAATTGCTCACGCTTGGTGAGGTGACCCGGGAAGAGGCAATGCGGATTGCCGATGAGCACCGGGCGCGGCTGGATGCGGAATTGTCGGCCGCGAAGCGCGAGGATTACGTTCATCGTAGTGACGTTGCCGGTGTCTGGGCCTTCTACATCGGCGGCCGAGAGAAAGATGCGGCTGACGTTGAAACGGGGATGCCCCGTGAAGTGCTCAGCGACCTCCTGCGGCGGCTGGTCATGCTGCCGGAACGGTTTCAGCCCCACGCCAAGATTCGCAAACTCCTTGATGCCAGGCTGTCTATGGCAGAGGGGACGCAGGCACTTGATTGGTCGGCTGCCGAGGCACTGGCCATGGGGAGTCTGGCGGTGCAGGGCTTGCGGGTTCGTCTTTCCGGCCAGGACAGTGAGCGGGGTACCTTTAGCCATCGGCATGCGGTGATCCACGATCACATAACCGATGACACCTACTGCCCCTTGGCCCATCTCTCGCCCGATCAGGCGCCGGTCGAAATCTACAACAGTCCGCTGTCAGAGTCGGGCGTGCTCGGCTTTGAGTATGGCTACAGTCTGGACTGCCCAGATGGCCTGGTGATGTGGGAGGCCCAGTTCGGCGACTTTGTCAACGTTGCCCAGGTGGTTATCGATCAGTTCATCGTCAGTGCGGAGGATAAGTGGAATCGGCTTTCGGGCATCGTCATGCTTCTTCCGCATGGCTTTGAGGGCATGGGGCCCGAGCATTCCAGCGCCCGGCTTGAGCGGTTTCTCTTGTTGGCGGCAAAGGACAATATTCAGGTCGTGCAGCCAACGACTCCGGCGCAACTGTTTCATTGTCTTCGCCGGCAGGTCTTGCGGATCTGGCGAAAGCCACTGGTGGTGATGACACCCAAGAGTCTGTTGAGGCATCCGCGTTGTATTTCGACGCTGGATGATCTGGTCTCCGGAAGTTTTCAACGGATCATTCCTGATCAGTCCGGAGTGTCAGCCGAAGGTGTGCGGCGGGTGCTGCTTTGCACTGGCAAGGTCTATTACGAGTTAGAGAAACGCCGGCAGGAACTTGAGCGACCGGACGTGGCCATTGTGCGAGTGGAGCAACTCTACCCACTGCCTCGAAAGCCGCTTGAGGAAGCACTTGCTGGCTATGCCGATGGGACGCCAGTGGTCTGGGTTCAGGAAGAGCCAGAAAACATGGGTGCCTGGCGGTTCCTGCGAATTCACTTTGGGGAGCGGCTGTTTGAACGGTTCCCCTTCTCCGGAGTCTGCCGTCAGAGTGCGGCCAGCCCCGCTACAGGTTCCAAGAAGAGTCATGACCTTGAACAGAATGAACTGCTCACTGCTGCCTTCCATAGCTGAGCGAAAGATTTGGCGGCGGGACCGTGTAGACGGCCTGCTGTTCCCGAGCCAGTGCCTTCTTGGCTATCATGCCCCACAGATCAAACGCTGACGATGTCAGGAGATGCATCGCTAACCGGACCCACCCGTTCCCCCCCGTTTCTGAAGAGTGCAGGATTTCATGGCCATCGAATTGAAGGTTCCCGAGGTTGGAGAGTCGATTACCGAGGTCATGATCGGGGCCTGGAAAAAAGGGGTTGGTGAGCAGGTTCAGGCCGATGAGTCGGTGGTCGAAATTGAAAGCGATAAGGCAACGGTTGAATTGCCCGCCCCGGCTGCCGGCGTGATCAAAGAGATCCTCAAGCAGGCTGGTGAACAGGCGGTGGTTGGTGAAGTCATCGGCTACCTCGAGGCGTCAGCGGCGGGAGTGGCCCCGCCACCAGCTGAGCCCGCAGCACCGCAATCGGTTTCCGTCCGTCATCGCGAGGGCAGCACGATGATTGGCTCGGTCCAGCCAGCGACAGCCGGAGCTGGGCCGGTCATGCCAGCGGCTGCCCGGGTGCTTGGTGAGGCGGGCATTCCCCCGCAGACTGTGGCGGGAACGGGGCCGGGAGGCCGGGTCACCAAGGCTGATGCCACGGCCGCTCTGCGTCCGCCAGTGGCTGCTGCCATGCCACCAGCACCGATGCCGGCGGCTCCGCCCGTGCCGGGCAGTGCGGTTACGGCTGTGGCGGCCGGGGACCGTACGGAACGACCCGTTTTGATGAGTCCGATCAGACGGAGGATTGCCGAGCGACTCGTCGAGGCCCAGCATGAAGCTGCCTTGCTGACGACCTTCAATGAGGTCGACATGTCGGCCGTGATGAGTCTGCGGAAGAAGTTCAAAGATCGATTTGCCGACCGTCATGGTGTGAAACTTGGCTTCATGTCTTTTTTTGTTCGGGCTGCTGTTGAAGCACTGCGGGAGGTCCCGCAGGTTAATGCTGAGTTTCGTGACCCGCACATTGTCTACCGTGATTATTGTGATATCGGGATTGCCGTCGGTGGTGGGAAGGGGCTGGTTGTTCCAGTCCTCCGCAACGCGGAGCAGATGAATTTTGCTGAAATCGAGCAGGCGATCGGCGAGTTTGCCCGTCGGGCGGCTGACAATAAGTTGAAGCTTGAGGAACTGCAGGGCGGCACCTTCACCATTTCCAATGGTGGTGTTTACGGCTCGATGATGAGCACGCCAATCATTAACCCGCCGCAAAGCGGCATTCTTGGTCTGCATGCCATCCAAGACCGACCAGTGGCGGTCGATGGGCAGGTGGTGATTCGGCCGATGATGTACATCGCACTGTCATACGATCACCGCCTTGTTGATGGCCGGGAAGCAGTAACCTTCCTGAAGCGGATCAAAGACACCATTGAAGACCCAAGTCGGCTGATGTTGGAGTGTTAGTTGAATGCGGGAAGAGCCGGCATGGTTCTTTGCTGCTTCGATTGGCTGACTGTACGTTCTCGCGGCGAGAAATGGTTGGTCGGGTGCCTGGACGTTTGATTTGAGGAGATCATGACGCACGATCTGGTAGTGATTGGTGGTGGCCCTGGTGGTTACGTGGCGGCGATTCGGGCTGCCCAGCTGGGGATGAAGGTCGCCATTGTCGAAAAGGAAGACCGCTTCGGTGGCACCTGCCTGCGAGTCGGCTGTATTCCCTCCAAGGCACTGCTCGAGTCGAGCCATAAGTACGAATTGGCCACTGGTGAGCTGCGGCAGCACGGTGTTCTGGTTGAAGCCGTCTCGCTCGACCTGGGCGTGATGATGAAGCGAAAAGCCGATGTGGTGCAGACGCTTTCCAAGGGCATCGAGGCGCTGCTGGCAAAAAACAAGGTGACCCGGTTCAAAGGAACTGGCCGACTGGCTGGTGCGGGCCGCGTGGCTGTAACCGGTGGCGACGGTTCCGTGACTGATCTGGCTGCCCAGCGAATTATTCTGGCAGTCGGTAGCCACAGCGTGGTGCTCCCGGGCATTCAGGTTGATGGTGACCGAGTTGGCACCAGCACAGAAGCCTTGTCGTACCCGGAAGTCCCTGAGCATCTGGTGGTGATTGGCGGCGGCTATATCGGCTTGGAGCTTGGCAGCGTCTGGCGACGACTTGGATCGCGGGTGACGGTGCTTGAGTACTTCGACAGAATCCTCACAGGGATTGATGCGGAGATTGCCAGTGACGCCCTGACGCTTTTTAAGAAGCAAGGCCTCGACATCCAATTGGGGGTCAAGGTGACCTCAGCCCGGGCTGAGGGTGACAGCTGTGTGGTCGAATGTGAAGGTCGCGATCCGATCCATTGTGACCGAGTGCTTGCGGCAACAGGACGGAAGCCAGCAACGGCTGACCTCGGTCTTGAGACCGTTGGGCTGACGACTGATGAGCGTGGCTGGATCCCGGTCGATGCCCAGTTCCGGACGGCCTCTCCTGGTGTCTATGCCATCGGCGACTGCATCCCAGGACCAATGCTCGCCCACAAGGCAGAAGAAGATGGCGTCGCCTGCGTTGAAGCCATGCAGTCGGGCTGGTGCCATGTCGATTACGGTCTGGTACCGGCAGTGGTATTTACCCATCCGGAAATCGCCGCCGTCGGTCAGACCGAAGAGCAGCTTAAGGCTGACGGGGTGGCGTTCAAGAAGGGCGTTTTTCCCTATCGGGCAAATGGCCGGGCACGGACGATCAATGACACCACCGGGAAGGTCAAGTTGCTGGCAGATGCAGCGACTGACAAGGTGCTCGGTATCCACATTATCGGTCCGGCCGCAGGAGATCTGATTGGAGAGGCGGCAGCAGCCATGAACTTTGGCGCAACAGCCGAGGATATTGCCCGCGTCTGCCACGCTCATCCAACCTTGCCGGAGGTCCTCAAGGAGGCTGCCTTGGCGGCTGATGGCCGGGCTATTCATGCCTAATGGGCGTGGGCAGAACCCCGAGGGGGGCTGAGCCACACCTGCTAGAATCAAAGCGACACTTTTCATGCGCCCGTAGCTCAGCTGGATAGAGCAGCGGACTTCTAATCCGCAGGTCACAGGTTCGAATCCTGTCGGGCGTACTGCCGGGAGGGCATCAAGAGGATGATGATGCATTGTTGGGCGGTTTTTTTGCCGGTCTGGATTCTGCTTGTGGTTGGCAGTTTGCCTCGGGGAGTCGCGGCGTCAGAGGCGATCAACGCAACCGCCCAGGAGGAAAAGCCTGCTGGTTTTAGCTGGGATGTTGGTTCGGGAACGCCAGCAGAACTTCCCCCCGGGCAGCTTTCGCTCGAGGATCCGGTGGTGCCAGAGACGCTCGAAACGCTGGCTGGCCGTATTGGCTGGGCACGGCTTGCCGATCGTTCGCAGATGGCACCTGTTCGCGTGGTCGTTACGCCTGTTGAGTCAGCAGAAGGCCGCGTTGGCCATCAAGTTCAGATCGCCTTTACGCTGCAAGCATCGCTGGCGAGTTTTCAAGAGAAGGCAGGAGGCGAGCAGGCCCTTGGTGTTCACGCCGATACGGCGGGCAACTCGGTCCGCTTGCTGACCGAGGACGAAAAGGAGCAGGCTGACCCGGGGCCACAAGATCCGGGGCCACAGGATCCGGGGGCAACGCTCGGCTTTCTCTCAATGACGCTGCTCAATCGTGTTGATCTGCAGGGAGTTGTCCAGGCAGTGCGACACGATGCGGCTGATGGGGTCAGGCTGACCTGGGCCTTCGACCATCGCTTTGGCAACGCCACCGGCCTGCAGCCCTGTTTTCGTCGGTGGGGCAGCAATCCACTGGGCGAGCGAGTCCTGGGGGACCCTCAGCCTTATGCAGGGGCTGGCGGAGTGATTATTGCTCGAGACGTGTCCGAGCTTGTCGAGGCCACTGATCGTCCGCTGCTGCTGGTCGAGTCACGAATGGTGTTTGCCGAGCCGAAAGACTGGTTTGGCGGTGGGAATCTGCTGCGAGCGAAGATTCCCCTGCTTGCCCAGGAAGGCGTGCGGAACCTGCGGCGGCGGTTGGCTGCGGAGGGAAAGTAGCAGGCGGCTGTCCTTAGCCCCCCGACACCGCCGCCAGACTTGTCTCTGGTTGCCAGCAGTAAAGAAAAGTCGGGAGTTGACTTCGTTCAAGCCCTGGGACATTGAGAGGCAAAAGGGCTGATTGGAGCGGGAGATTGGGGGTGACGTCGAGAGGTGTGTGTGCTCGATCGTTGTCACGACGCAGCATGACAAGCGTTGCCTGTGCCTTCCCGCCGGCAAGATTACTAGCTTCGGCAATGGCGTCGTTGAGGTAGCCGAGCCGGTCAACAAGCCCGGCGGCCAAGGCTTCGTCGCCGGCCACCACGCGACCGTCGAAGAGTGAGTCGGCGGGAGGAACCTGGGGACGGGCCTGACGAACCTGCTGCTGGAGTCGGCGATGAAATCGGTTTGCCAAACTTTCCAGCATTTCAAATTCATCTGGCTCCAGCGGCCTGATCGGTGAGGCTGCGTCGATTTTATTTCCTGCCTTGATTGGCCTGGCGATCACATTGAACTGGGCCATTGTCTCTTGCAGGTTATAGCTGTTGAGGATGACACCCAGACCGCCAACCAGAGTGGTCGGGTGGGCGATGATGCGGTTGGCAGTTGAGGCCAGGAGATAGCCTCCTCCGGCTCCGACATCCATCAAACAGGCGACCACGGGAATCTCCCGCCGCATCTGAAAGTCATGCAGGTCACGGGTCATGATGTCTGAAGCCGTTACCCCGCCACCGGGGCTGTTGATTCGCAGGACAACGCCGTCGATTGAGGGGTCTGTTTCAATGGCCGCGAGTTTCTCGCGGAACAGGGCCACCGGGTTTTCTCCCATTGAGCCGAGGCCACCCATGTTGCGGTTGAGTAACAGCCCGTCGACATCGACAATGGCAATGGTGCTGCCAGCGGCTTCCCCCTGCCGCACCACCACCCGTGAGAGCCGTGAGGCACGGTTGTCGGTCTTCAGGGAGGTCACGATGGTGCCATCCATACCGAGGTCACCCGTCATGTTCATCGAGCCATTCATCGCCATATCACCGCTCATGCCCATGGTGCCCTGCATGAGCACCCGCATGGGGTTATGCCGACAGCCCACCGCAAGCAGGCTGAGCAGCAGAACAGTGAACCAGTGATTTGGGCGCCGCCCCATCGGTATTCCTCCAGAAATCCTTGTTGGAAATCGACCATCGACATCACCAATTCCCCCAAAATGGCGACTCAGCCATTTCGTCGCAGCCATTTGTGGCATCCCCGCAAAACACGCGGGGCCACCAGTTTTCCTACTCTGCCAAAGGCCCTCGCTTGATGGTCGAATCCTCCCGTCAAATCGCTCGTCAGGCTGTTCCGCCAGTCGCTGCGGAAACTCCAAGACTGGTGCTTGTCAGGCTGTCGCTGCAGGCCGATGACAACGAGTGTGACCGTCTGCGGCAGTTCCTGTCTGGGCCAGAACGGGAACGCAGCCAGCGGCGGGTTGTCGCGGTGCGACGGCGGGCGGTCGTCAGTCGGGGGCGATTGCGGATGCTCCTTGGTCAAGTTCTGGGCATGCCGCCAGCGGCGGTTCCGCTGGAGACCAATGCCCATGGCAAGCCGTTCCTTGCTGGCTCTCAGGACTGGGGCTGCCAGTTCAACATGAGTCATACCGGTGATGAGGGGCTCATTGCCCTTGCCGCTGATCAGCCGGTTGGTGTCGATCTGGAGTGCCGGAAGCCGAGCCACACTGCTGACTGGGCCCGGTTAATGGCGGGCACCATTTTTGGCGATGCAGAATTGTCGCGATGGCAGGCCCAGCCTCACGGGCAACAGGCTATGGCCGTGCTGGATGCCTGGGTGGCAAAGGAGGCGATATTCAAGGCGATTGGTACAGGCATTGGTGATCGGCTCCGGCAGTGCGAGTTGCCGGTGTCCATGCCCCGTGTGATCGCCAGGGATGGCGAACCATCAGGCGACTGCCAACTTGCCAGTGTGGCACTGCCGGTGAATCTGGATGGGAACGAGACCTGTTTTGGGGTCACTCTGATCGATTTGGAGAGTGGGTGCCATGCGGCGGTCGCCCTGCCTGCGAAGCGGGCTTCCGTTGTGCTGACCTCGTTTGATCGGGTTCTGCGCGAGGGGCTCTCGTTAGCGTAACGCCTTTTGTTCGGTGCGAAGTGGGGCGAGTGCCTGGTTGATCGCCACGGCTAATTGCGGTAGCGAATCGGCGTGATAGCGGTCTGCGCTGGCGATCTGCCGCAGACCGGGTGACCAGGCCAGATCAGTCCCTGGTGGCAGGTTCATCAGGGCAAAAGCATCTTGCGTGGGCATGCCGAGAAAGAACTCACTGGCATCGACATGAATAGCCCGTTCGTCACGAGTGCCTTCCGGAAGCCAGCGTGGAGGGTCGGGCGTCGGGTGCAGGCTGCCATCAGCCTGTCGCTTCAAGAGCCAGACGCAGGTGGCGCAGCGACCGGTTGATGCCTCTACCCAAATGAAGTGTCTCATGATCATGGGCAGATGCTGTTCTTCGCGGAAGAATAGCGCATCAACATCAATCACCTGCATGGTGTCGGTCGCTCCGATACAGCGGAGTTCCGAAAGATGCCGTCCATTGGCAGCCAGTACCTGCCGACCAATCATGTCCATGCCTTCAACAGCCGGAGGGTTGTCGGTGGAAATGATGGTCAACTGGCCCTCGAGTGGAATGGCATAGCCGGCACCCACTTCACGAAGCTCAAAGTTTGGGACTTCACCTTCTTGGGACTGGTTGGATACGGTTGCCAGCAAGGCGAGCGTAAACAGCGGCACCCGTTTTCGGATCATCATTGGCACTGAGTCAACGCTCCCGTTGGTGATGCGTGAGACCGCCACATAGATGGACCGATTCCATCGGGCCGCTGCCGAGTCGACAACTACCGTGCCTGGAGACACCCGCGTGAGGATTTTGCTGGTTGCCGTTCCCTCAGCCCAGCCAGAGTCGCTGAGGCAGAAAACAGCCACCGCTATCATGAGGAGCCGGGTGCTATCCCAGCAGGATCGGGAAGATGGCAGAATAGAGTGAGGCATGTTCATCGGTGATCTCCGGGGGACACCGCCCAGTCCAAGATCGTCCGGGAGGAACGAGCGTGAAATCAAGCCTGAATGCTGCGATGACCCCGGAAGCCGGGGAACTGGGGGGGGCTGTGGTTTCCCTCCAGCAGGTGACGAAGATCTATCCCGATGGGAATGTCCAAGCCCTTGCTGGGGTTACGCTCGATCTGCCTGAGCAGGCGTTTGTCTCGGTGATGGGGCCGAGTGGCTCAGGGAAGTCGACCCTGCTCAATCTCATTGGCGGGCTCGACCTGCCCACAAGTGGCAGGGTGCTGTTTCGCGGGCAATCGCTCGCAACGCATCAGCAACTCGACAAACTTCGCAGCCAAACCATTGGCTTTGTTTTTCAGACATTTCATCTTCTGCCCAATCTCACGGCTCGTGAAAATGTGCAGTTGCCGATGTTCGGTGATGGCCGAAGCGACGCCCAGCGGGAGTCGTCTGCCGCAGAGTTGCTCGCGCTGGTCGGCATGGCCGATCGACAGCAGCACCTGCCAGGCCAACTTTCAATTGGGCAGCGGCAGCGGGTCGCAATCGCGCGGGCTCTGGCGAATCAGCCCGTATTGCTGCTGGCCGATGAGCCCACAGGCAGTCTCGACAGTGCCAGTGGGACAGCAGTGATGGATCTCCTCAGTCGTCTCCATTGTGAACTTGGCATGGCTCTTGTCGTGGTCACTCACGACGAGGCGGTGGCTTCCCGGGCTGACCGAACGCTGCACATGCTTGATGGCCGGGTGGTCGGTGACACCGTGGCCTCATAAGCGAGGGTTGGCTGCTGTTCGCTGGCAGCACGGCCGAACGGACTGAGGGGCGGCTTCTCAGCGAGGCACCCTTTCCTCCGCTGCTGCGGTGAGCACGTCGGTCAGGATGGCGGCAAGGGCGGTGACATGCGGGAGGGCGACCATGCTGTGATGATGGCCCGGTACCTCGCAGACCTCCACCGATCGTAAGAGTTCACCCCAGCCACGGTCTACCGGCCCAGCTGTTTTGACGGGTATGTCCAGAGGCCGGAACAACACGCCATCAGTATCGATTGGGTGAGGCTGGAACTGGCTGCAGAGCCTGACGTGATGGGCGAACAGCTTTTGCAGATCTGCCAGGACCCTTGAAACCAGTTCCTCGGGAGCAGTTTCGTTGATCAGCCCCATCCTCCGAGCATGATCGTAAAGGAATGGCAACTGGTCCGCAGCAGAAAGTTCGCCAAGTTCGGCCAGG
>Ga0181582_10001475_pt1 | contig 18368 bp, 15 predicted proteins | sample 071ome_32_FD_132438 | JGI IMG/M metagenome (GOLD analysis project Ga0181582, IMG submission 132438) | Coastal salt marsh microbial communities from the Groves Creek Marsh, Skidaway Island, Georgia - 071405AT metaG (megahit assembly) | ecosystem: Environmental > Aquatic > Marine > Intertidal...
ACTTACGTGATGGACTGATTTCATCCGTTCTATCCACGAGGATTCAGCTAGAGCTCCCAAGGACAAAACCAACCCCTACAAGGGGCGCGAAATCCGCTCCATGAACAAGAGTCAGCGGGCGTTCGCGCCGCCCATCTCCAGAACCTCACCACCGGGCAGTTCGATCCGTCCTCCGACCTGGAGCATCATCGGGGTCGTGTCCGCGTAGTCGGCTGCCCGGATGATGCGATCGCCCTCGAGCTCGATCACGGTCACGCCGTTGGTGACGACCTCCTGCCCGGTGCCGACGCGCACCGCACCCATGGGCCGCGCCTGGATCGCCGAGAAGACCCATTCGATCACGGCACCACTCGTCGTCACGTGGACCTTCCCGACGTTCATGTAGACGTTATCGGCCCAGGCATGCATGGCGTCGACGTACCCGATGATCTCCTCGATGCCCTGATACGTGTGCTGGTTCGGGAAGTCGTCGTAGGTGGCTTCGGGCCAGAAGAGGTCCTCGATCAGCGCACGGTCCGCGCTCTCCCATGCGGCCATGAGGGAACGAGCTGTCAGCTCCGCCTCTCTGAGACGCTGTTCTTCCGACTCGGACAGCTGCGCGCACCCTGAGAGAAGCGCTACGACGAGTACGGAGATCCACGCGCTTCGCATTCGAGAGATCGCGTTCGGCACTCGGTGACTCGGTGTTACGGGGCGGTCCATCTGACGGCACTCCTCACGGCTCACCGCCGACTCTGCGCACCGACATCGACAGGTTCACGATCCGGTAGCCCGACGAGGTGCGCACGATCGTCATCGACAGCGGTCCTCGGGTGGCCTCATCCGGGCCGATCCGGCTTCCGAAACGCCACGTCGCCGTCACGACGGCCGAATCCTCGAAATCGGATACGAGCGTGTCTTCGAGCCACAGCTCCTCATCGGGCTGGAACCCGCCGTCGACGAAGCCCTGCCCCTCGTGCCAGGCGAGCACCTCGTCGAATCCCTCGATGAGTTCCTCGGAGTCTGAAGCCAGGAAGGTGACCGCCGGCGCCTGCAGGAATACGTCTCCAACTGCGTCGAGATCGTAGCGGCGCCACATGGCGAGCCAGCGCTCGAGCGCCTGCTGCACCGATGCTGGTCCACTGTCTGGGCTTGTCTGCGGGGTGCGTGGGCGTTCTGCCTCTGGAAGGCGGTAGCCCGATCGGTCGAATCGTTCACCGTTCTTCCACACCGCCTTCACCGACCTCAGGTTGCCGATGTCATCGAGTGGATCGCGGTCGAGCAGGACGAAGGTCACGGGGCGACCGTGCTCGAGCACTCCGTGGGTATCGCCGATACCGAGTGCCGTGGCGGCGACCCGGGTTGCGGATTCGATGGCCGCCATCGGGGAGAGCCCACCGAAGTTCACGAGTTCTTCGAGCTCGAGATGAAGAGAGGGATACGGGTCGGACGCAGGAGCAGGGAAGTCGGTACCCGCCACGATGGGAACGCCCTCCCGATGCGCCCGGGCAACGAGCGACCGTGCAAAAGCCACCTGACAGCGATCCGAGAGTGGGTTGTCGGGGTTCTCGGCCGCCCTTGCGTACATCGCGAGCGTCGCATCGAGCACGGTGCCCTCGCGCTTCATTGCTTCGAAGAGTTCGGTGAAGATGGCCGACTCGGGATCGAGGTTGGCGTAGAGCGGCACCTGATCGTGATGGTACTCGGTCGGTGCGTTGGCCATCCCCTCCCACGCGAGGCGGCATACGTGAGAGACGACGTCCACCCCGCTGTTCACGACCTCGAGGGGGCGGGTGGGGAAGACCATGCTGTGCGCCCACACGTGCATACCCTGGCGATGGGCCTCACGGGTGATCTCCGAGACGAGGTCGGGATCGAGATTCGCGTAGATCTTGATGCCCGTCGCGTACGTCCCCTTGGCCCGGGCGACGGCTGTGACCAGATCCGTTTCGGGAGTGATGGCCTGCATCCAGGGGACTTCACCTGCCGTCTCACCTGCCGCTGAAGATTGGGGCCGTGGGTCCAGGAGGAAGGACGGCCCCGCCATCAGAGCGGAGAAGTAGACGTCAGGGGCGTCGATCGCACCGAGTCGAGAGTCCCGCGCCAGGCTGGCGAGGGCGCGGCCGTCGCCAGCCATGTCGCGGACGCCGGTGATCCCGGCGTACAGCATACGGTACAGCTCGGCCTCGGCGCGTTGCCGATTGGGTGACGTGGCGAGGTGCACATGGGCGTCGATGAGGCCCGGGATGACATACCCTCCGCCCAGGTTCGTCGCCTCCGCGTCACGCGGCGCGTCGGGGCCGGAGAGCAGCTCCCGGCGACTGGACACGGTGAGGATCTCGTTGCCGCGGATGGCGATCGCGGCGTCCTCGATCGGCGCCCCGCCCTTCCCGTCGATGAGCGTGAAGCCGTACAGGATCTCGAGGGGGGCCGAGTCCTGGACCTGAGCGGACGCGGACCCGACGTGGGCCGCATTCAGGACGACGAAGGTGGAACACACCAAGAGGTGCATCACGGCAGGCACGTGTCGCACGGCCACTCCTCGCTTCGGACGGACATCGCGGAGTCGTGCACTTGCTCCGCCTCGAGCAACACTCAACGCTGGTACGCGTGGAGCAAGAGAAAAGGTGGGTCAGACCTCTTCGTCGATCTCGAGTCCGATCCCCGTGGGGGTGATGACCAGCGTCGGCAGGATCGTACGGACGGGTTCCGCGCCGTACCCCTCGAGTGCCTCGTCGGCCGAGTCGTATCGAGACAGCGCCTCGATCGTCTTGATGGTGGGGAAGACCATCGGAAGTTCGCCGCGGTCGAGTCGAGCGAGGGCCTCTCCGGGCGAGAGCCACAGCGCGTCGGTCATCTCCCGGGGATCGATGATCGGTGTCGCACCGGCACGGACCTTCGCGGCGAAGAAGCGCGTGTCGTAGCGGCGCGGCTCGGGCTCGGGGGTGATCCAGTGAGCGATGTACTCGATCGCATCTCCCGCGATACGGCACCCGAGGCGCTCGATCGCTTCGTCGAAGCCGATCTGGTCCCCCATCAAGGCGTCACGGATCTGGTCCACGCCGGGGTCTTCCGCCGCGGTTGGGGGCGCGGACCCGTCGTCTCTCAACCCCACCATGATCCCGGTCTCCTCGAATGCCTCTCGGAGTGCGGCGAGGTAGTACGCGATGGCAGGAGGTTCGCCGTCGTACTCCAGCCGCTGCCGCGCGGTGTCCGGGTCCAGGTCATCCAGGAGGGATACGACGGACGGAAGCGCGTCTGAGTTGTCGACGCGCCCGCCGGGGAAGACGTAGGCGCCCGGCACGAAGCCGGCCTTGCGACTGCGGCGCATCAGAAGGATCTCCATGTCCGCGTCCCCGTCGCGAAGCAGGACGATGGTCGCCGCCGCGCGCGGCTCTACTGGCACGGCGGGTGGATCTTCGATCGTCTCGGCGAACCCGTCCGGAAGATTCTCGAACGGGATGACGAATTCGTCCGATTCGCTCACCGGCCTGCCGCCATTCCGTCCTTGCGCGGATCCGAGGCGGCCGCCCAGCCACGAGCCAGCCGCAGGATGGCCTGCCCTCCACCGAAGGCGACGCCATCCGGATCGCGGAGTTCGTGTCCGAGCGCCTCGAGCGCGGCGGCGACGTCTGGATCGAGGTTCTCGATGGCCACGCGCGTGCCCGAGAAGTGCCGGAACCGGGCAGCATCGATCGCTTCCTGCGGATCCATCCCGAACTCGACCATGTTGAGGAGCACCTGAACGTGGCCCTGAGGCTGCATCGAGCCACCCATGACTCCGTAGGACAGCCACGGCTGACCGTCCTTCGTGACGAAAGCGGGAATGATCGTGTGGAGTGGACGCTTGTTCGGGGCGATCTGGTTGGGGTGCCCATCCTCGATCGTGAAGCCGGCACCACGGTTCTGAAGCACGAGCCCCGTGCCCGGGACGACCGTACGTGAGCCGAAGTACCCGAAGATCGAGTTGATGAACGAGATCATGTTGCCGTGCCGGTCCGCGACGGTCAGGTAGATCGTCTCCGAATCGGTCGCGAGATGACCGGGGTCGGGGCGATCGGCCGCCGTGGTCGGATCGATCATCGTCGCGCGGCCTGCGAGGTAGTCGGCGTCGAGCAGCGCCTCGGGCCGCACGTCCATGTGGTCCGGATCGGCGATGTACCGGTCGAGATCGGCGTGGGCGAGCTTCTTCGCCTCGATGAGGGTGTGGAGATACTCGGTCGAGTTGTGCTCCATCGTGGAGAAGTCGTATCCCTCGAGCATCTTGAGCATCTGGAGCGCGGCGATGCCCTGACCGGCCGGCGGGAGTTCCCAGAGGGTGTAGCCCTTGTAGTCGACGCTGAGCGGCTCGACCCAGCGCGGCTCGTGGCTCTCCAGATCCTCGATCGTGAGATAGCCGCCGAGCGCGGCCAGACCGTCCACGATCTCGCGGCCGAGATCTCCGCCGTAGAAGACGGCGGGCCCACCGTCCGCGACACGCTGGAAGGTTCGTGCGAGATCGGGGTTCCGGAACCAGTCACCCGGCTTCGGTGCCTCACCGTCGAGCAGGAAGGTTGCTGCGGCCCCTACGTCGCGGCTCAGGCCGTTCACCGTTCCCGCCCAGTCCTGAGCGATGATCGGTGTGACAGGGAAGCCCTCGTCGGCAATTCGGATGGCCGGGGCGAGCACCTCGGCGAGGGTCATGGTGCCGTACGTTTCGATGAGGGTGCTCCACCCCGAGAGCGCACCCGGGACCGTGACGGAGCGGGGCCCGGAGCCGGGCACACGAGGCTCGTCTTCGGCCAGAAGGGCGTCCACGTCGACGTTCGAACCGGACTTCCCGCTCGCATCCAGGCCGACGAGTCGCCCGGCTTCGGCATCCCACAGGATGGCGAACATGTCACCGCCCATCCCGGTCATGTGCGGCTCGGTCACATTCAGGACCGCGGCAGCGGCCACGGCCGCATCGATGGCGTTCCCGCCCGCGGCCAGAATCTCGAGGGCCGTCGTCGTCGCCAGAGGCTGGCTCGTGGCCGCGACATCATTCGGGGCGTAGACGGTGGAACGACCTGAATAGGTCGCGGGACTTCGGACGGGAGCCGTCATGCGCGAAGTCACCTGCGCCTCAAGTGCCGAAGTCAGGAAGCCGGAGACCAGAACGGTCAGAATCAGAGGTAGACGTCGCATGGTCATGCCTGCCGGAGCATCGAGCTCGGGAATGGGTGCGGAGGGGAGGGCGGTCGTCGATCGGGGTCGAGCCAGCGGCCGTCATCGCACTCGCTCGAGTACGGATACGGTTCGAGGAAAGAGTGTGCGGAGCCGCTCGATATCTTCGTCGGTACCGTGCGACTCACCCCAGTGAATGGGTATCAGAGTCTCGGCGCCGCACGCTTCCGCGGCGCGGGCCGCCTCCTCGACGTTCATCGTGTAGTGCCCGCCCACAGGCAGAAACGCGACGTCGCACCGAATTCCGTACATGGCCGGAAGAAAATCCGTATCTCCCGCGTGGTAGTACGTCGTGTCCCCGATCGTGAAGACGTACCCCAGCCATCCATCCTCCGGGGTGTGGAACTTCTTATCGACGTTGTGCGCGGGAACCGCGAGGACATCGAACCCGTCGAGCTGGAGCATGTCGCCTGGCCGCATGAAGTGGTCGGCGTCGTCCAGCTGTTTCTTCATCGACGCGGGGGCGATCAGGACGGTATTCGGACCTCGGACACGGGCGATGTCGTCTTCCGAAAAGTTGTCGTAGTGCGGATGCGTCAGCAGGACGAAATCCGCCTTGGAGTCTTCGTCCACCGCGATCGGATCGACATGGATTTCGGTCCCCATCCGTCGGATACGCACGGATGAGCCTCGAAACCACGTGATTCCGTCGAGGTGGTCGCTCATGGCAGGGACTCCGGCGGTGGCGCTTGGAGTTAAGAGGTGCCAACCTAACTGCCGTCGCCGGGGCGAAAAAGTGGCGTGACGGGGAGTCTTCGTGTGCGTCAAAGTGGCAGGGAAGCCTGCATTTGCGGCACGAAACCCGCCTCCGAGCTGGCACGCGTCTCGCATGAGTGAAGAGCTCAACCAAGAGCGGAGTCTGACCCTGTCTGACAACGAGATTCCTGCCGGAACGAATGGCTCCGAGGGAATGGAGAACGAAGAATCAATGGCCGAGCGCTTCACGCTACCGGTCCTGCCCCTTCGCGACACTGTCGTATATCCGGGCGTTGCCGTGCCGATTTCGGCCGGTCGTCCCGGTACTGTAGAGGCTGTCCAGGAGGCTCTGGACGGGGACCGGCGACTTTTTGCAGTCGCACAACGGGAGAACGTGGATGACCCTGCGCCCGAGTTTCTGTACTCGGTCGGTACGGTCGTCCGGATCATTCAGACGCACCGCGTGCGTGGAGGTGTCCAGCTCCTCGTCCAGGGGGAGGGGCGCGCGCAAGCCGTCTCGTACCACCAGGAAGGCGAGGCGATGCTGCACGCCGCCCTGCTCGACATGGAGACGATGGAGCCGCAGAACGACGCGGATCCCGCCTTCCAGGCCCTGGATCAGGAGCTGCGCGATCGGGCCGCCGAGCTCGGTACGCGACGGGGCGTTCCGGCGGAAGCGCTGAACCAGCTCATTCAAGGGGTGGACGAGCCCGGCCCCTTCGCGGACCTCGTCGCCTTCTACCTCGAGCTCGAGACACCGGACAAGCAGCAACTCCTCGAGCTTCTCGACGACGAAGAGCGCATGCGGGCCTGTCTTCTCGCGGTCGAGCGCGAGTTGGCCCGAATCGACGCTCAGGAGGACATCCAGGCGAAGGTTCAGTCGGAGCTCGGCGAACGTCAGCGCGAGATGCTCCTGCGGGAGCAGCTCAAGGCGATTCAGAAAGAGCTCGGCGAGGAGGAGGAGCGAGACGACGTCGAGGAGATGCAGAAGCGCATAGCGGAGCTTGATCTGTCGGAGGATCAGCGCGCAGAGGTCGATCGCGAGTTGAGGCGTCTCGAGCGCACGAGCCCGCAATCCGCGGAGTATCAGGTGATTCGCACGTTCCTCGAGTGGATCACCGAGCTGCCGTGGAATGAGCGCTCGGAAGAGAAGATCGACCTGGACAACGCTGAGGAGATCCTGCACGAGGATCACTACGGCCTGGACGACGTCAAGGATCGAGTCCTGGAATTCCTCGCGGTCCGCAAGCTGGCGCTCGACCGGGCTGCGGAGGAAGAGGCGGCGGCAAGCGAGAAGAGCAAAGCCGACTCCACCGCGGAGGGAGGCGATGACGTGGTGTCTGCCGGGCGAGGCCCGATTCTCCTCTTCGTCGGACCTCCGGGTGTGGGAAAGACGTCGATCGCCCAGTCGATCGCCCGATCACTGGGGCGCGAGTATGTCCGTATCTCTCTGGGCGGTGCCCGCGACGAGGCGGACATCCGGGGGCACCGACGCACCTATGTCGGCGCCATGCCCGGCCGGATCATTCAGGGAATGCGTCAGGCGAAGTCGAAGAATCCCGTCTTCCTGTTGGACGAGGTCGACAAGCTCGGCGTCTCGTTCCAGGGCGACCCGAGCTCGGCGCTGCTGGAAGTGCTGGATCCGGCTCAGAACTCGACCTTCGTGGATCACTATCTCGGCATCCCGTTCGACCTGTCCGAGGTCCTTTTCGTCGCGACGGCGAACTACCTCGATCGGATCCCGGGGCCGCTTCTCGATCGCATGGAGCGTGTCGACTTCTCCGGATACACCGAGGTCGAGAAGCTCGAGATCGTGAAGCGGTATCTGCTGCGTCGTCAGCAGAAGGAGAACAGCCTCACGGAGGACGAGCTCCGTATGAAGGACGAGGCGATCCTCACGATCATCCAGAGTTACACGCGCGAGGCCGGGGTCCGGCAACTCGAGCGCGAGGTCGGCAAGTTCGCGCGGAAGGTCGCTCGGAGGATCGCGGGCGGTAAGCTCGACAAGATCGATGCGACGCCCGAGGACGTTCGCGAACTGCTCGGTCGGCCTCGGGTGCACCCGGAGCGCATGGCCGAGCACGACACGCTCGGCGTTGCGACGGGCATGTTCTATACCCCGATGGGGGGCGACATCATGTTCGTGGAGGCGAGCGTGATGCCGGGGGACGGTGGTTTCGTGCTGACCGGTCAGCTCGGGGATGTGATGAAGGAGTCCGGCCGGGCCGCGCTCTCCTTCGCCAAGGCGAACTCGAAGCGATTGGGCATCCCGGAGGACGGGCTTCGCGGGCGTGAGATCCATATCCACGTCCCGGCAGGTGCCATTCCGAAGGATGGACCGTCGGCGGGGATCACGATGGCGACGGCCCTCGTGTCGGCCGTGTCGGGTCGCAAGGTGCGTCGTGACGTCTCGATGACCGGCGAGCTGACCCTGACGGGTCGCGTGCTGCCGATCGGTGGAGTGAAGGAAAAGGTGCTGGGTGCCGTTCGTGCGGGGATCAGTGAGATCATCGTGCCGATCGACAACGAGGCCGACCTGGACGACATCCCGGCCGACGTCAGGGAGAGGGTAACCTTCCACCTGGCCGAGACGCTGGACGACGTGATCGACGTGGCTCTCGCGAACGGGACATCGTCCCGCGCGTCGAAGAAGGCGTCGCCGTCGAAAAAGGCCGCGTCGAAGAAGCCGGCTGCGAAAAAGAAAGCGGCGACGAAGAAGAAAGCGGCTGCGAAGAAGAAGTCCTCCGCGAAGTAGCGAGGCAGGGGGTGGCTCGACCGGCTGTCCGGCCGCGCACGGGCTGACGCGGCCGGGTGGGAGATTCCCATCCGGCCGTCGTCGTCAGTCGACTGTGATGGTCCCCGGCGGTCCCTCGACGACCCCGCCGATGACAGCGGCGGTGGGGGTCGTGCCCCTGAGGTTCTCGACGACCGACTCGACGCTCCCTGAAGGCACCGCCATCAAAAGGCCACCTGAGGTCTGAGCATCCGCCAGCAGAATGCGAGAGATCTCGTCCAGCGAATCCGCGAAATGCACGTCGTCGGAGACGTCCTCCAAGTTACGCCTCGAGCCACCAGGCACGTGACCGGCCTCGGCGAGTGCCCGAGCCCCCGGGAGAAGGGGCACCGCCGAGGCGTCGAGTTCCGCCGCCACGCCGGACGCTCGGAGCAGGCTCCGCAGATGTCCGAGAAGCCCGAAGCCCGTGATGTCTGTGCCTGCTGAGACGCCGGCGTCAGTCATGACGTCCGCCGCTGCGGCGTTGAGCGTCGCCATCACGTCGACCGCCGTAGCGATCACCTCGGCCGGGGCTGCGGACTGCTTGATCGCGGTGGCGATGATGCCCGACCCGATGGGCTTGGTGAGCACCAGCACATCTCCGGGCCGCGCTGAAGCGTTGGTGATCATGCGTCTCGGATCGACTTCGCCGACCGCGACGAGACCGTACTTCGGCTCCTGATCATCGATGCTGTGGCCACCCAGAATCGGGATGCCGACGGCGCGGGTCACGTCGGAGCCACCCCTCATGATCTCCTCGAGGAGTCCCTCTGAGAGGAGCTGTCGGGGGAAGCCCACCAGATTCAGGACAAAGAGCGGCCGGGCCCCCATCGCGTAGATGTCGGAGAGGGCGTTGGTCGCGGCGATCCGACCGAAGTCGTACGGATCGTCGACGATGGGCGTGAAGAAATCCGCCGTCACGACCAGCGCACGATCGTCGGAGAGACGGTAGACCGCAGCGTCATCTCCGGTGACGTGCCCGACCAGGACGTTCGGGTCTTCGACGGGGAGCACGTGACGCAGAACCTGCGTCAGCTCGGCCATGCCGAGTTTACACGCTCAACCAGCGCCATGACTGAGCTGGGACAGCCGGATCTCCGGCCGCTTGTCCCGAGGCTCGTCGGTCATGCGATCTCCTCGTTGGCGTGAATGCTCGACTCGTCGCGTAAGGTCGAGCGGAAACACGGTGGCGTCCACGGGTACCCAACTCGCCGACCTCTCTTCGCCGGCGTGGGAAGACAGAAACAGACGGACACGATCTCCTTGAGCGCTCCACAACGATCACCACGGCATCGGCTGGCCGACGAGCTTTCCCGCTCGGAGGCGGAACTCGATCTCGGGCGCGCGAGCCTGTTGATCGCGGCGGAGGAGTACCCACAGCTCTCGGTTGATCTGTACCTGGCCCGTCTCGATCAGGTTGCTGAGGAGGTGAAAGACCGTCTGGCCAACGAGACGGCGCCCCTTGTCGTACTTCAGGACCTCCTGAAGACGCTGTACGAGCGAAGGAAGTTCGGAGGGAATCGGAAGGCGTACTACGACCCCCGAAACTCCTTCCTGAACGATGTGCTCGATCGTGGTGTCGGGATCCCTCTGACGCTCGGGATCGTCCTGCTCGAGATCGGTTGGCGCCTCGGCCTCCCACTGGAGGGGGTCAACTTTCCCGGCCATTTCCTGGTCCGATACGCAGGGAACGAGGTGCGCCTGCTGATCGATCCCTTCGACAAAGGACGGATCCGCTTCGAGGACGAGGCACAGAAGCTCCTCGACCAGGCGTATGGGGGTGCGGTGTCGATGCGGGAGGAGTTCCTGCGGTCGGCTTCGAGGCGGGACATGCTTGCCCGGTTGCTCACCAACCTGAAGGGGATCTACTCGAAGATCGGTGACGACCGCCGCGCTCTGGCAGTCGTGGAGCGTCTGTTGATGATCACCCCTACCTCACCGACGGAGAGTCGCGCGCGCGGAATCCTCCTCGCCCGACTCGGGCGGCACGAGGACGCAGTCCAGCAGCTGGAGGCGTACCTCCGGGTATCGCCGTCAGCGGACGATCGCGGGCACGTGCAGGAGATCGTACGCGAGCTCCGATCCGGCCGGTACGAGGGAGGCGAGGGGCTGGAGTGACGGACTCCACGGCGACGAAGAGCCGACTGCTTCCCGATCTACTCGAGGCGGGCGGCGTGGCGACCGAGTACCACGGACGAACCCTTGTTCGGCACTTCGGTGACCCGGCGGGCGAATATGCTGCGGCAACGAGCGGGATCGCCGTTTTCGACCGTAGTCATCGCGCACGCCTGATCGTGTCCGGCCGTGCGCCGGGGCAGATGCTCAGTGGTGTCGTGACGGGACGGATGCCCAACGCTCCATCGACGATCGACGAAGTGTCGCGTGGGGAGGGGACGTACCACGCCGTTCTGACGCCAAAGGGAAAGATGATCTCGGACGTGTGGGTGTATCGCCTGGGCGACGCCGACACGGAGGTGTATCTGCTCGATGTGCCGGTCGCGGGCGTCGAGGGTCTTCTGGCGCATTTCGGCCGTTTCCTTCCGCCGAGGTTCGCGGCGGTTCGGGATGTCTCGGAGGAGACCGCGTCGGTGTCGGTGGTCGGGCCGGATGCGGCCACCGCGCTGTCTCGACTCGCGCTCGGACTTCGAGTCGAGTCGCCGGCTCTGGCTGCAGCGGATGACGGCGGCTGGCACGGCGTCGGAGTCACGACGCTGAACGACGACGGGCATATGGACGGTCTGCTCGTTTCACGAACTGACGACGTCTGGCCCGAGGCGTGGACCGTCTACGGTCCGGCGGGAGCGGTGCGCGCGCTGTGGACAGCGTTGATCGCCGACGGCGCGAAGCCGGCTGGCTTCGGCGTATGGGCTACGCTCCGGGTCGAGGCCGGTCGGCCGGTCTTCGGGACCGATATGGATGAGAACACGCTTCCCCCGGAGGCCGGGATCGTCGAGCGCGCCGTGGATCAAACGAAGGGGTGCTATACCGGCCAGGAGGTCATCGTCCGCATACGCGACCGGGGTCACGTGAACCGGCATCTTCGCCTCCTCGATCTGGGCGACATTCCGGCTCCGGCGAGCGGTGCCGAGCTCCTGGCGACTGATGGCTCGGGCAAGGTGGTCGGTCAGCTGACCTCGGTGGTGCAATCACCCAGATCGGAAGGCGTGCTCGCGATGGGATACGTTCGTCGAGGCATCACCGAGGCATTACTCGACGGCCGGACGATACGCGTTCCCACCGAGGACTGAGCGTTCCCGCCGGCGACTCGTCAGGACACGACCGCAGCGTTCGTCAGTTCCGGAGCTCGGCGAGCGCTGCCAGAATGTCCTCGTTCTCGGGACGGATCCGGTAATTCACCTCGGTTATCTTCCAGTGGATGATGCCGTCCATGCCGATCACGTACGTCGTCGGGTGCGGGATCGCCCGCCCTCGTGGATCGTCCTGATTGTACAGGCCGTACCGGTTGATCACGGCGGCGCCGGGATCCGACAGGAGGGTGTACTCCAGCACGAGCCCCTCGTTTTCCTCGGCTACCCGATCGACCATCATCTGAAGGTCGGCCACGTCATCGGACGACAGCGCGATGATCTCCGTGGTCGCCTGAGCCTCTTCCGGAAGGATGTCCTGCAGCTCACCGAGCTGCTGAGCGCAGTAGGGTCACCAGTGACCGCGGTAGAAGACGAGGATCACGTTCTTCTGACCGCGGAAATCCGAGAGGGTCACAGGTGGGCCGGCCAGCGACGCCAGTGTGAAGTCGGGAGCCATCTGGCCCTCCTGAACTCGGTCGAGATCGACGCCCGGCATGTCGTGTCCGTCGGTCGGACCGAAGGCGATCTCCATCGGCTCCTCCTGCGTCATGTCGTCCTGCGCCACGTCCTCCCCGGCGCAGCCGACGAACCCCATCAACCCCATCAGCGCCAACCCGCCGATTCTTCGCATGTTCGCTCTCCGGGCCGTGTCGATCACCAACGTCCAGTCATCGGTCTGACGGTATGCCGATTCCGCACGGCCTGACAGGTCCCTCCGGCGTTTCGCAGGTCGAAGAAGGCTGGCCGGGTCGACCAGGGGCGGGCGAGCGCGCGAGGCCGAGAATCGGCTCACCAGCCCGACGAACCGGGAGCGCCCTTGAACGGGCCGATCACCTCCGACGTGATCCATCCGCCGTAGAATCCGCCCGGTTGAGGCGTCACGAGCTCCCCGTCGATCGCGCACGCCAGCCGTGCAGGGTAGAACGAGAGGTAGCCACGAATCGACGCGAACTCCGGAAATGGACGTTCGTACGACCAGCCCACTCGCTCGTGTCGTGTGCCATCCGGGAGGACGACGTTCCAGTACGAGGCCGGACCCTTCCACTCGCAAAGGCTCGACCCGGACTCCGCCTGGATCAGATCGTCATCCACGTCCGATCGCGGGATGTACACCGTGGGAGGGCTCGCCGTCTCGAGAACGCGAACCGCGCGTCGTGTCTCAGCGATGATGTGGTCGCCATCGCGCACGATGATGTGCCGGGTGTCCGGGGCGAGACGAGGCGGACGAGGGTAGTCCCAGACGGACTCCTGTCCGGGACCCGGGTCGTCCGCCCAGGGCGGCCGCGAGGCCCCCGTCCACGTCCATCCGGAGCGGGCCCGGCTGAGCCAATCCGGTACGCCGCCTCGGGACATGGCGTCGTGCCGCTCAGCCGGTCCGTGCCAGCCGGTCCGCGGCGATCAGCCCGCCGTGCTCACGACCATTTTCGATGAAAATCTTGTTCGCGTTGTGGCCGGCCGCGATGACACCCGCCACGTAGAGACCGGGGACGTCGGTCATCATCGTCGCCTTGTCGTGTGACGGGATGCCGGTCTCCTGGTCGATCGAAACGCCGAGTCCCACCAGTTGGCTGTGGTCCGAGCGCCACCCGGTCATCGCCACCACGAAGTCGTTGTCGATTTCGGTCTCCGATCCATCCTCTTCGGAGCGCAGGACGACACTCGCCGGCTTCACCTCAGCCACGCGGTGTCCCCAGTACACGGGAATCTCTCCACGCTCGAGCCGGTTGGTGATGTCCGGAACCACCCAGGGCTTCACCCCGCGATCGATCGTATCGAGGAAGTGCACGAGGCTGACCCGCACGCCGTTCCGGTACATCTCGAGGGCGGCTTCGACGGCCGAGTTGCCGGCTCCGACGACGAGCACGTCCTGGTCGTAATACGGATACGGCTCCTGGTAGTAGTGTCGGACCTTCGACGAATCCTCGCCCGGCACTTCGAGGAAGTTCGGCGTCTGGAATCCACCGGTCGCCACGACGACGGCGGCCGTCGCGTGGTCGTGCTCGGATCCGTCTCTCCGGCGCGTCCGAACGGTGAAGTCGCCCTCCGATCCCGAGATGCCGACCACCTCTTCGTACTGCCGCACCTCCATGCCCCAGTGCTCGACGACCTTCCGGTAGTACGCGAGAGCTTCACGCCGCGTCGGCTTGGCGTCGGGGATCGTGAACGGGATGTCTCCGACCTCGAGCATGATCGCGGTGCTGAAGAACGTCATGTAGTAGGGATAGCCGAGCAGGGAGTTCGTGATCGCGCCGCGATCGAACAGCACGCACGACAAGCCGGCTTTCGCCGCCGCTGCGCCGACGGCGATCCCGCACGGACCTGCGCCCACCACGATGAGTTCGTATCTGTCGTTCATGGCAGGACGTTACCCCGTCTCGAACATCTGTTCCGGTCGGGCCGGAGGTCGCAGAATCCAGCATGACAACAGCCGAATCCGAAGCCCGCAAGGCTCTCAACCGATTGCGTCGCGCCGCTGAGAAGGCGGAGCGCGAGATGGACGCGCTCGAGGGCGCCCTTTCGCGTGCGGAGGGGACCGACTTTCCCGCCGATACGTACGAAGACGTGAACACGTCGATTCGCCGGATCCTGGACTTCACCGACGAAGAGGCGGCTCGACTTCAGGAGAAGATCCTGCATTCGGGCGGGCTGGAACCGGGACGGGTTCGACGTGGGTGAGGCCGGTCGTGCCGGCTCACCTGGAACTGACTACTCGACGCACGTGAGGCAGGGGACACGTCGATGAAACGACGCACATTCGTTCGGCATGCGACGGTTGCCGGTGTCGGCATGGCGGCGACGCCCGGGCTCGGTGGGCGGGGACTCGCTGCGGACACGATGGCAGGTGCTCCGGCGCTGGTCGGGCTCGGTCAGCGGGCGGATCTGGTGCTGCGTGGCGGGATGGTATTCGATGGGACGGGGGCCGCACCTCGAGCGCTGGATGTGGCCATTACCGGTGACCGGATCACGGCGATCAGCTCCAACCTTCCTGCGGGGGGCGAAGAGCTCGACGTTTCCGGGCTGGCCGTCGCGCCAGGCTTTGTCGATATCCACTCGCATGCGGACATGAATCTGTTCGTGAACCGCAACGCGGAGAGTCGGATTCGGCAGGGCGTGACGCTGGAAGTCGTCGGGCAGGACGGCGGCTCGATCGGTCCATGGTCCGACGCCCAGTTCGAATCGAATCGGGACAGCTGGCGCCGGCGAGGTGTGGAGATCGATTTCCGCGACCCCGCCGGCTTCGTGGAGCGGATCACACGCGAAGCACCGGCGGTCAACGTCGCGTCGATGGTCGGGAACGGAGCGCTGCGGGGACTGGTGGTCGGGAATGAGGACCGCCCGGCGACACCGGCGGAGATCGAACGGATGCAGGACATCCTGAGCGATCTGCTCGAGCGCGGCTGTGTCGGGCTGTCATCCGGGCTCGAGTACACGCCGAGTGGCTTCGCGAACGCGGCCGAGCTGGTCGCTCTGGCCAGCGTACTCGTCGGCACGGGGCTGCCGTATGCCTCGCACATGAGGAACGAGGACGACCGACTGTTGGGTGCGGTGGAAGAGGCGCTCCACGTCGGCAGGGTTGCGGGCGTGCCGGTTCAGATCTCCCACCTCAAAGCACAGGGGCAGCGGAATTACTGGAAGGCGGAGGCGGCCCTGGACCTGATCCAGCGCGCGAGTGACGATGGCCCCGACGTCCACTTCGATCGGTACCCGTACACGGCGTACGCGACCGGGCTCACGAACCTCTTCCCGAGCAGCTATCGGGCCGGAGGCAGCCAGGCCTTTCTAGCCCGCCTTCGGGCCCCGGAGACCGCTCAGCTTCTCGAGGACGCCGCACGGGACAAGGTCGCGCTGCTGGGGGATTGGAATTCCGTCCAGATCTCGAGCACGAACGATCAGACGTCATGGGCTCGCGGGCGACTCCTGGGTGACCTCGCGCGAGACCGGGGGATCGATCCGTACCTGCTGACGCTGGAGCTGTTGGAGGCCAATGGGGGTGGGGTCGGCATGATCGGCCACGGGATGGGGGAACAGAACACCGCGATGATCCTCTCCCATCCGCTCGGTATGCTGTGCTCGGACGGCGGCGCATACGCGCCGTATGGACCGCTTTCCACGGGTTCGCCTCATCCGCGGGGGTACGGCTCCTTTGCGCGGCTACTTGGCCACTACGTGCGCGACACCGGAGCGCTCACACTCCAGTCCGCGATCCACAAGGTGACGAGGATGCCCGCGCTAAAGCTGGGCATCGAAGAGCGGGGCGTTGTGCGGATGGGCGCGTTCGCCGACATCGTCGCGTTCGACCCCGACACGGTCGCGGACCGAGCCAGCTTCGACGATCCGCACCAGTATCCGATTGGGATCCCGCACGTGGTCGTGAATGGCGCGCTTACGCTGCGTGACGGCGAGCACACGGGATCGCTCGCTGGTCGGGGAGTGACCGCAGGCTGAGTCGCAGGCTCTGCGAAGGCTTTGGCGACTAGAAGCGGTAGGTGTAGTTGACCTTGATCGACGCGCCGCGTGACAGCGTGTTGTACGTGTAGTCGTTCGGATCGAGCAGGTCGAGCAGGTCTCGCCGCCAGTTCTGCGTGTAGACCAGGTAGACGTCGTTACCGGGCTTCACGATCCACCGGAGCCGCGAGAAGAGCCCGACGATCTTGGACTGATCGTCGTACTGCACCTGACCGGTGATCGCGACCCAGGGCGACGGATTCCAGTCGGTCGACAGCTCGTAGAGGGAAGCGGTGAAGTCGCCGCCGGGCAGCTGCACGTCGTTGTACTGGATATTCGTCGAGAGGCTGACGCCCGGGTTTGGACGGAAGCTGACGCGGCCGCCGTACTGCTGGCGGTCACCGTCCCAGAATCCGCCGACCGTGGCGCCACCGAAGAAGGAGACCCGCCGCCGCCCCGAGGTACGACCGAAGATCCGGTACTCCCAGATCGTGTAATCACCGGGCGTGACGGCGAGGCCCGGACTCGGCGAGAACTCCCGGTCGAGGTATTCGTACGTCTGCGTCGCCTGAATATCGAAGCCGTCACCGCTCTCGAAGTCGAGGCCGAGGACGTTGATCTGCCACTGGCGCTCGGCGACGCCCCCCCGGCCACCGAGGACGTACGGGTCCGCGCCCGGGAAGTCCGAGTCGAGGCTGATGAGCTCGCGGAACTGCGCGGAGAAGCTGAGCCGACGGAGCCAGGGGATCGACGGCGTGCGAGGACTCCACCCGATTCGGGGCTCGATCCGGCGGAAGTCGTTACGCGTCACGAAGCCGACTGCCGGACTGTAGTAATCACCGAACTGCCGGTACGACACGTGGGCTGTCCAGATGTCGTTCGGATAGTTCAGGCGGAAGCCGTTTGCACTCAGGTCCTCGAGGCTGTGGTCGATGTAACCGGCATCGCTCTGCGCGAGGGGGTTCGAGTTCCAGACGAAGAATGCCTCGAGCTCCAGATTCTTGTTGCCGAGGAAGTTCCGCGTCTTGAAATCGAGGTCGACCCCGGCCGTGTGTCGATCGATGGCGTCGAAGCCGTCGGTGTCCTGAGAGGTCTGCCGCAGCGTGTAGATCGCGCCGATCGCGGACTGCTCCCAAAGCTTCCGGCGGACGCGAGCAACGGTAAACGCCTCGCTCGGCACCGTCACGTCGTCCTCGATGAACGCGCTGTAGTAGTCCTGCTCCGCGGTCCCGACTCGATAGAACCCGAGCTCGAACGCACCGGCCTGACCCGTGAGCCGCGTCCCGTAGTTGATCGGGATCTGCTGGCCTGACGTCAGTCCGATTCTGCGGGAGAAGAACGGCGACGGGCCGCTCCGCGGGGCGAAGCTGAAGACGCCTGAACCTTCGAGAAAGAAGTCGCGCTGTTCGGGCAGCCGGATCGGGAAGCGCGTGAGGTTGACGCGCCGCTGATCACTCTCGACCTCAGCGAAGTCGGTGTTGATGCTCACCGAAGCTCGGAGGCTCGACGTGAGACTGTAGTTCACGTCCAGCGACATGTCGCCCGGGTACGTCGTGGGGTCCGGCGCGGTCGGATCGGTGGGGTCGGCGGGTGCCACGTACCGGTAGTTGCCGATGGCCGAGGGAACCGCCTCGAGCCCGAGGCCCTGCGACATGTTCTGCAGCCCCTGCAGCCGTCCCGCGAAGACCGGTTTGAACAGGCCCTCGCTCCGACGCCAGCCGCGCCAGAGGATCTCCTCGTTCTTCCGGCGGATCGTGCGCTGGAAGTTGATCCCCCACTCGGACTGGTTGGGGTTGAAGTTCAGTGTGCGGAAGGGGATCTGGATCTCCGTGGACCATCCATCCGGGCGCATGGCGGTGCGCGCCTCCCAGATGCCGTCCCAGGCCTTGTTGATCCCGCCACCTCCGCCGCCGAAGCCCCCCCGGCCTCCGCCACCCGTGATGACCCCGTCACCCATGAGG
>Ga0181582_10001476_pt1 | contig 18357 bp, 12 predicted proteins | sample 071ome_32_FD_132438 | JGI IMG/M metagenome (GOLD analysis project Ga0181582, IMG submission 132438) | Coastal salt marsh microbial communities from the Groves Creek Marsh, Skidaway Island, Georgia - 071405AT metaG (megahit assembly) | ecosystem: Environmental > Aquatic > Marine > Intertidal...
ATTCGATGGGTCGACGAAGATGTCGGCGTAATAGAACGGCCGAGGATTGACGCCTTCATCGGTGTTGACGGTTTCGAAGCTCCGTCCTCCATCTTCCGAACGGAGAAGCGCGTTCCGGGACGCCTCGACGAGCGCGTACACGATGTCGGGCTCACTGGCGGAGATCGCGAGGCCGATGCGACCCAACTCCCCTTCCGGAAGGCCGTCTTCCGACGTCCTCCGGTCCCAGCTGTCGCCACCGTCGTAGCTGACGTAGACCCCAGAGCCGTCCCCTCCGGAATAGAACGTCCACGGTTGGCGCCGGTGACTCCACATCGACGCGATCAGCTTGTTCGGGTTCCGGGGATCCATGACGAGGTCAGCGGCCCCGGTGCGGTCATCCACGAAGAGCGTCCGTTCCCACGTCTCTCCACCATCTCGAGTCCGATATACACCCCGTTGCTCGGAGTCGCCGAACGGGCTGCCCACCACGGCCAGGTAGGCGACGTCGGAATTCTCGGGGTGGAGCAGGATTCGATGGATCGCCCGTGAGCCCTCGAGCCCCAGATGTCGCCACGTCCGCCCCCCATCGATCGACTTGTAGACACCGTTGCCGTGGTTCACCGAGTTGCGAGGGCTACCCTCACCGGTCCCGACCCAGATCACGTCGGGATTCCGCTGATCGACCGCCAGGGCCCCGATCGACTGCACCGGCTGATCATCGAAGAGAGGCTCCCACGTGGTTCCCGCGTTCTTCGAACGCCACACTCCTCCGGCGGCTGCGCCCACATAGATGACGTCGGGGTTCTCCACCAGCGCATCGACCGCATTGATGCGTCCACCCTGCCCTGACGGTCCGACGCTGCGCGCCTTCATGGAAGAGAGAGCCGCGAGGTCCACCTGAGCGGCCGACGGCGTCGGAAGCGCAACGAAAAGGGCCACCGACAGGGTGGCGAGGCGAGCGAGATCCGGGAGTGGCATGGCGTATCCGAAGGTTCGTGAACCGGCGCGACAAGGGAACGTGAGACAGACTTCTGCAACTTGGTGTGGGTCGGTCGACTTGGCACCCGTTGTCACGTTCTGTATCGGATGCCTTTCCACTTTGCGAATCGGCCCTTATCCCTAGCGGGTTAGGCGTCGGCGCAGCCGAGCAACATTCGAGAGTCCCAGATGAAGCAGGTCGCTCTGTTGGCCTTTGCGAGCGCGGCGCTCGCGATCGGGTACGGGTCCATTCCCGTAGCCCCGGTCGCGCACGCCCCTCGCTCCGAAACGACCACCGTCAGCATGACGGACGTCGTTCAGGAGTACTGCGTCCGGTGCCACAACGAGAGACGCCTGCGCGGTGACCTTTCGCTGGAGGACTTCGCGGTCGAAGCGGCCGCAACGGAAGCGGCGATCGCGGAGCAGATGATCCGCAAGCTACGGGCGGGCATGATGCCCCCTCCAGGCGCTCGGCGCCCTGCCGGCGACACCCTCGTCGTCCTTGCCCAGACATTGGAGGACATCGTCGACCGGGCGGCCGCCGGACGGTCGAATCCGGGGAATCGACCGTTTCAGCGTGTGAATCGGGCCGAATACGAACGACTCGTCGAGCAGCTCCTCGACCTTCAGGTCGACGCATCCAATTGGCTCCCCGAAGATCAGATCAGCGCCAGCTTCGACAATGTCGCAGACGCGCAGGTGATCTCCGCGACCCTCATGGACGCGTATCTCACCGCGGCTTCGGAGGTCGCTCGCCAGGCGGTCGGCCAGTCGGATGCGCCCGCAGCCTCGCAAACCTACTCGAACGACCCATCGGTCTCGCAGCACGAATGGGAGACGGTAGAGGGGGCACCGTACGGAACCCGAGGCGGGGTCAGTGTGCTGCACACCTTCCCGGCAGACGGCACGTACATCTTCAGCCTCGGCTTCATGTCCGGGTGGGGGGAGCGCTTCCACGACATCGACGTGTCGGTCGACGGCGCCCAGGTCGCGCTCCTCCGGTACTCCGCAGGCACCTCGCGCCTCATCGACTTTCAGGGTCGGCTCGGGTACCCGATGCGCACCGACTCGATCTTTGTGCGCGCCGGACAGCATCGGATTTCAGCCGCCTTCGTGCGCCAGACCGACGGACCATACGAGGACCTGATCCGTCCGAACGACTGGTCCCTGTCCGGGACTGAAGCGAGCTACGGGACGACATCGCCTCCGCACCTCATGCACCTCACGGTCGAAGGTCCGTACGAGCCTGCGGGAATCTCTGAAACCCCGAGTCGGAGGCAGATCTTTTCGTGCCGCCCGACGGCGGCGGATGAGGCGCGCCCCTGTGCGCGAGAGATCATGACGCGCCTCGCCACTCAGGCATATCGTCGAGAGCTCGAAGATCGCGACCTCAGTGCGTTGCTCGATTTCTACGACCTGGGGGCGTCCGAGGGGGGCTTTGAAGTCGGGATCCGCACCGCGATCGAGGCGATGCTGGTCAGCCCCCACTTCCTCTTCCGTATCGAGTCCGAGCCTCGGGGTGTCGACCCGGGCGAGGTCTTCCCCGTCGACGGTATCGATCTCGCCTCCCGGTTGTCGTTCTTCCTGTGGGGGATCGGACCGGATCGCCAGCTCCTTCAACTCGCCCGCGATGGTCAGCTGTCGGATCCGGAGGTCCTGGAGCGCGAGACCCGGCGAATGCTCACCGACCCCCGGTCGGCATCCCTCTCGACCCGCTTCGCCCACCTGTGGCTCAGGCTTCAGGATCTCGAGAAGGTCCAGCCGGATGCCTTCTGGTTCCCGAACTACAGTCGCCAGCTCGCGACCGACATGCGCCGGGAGACCGAGCTGTTCTTCGACCATCTGGTGCGTCAGGACCGAAGCCTCCTCGAACTCCTCGACGCAGACTACACCTTCGTGAACGAACGACTCGCGGACCATTACGGTATCACGGGTGTCATCGGCGACGACTTCCGGCGAGTCAATTATCCCGAGGAGAACCGCCGTGGACTGCTCGGGCACGGCAGCGTCCTCGTCCAGACGTCGCTCGGCAATCGAACATCCCCGGTACTTCGCGGAAAATGGGTCATGGAAGTGCTCCTCGGGGTCCCACCTCCTCCCCCGCCCCCCGGCGTGCCGGATCTCGAGGAGACCAGCGGTGCCGACGGAGTGAAGATTCTTACGACGAGCGAGCGGATGGAGGCACACCGCGCCAACCCTACGTGCGCGTCGTGCCACAACCTCATCGATCCCATTGGCCTCGCCCTCGACAACTTCGACGTGACCGGGAAGTGGCGGACTCGCGAGAACGGCATGCCGCTCGACACGCGCGGTACCTTCTACGATGGGAGCGAGATTTCCAACGCTCTACAGCTGTCCGAGGCGCTTCTCCAGCGTCCGATTCCCCTCGTACGCAACTTCACCGCAAACCTCATGACGTACGCGCTCGGGCGGCGGCTCGATGTCCGCGACCAACCGACGGTGCGAACCATCGCAGGCCTGGCCGAGCAAGACTCGTATCGACTGTCGTCCTTCATCGTGGGTGTCGTCCTGAGCGACGCCTTCCGGATGAAGCAGGCAGTCGACATGGCCTCGAACTAGACGGAGTCGAGTATGCATTTCATTACCGGCAAGAGCATCGAGCGCCGGACCTTCCTCAAGGGGATGGGTGCGACGATCGGTCTTCCCATGCTGGATGCCATGACACCGGCGGGTCGGGCACGCGGGACGACGGCAGACCCACCCAAACGACTCGTCTGCATTGAAGAAGTGCATGGCGTCGCGGGCTGCAACGAATGGGGATCCTCCCAGCACCTGTTCGCGCCGGAAACCGTGGGGCGGGACTTCGAATTGTTGCCGGGCAACGTGCTGGCGTCACTCGAGCCCCATCGCGACGACCTCACCATCGTGAGCAACACCGACGTGCGGATGGCTGAGGCCTTCGCTCCCCCTGAGATCGGGGGAGATCATTTTCGCTCCAGCGCGGTCTTCCTCACCCAGTCTCACCCGAAGCAGACGCAGGGCTCCGATCTGATGGTCGGGACGTCCCTCGACCAGATCCATGCCCAACGGTTCGGTCAGGACACGGTCCTTCCCTCACTTCAGCTTTGCATCGAGCCCACCGACAAGGGCGGCGGATGCGACTACAACTACTCCTGCTCGTACACCGACTCGATCAGCTGGTCGTCACCGACGACCCCCCTCCCGATGATCCGCAGCCCCCGAGCAGCCTTCGATTTGCTGTTTGGCGCAGGAGGGACCGAGGAAGAACGAGCACTGAGACGCAGGACGCACAGCAGCATTCTGGATTGGGTCGCGCGCGAAGTCGCCCACCTCAAACGCGAGGTCGGCGCCCTCGATCGCCAAAGGATCGATCGCTACCTGAGCAGTGTGCGTGAGATCGAACGCCGCATTCAGATGATCGAAGCACGCAACAACAGCGGTGAGCCCCGTGAGCTGCCGGGCGCCCCGCCGGGCGTGCCGGACTCGTTCAGTGAACACATGCAGCTGATGTTCGATCTGCAGGTGCTCGCGTTCGAGACGGACATCACCCGGGTGACGGCGTTCAAAACCGGGCGCGACGCCTCGAACCGGACCTTCCCCGAGAGTGGATCGGACCGCGGCTTCCACCCCGCGTCCCACCACGGCGGCCGTGAAGAAAGCATTCTCGAATTCAACAAGATTTGTCAGTACCGCGTGGCGCAGCTCGCGTACTTCATCGAACGGCTCAAGACCACGGCCGACGTGGACGGCACGCTGCTCGACAACACCGTCGTCCTCTGGGGCTCGCCCATGGGTGACGCGAATCTACACAATCACCGGCGCTGCCCGCTCATCGTGCTTGGCGGGGGTAACGGAGTCCTGGACGGGGGAGCGCATTACAAGGCCCCCGATGGGACACCGATGGCGAATGTCTTCCTGACCCTCCTTCACCGACTCGGCCACGAAGATCTGCGCAGCTTCGGCGACAGCACGGGCGAATTCCTCCTCTAGGCGGCGTGGAGTCGAGCGGATGAGACACTCTGGGGCACGTTGGAGCACGGCCAAAGCGGGCTTTGCCCTGAGCGTGATCCTGGCCCTCGGGGCCATGGCACCTTCCGACGCGCCCGTCGCCGATGCGGCCATGCGTGGAGACGTCGAAGCCGTGCGGTCGTTGCTCCGTTCAGGAGCGGATGTGAACGGCGCGCAGGGCGACGGGATGACCGCGTTGCACTGGGCGGCCCGCCATGGCCACCGGGAGCTCTCCGAGGTGCTGGTGTATGCCGGGGCGAGACTCAATGCCGGGACTCGCATCGGGAGGTATACACCGCTGCACATCGCGGCGCGCGGGGGTCGTCGGGAGGTCGTGGATGTTCTCCTGAGGGCTGGAGCCGATCCGGGTCTGTCCACGACCAACAGTGGCGCGACCCCCCTTCACCTGGCTGCGCGGTCCGGGGACGCCGAGACCATCTCGCTCCTCCTCGAACACGGAGCCCTGGTCGATGCCAAGGCCGGATCGTGGGCGCAGACACCGCTCATTTTCGCCGCAGCGTTGAACCGCGTCGAGGCGATCGAGACCCTGATCGCGGCCGGGGCCGATCCCAACCTCTCGTCCGCTACGGTGGACGTGGTCGAGATGGCCGACGCCGACAACGCCGCGGAGCGCCGGCTGCAGGAGGCGATCGAGGGCTTCCGTGAACAGCAGGCGGGAGGTCCCGACTGGCAGCCGACCCCCAGCCAGGTACAGGCCGCTGTCGACCTCGCGCGCCAGGTGCAGACCCGGTGGTCGGAGATCTCGCGTCAGGAGGCAGAAGCAGACGTCGATGCCGCGGACGGGAGTGACGAATCCGTAGCGCCACCGGCACCCGACGCGGAGGCTGTGACGGGCACCAGCGGGGAGGATGCGGAGGAAGACCCCACTTCGGAGAGCGAGGATCAGGACGCCGCCGCACAGGGTGGACCCGATGCGGACGAGGACGAGGGCGAGGGCGACGAAAGCGAGGGCCAGGGCGACGAAAGCGAGGGCCAGGGCGACAGCGAGGAAGACGATGAGCCCCGGCCCCTGTCATATGCCGAACAGGTCGGATCGTGGGGTGGCCTTACCCCGCTGCACCATGCCGTCCGGCAGGGACACGTCGAGGCCTCCCTGGCCCTGCTCAGCGGCGGAGCCGAGATCGATCGCGTCACCGGGGACGGAACGACACCACTCCTGATGGCTGCGATCAACGGCCAGTGGGACCTCGCCCGAATCCTCATCGAGTCGGGAGCCGATCCCAACGCCGTGAGTGATGCCGGTGCGACACCCCTGTACGCCGTACTCGAGCGCGAGTGGCAGCCGAGAGCCTCGTATGCACACCCAACCGAACATCAGCGCCAGGAGACGACGCACCTGGAGATGATGAAGCTTCTCCTCGAGGCCGGCGCCGACCCGAATGCGCGCCTCTCGAAGCACCTCTGGTACATGGAATACACCTTCGGAGTGCTTCGTGGCAGCGGAATCAATCTCGAGGGTGCGACCCCGTTCTGGCGCGCTGCGTACGCCCTCGACCTGGAGGCGATGAAGCTCCTCGCCTCGTACGGCGCCGATCCCGACATCCAGACCATGAAGCCGCCTCAGAGGCGACGCCGCCCGACCCCGATGCAGGAGGAGAGCGAACCAGAGGAGAGTGGTCAGGAGCCCGCCGCTCCCGAGAGCGCGGAAGCCTCGGAGGACGATTCCGGAGACGAAACAGAGAATGCGACGGCCGACGCCGACGCCGCTGCGGATACCGTCCCGGAAGCCGTCGAGCAGGAATCGGTGGGGGCGGAAGAGCCGGCAAACCAGGAGGACCCAGAGGAAGAAGAAGAGGGGCCCGACCCCTCGGGGCTACCGGTCGTACCGGTCGGCGGTCCGGCGATCCACCCGATTCACGCGGCTTCAGGCGTCGGTTATGGACAGTCTTTCGCCGGCAACGCGCATCGCTACCTGCCCAATGGCTGGCTGCCCGCAGTGAAGTTCCTGGTCGAAGAGATGGGCGCCGACGTCAACGCACGTGACGCGAATGGATACACCGCCCTGCACCACGCCGCCTCTCGGGGCGACGTCGAGCTGATCCTTTACCTGGTCGATCAGGGTGCCGACGTCATGGTGGTCAGTCGCAAGGGGGAGACGACCGTGGACATGGCGAACGGGCCTGTCCAGCGAGTACAGCCCTACCCCGAAGCGATCGCACTCCTGGAATCGCTGGGTGCGGTGAACAACCACAACTGTGTTTCGTGTGAGTAGACGACCGCGGTAGTACGCGGACCTCATCTGTCGATTGCGGGGTTCAAGCCCCCATGGATCGACGGCTTTTCTTCGTCTGGGGCGAGCGGGTGGTCACCGCGGCCCTCCTGCTCTTCGCCCTCTACCGCCTGGGTCCGCAGCTGCAGGCGTGGACAGGCGTGGGCCCGGACCTCGGACGGGCCCCTGCCTATGCGTTCACGGCTCTCGACGGATCGGATGTGGACTCCAATGCTCTCGTGGGCAACGTGGTCGTGCTCAACTTCTGGGCAACGTGGTGCGGGCCGTGCAAGCTCGAGATGCCGGCGCTGCAGAACCTTCATGAAGAGCGCGCTGCCGACGGGGTCGTTGTCCTTGGCCTCGCCACCGACGCCGGGCGCGGAGCCGGTATCCAGGATTTCCTGAGCGAACGGGGTATCGACTACCCGGTGGGTCGCGCCACTTATGATCACCGGAGCGCCTTCGGCGGCATCAGCGCGATCCCGACCACGTTCATCATCGATCGTGACGGGATCGTGCAGCACCGGGTGGTGGGCTACTTCGCCCCGCCCGCGATGCGAGCCGCGGTCGACCGCCTCCTGGACGAGCCGACCGCAGCGGAGCCTGCTTCCTAGCAGGCATGACCGCACGGACTTCCTGGCCTAGTGCCGGAACAACCTCCGACCCGTAAAGACCATCGCGATTCCGTGCTCGTCGGCGGCGGCAATCACTTCTTCGTCGCGGACGGAGCCACCCGGCTGGATCACGGCCTTCACGCCCGCGGAGGCTGCGGCGTCGACCCCGTCTCGGAAGGGGAAGAATGCGTCGGACGCGAGGACCGAGCCCTCTAGATCAAGACCGGCGTCTCCGGCCTTTCGCACCGCGATCTTCGACGAATCGACCCTGCTCATCTGCCCCGCGCCGATCCCGAGCACACCGCCGTCCTTCGCGAGCAGAATCGCGTTGGACTTGACGCCGAAGATCGCGGCCCACGCGAACCTCAGGTCATCCCACTCCTGCTCGGTGGGCTCACGCCTCGTCGCCACCGTCCATGACTCGTCGACCTCACCGTAGAACGGCGGAATCGGGGGCGTCTGCGCCAGCATGCCGCCGTAGACCGTGCGCAGCACCCGAGGTTCGGGGAGGTGTCCGTGACATTCCAGGAACGTGGATGTGTCGTCTCCGGGGAACGTCATGATCCGGATGTTCTTCTTCTCGGTGAGCTTCGCCATCGCGTCGTCGGAGTACCCCGGGGCGACGAGGCATTCGATGAACAGCTCCGACATCAGGTCGGCCGTCGCGGCGTCGACGGGCCGGTTCACGGCGATCACCGAACCGAAGGCGCTCACCGGATCCGTTGCAAGAGCGCGCTCATACGCCTCGGCAAGCGAATCCCCTACCCCGAGACCGCACGGCGTGGTGTGCTTGATGATGGCCACTGAGGGCCGGGGCGACCTGGCGAAGGGCGACAGGCTCAGCAGTGCGCCGTCCAGATCGAGGATGTTGTTGTAGGACAGCTCCTTGCCGTGGTGCTGTTCGAGCGCCGAAATCCCGACAGGAGAGTCGGGCCCATAGAACGCCGCCTGCTGGTCTGGGTTCTCGCCGTAGCGAAGCGTCTGCAGTCGGGTCAGAGAACCCTCCAGGCGAGCACCCAGCACCTCGCCCGCCCCGTCCTGACTCCGCAGGTACGCGGCGACCGCGGCGTCGTAACCGCTGATGTGGTCGAACACCTTGGCCGCCAGGCGTCGGCGCAGCACGGCGTCGTCCTCACCGTCGATCGCACCGATGACGGCGTCATAGTCCGCCGGGTCGACCACGACCCACACGTCCTTGTGGCTCTTGGCCGCCGCTCGGATCATCGTCGGTCCGCCGATGTCGACCTTCTCCATCGCAACGTCCACCGGAACGTCGCCGGCAGCCACCGTCTCGCGGAACGGATACAGGTTCACCGCCACGAGATCGATCGGTCCGTATCCGTGCTCTTCGAGCGCCGCCATGTCATCCGGGTTGGATCGTCGGGCGAGGAGACCGGCGTGGATCGCGGGATGGAGCGTCTTCACGCGTCCGTCCATCATCTCGGGGTGCTTCGTGACGTCGGACACGGACGTGACGTCGACACCACCCTCGCGAAGAGCACGCGCCGTGCCCCCCGTCGAGAGGATCTGCCAACCTCGTTCCTGGAGCGCCGTGCCGAGCTCCACGATGCCATGCTTGTCGGACACGCTGAGAAGCGCGCGCTTCATCGGACTTCCTCGTTCGATTCGTGTGGGGATGGGACTTCAGGACGAACGACGTCCGGCGGCTCATCCAGTCGGACGTCGTCCATGCGTTCGGGCTTCATACCCGCTCGCAGTGCAGCACAAAGGTGGTCGACTGCGGCCGGATACAGCCGGTGCTCGACCTCGAGGACGCGCGAGGCGATCTCCTCGGGCGTATCGTCCGGCAGGTGGGCGACCTGCCACTGGGCCAGGATCGCCCCGTCGTCGTATTCGTCATTCACGAAATGGACGGTAGCGCCGGTCACGCGGGCGTTCGACGCTGCCACGGCCCGGTGCACGTTCATGCCGTACATCCCGTGACCGCCGAAGGCCGGCAAGAGCGCGGGATGGATGTTCAGCATTCGACCGGCGTAGCGTCGGGTCACCTCGGGGGGGATGCGTCGCAGATACCCTGCCAGGAGCACGACGTCGATGTCGTACTCCTCGAACGCAGCCAGCGTCTCAACCGTGACGTCGCCGTCGCTGCGGCCTCTCGTCGGGATGATCCGAACCGGGACATCCGCTGCCCGCGCCCGATCGGCGGCACCGCCCTCCCGGTTCATCACCAGAAGGGCTACGCGCCAGCCTCGATCTTCGGAGGACGCATGATCGAGCAGTGCCTGGAAGTTGCTGCCGCCCCCGGATGCGAGCACGGCGACGTGGACCGGGGCCGCCTCCGGCGTCACACCAACTCGCCGCCATAGTGAGGCACGAGAAACGGATTCGTCACCCGCTCCTGGCCAACGGTCGTAGCAGGGCCGTGACCTGGGTAGAGGATCGTCTCATCGGGCAAGGACAGGATCTCGCGACGAATCGATGCCATGAGCGTCTGAAAATCACCTCCGGGCAGGTCCGTGCGACCGATCGAGCCCTGAAACACGACGTCTCCGACCAACGCCACCGAATCGGGCGCGGAGACGAACACGACGTGGCCGGGCGCGTGGCCGGGTGCGAAGGCGATATCGAACCTGCAGGCGCCGAAGTCGAACGTCTCACCCGGGATCAGCTCGTCAGTCGGCTCGGGCTGAGTGTCGACCGAAAGGCCGAACATCGCAGCCTGACGCTGGACCCCCCGATACAGGGCGAGGTCGTCCGGGTGCAACCAGATGGGAACGCCTGGATAGGCCGCGCGGACGTCGGCCACGCCTTCGATGTGATCGAGGTGCGCGTGGGTCAGCAGTACTGCCTGAAGATCTAAACCCTCGCTCTGTACGGCCCGAACGAGCATCGGGGCACCCGAGCCCGGATCGACGGCGACGCATGCCGCCGTCTCCTCGCAGACGGCCAGGTACGCGTTCTCACCGAACCCCCCTCCGGTGAACGTCCGGATCTGCACGGCGTCAGCCCCGGCGTCGGAGGATCATCAGACGGTGAACGAGCTCCCGCAGCCGCAGCCGCCCGACGCGTTCGGATTCCGAAAGGTGAAGCCCTGGCCCATCATCGAGCTCACGTAATCGATTTCGACGCCGTCCAGATACTGAGCACTGAAGGGATCGACGAAGACCTTCACGCCGCTGATGTCCAGGACCTCGTCGTCGGACTCCGGCGCGTCCTCGATGTTCAAGCCGTACTGGAAACCGGAACACCCACCCGGAAGAACCGCGACACGAAGACCGGCTTCGGTCTCGACGCCATGCTCTTTGATGAAGTCCTGCACCTTTTCGGTGGCCATCACGGTCAGCGTCACCATATCACCATCACTCTCATGCTGTCGTACTCGATCGCTCGACGGAGTTTCCGCCCAACGGCCACAATATACCGCGTGATGGAGGCCTCAAGAACCGACTTGTGAGTCCTCCATTCCATCGATGATTACACCGGATGCCCCACGAAGGTCGTCGACGACCCGGACACCCTCGGGGACCTCGGGCTCGAGCTCCGCACCGTACCCGGTACGAACCAGGATTCCATGCCCTCCGAAGGTGATACCGGGCTCCACATCGCTGATCTTGTCACCAATGTAGAACGACCGCGCCATATCGATGTCCAATGCGTCCGCGGCGCGCCGATACATGCCCGTGCCCGGCTTCCTGCAATCACAGGTCCCCGTCCAATCGGGATGGTGCGGGCAGAAGTATGTCGCGTCTACGACGACCCCGTGCTCGGCCAGGATCTCCGTGAGTCGTGCCGCCACCGCGTCGTAGTCTTCGGTCGTATACAGTCCTTGGGCGATCCCCGCCTGATTCGTGACGACCACGAGCAGAAGGCCGGCGTCTCGCAGCGTGCGAAGCGCCTCTGCCGCACCCGGGATGAGCTCGACCCCTTCGGGGTCGGACAGGTAGACCTTCTCGGCAATGATCGTCCCGTCACGATCGATAAAGGCGGCGGGTCGACTCACGTCTCCGAGCCGCTCGACGTAAAGGCCTCCAGGATCCGGCCGGCCACCAACTCGTGCTCCCCGGGGAGCAGGGTCCGGACGTCCAGCCTCAGTCGATCCTCTACAATTCGCCCCACGACCGGCGGAGCGCCTGTCCTCAACTCCCTCGCCAGCGCCTGCGCGCCCCTGGGCCCCGCCAGCTGCACCGCCCACGACGAGAGCTCGCATCCGGGATACGTCCCACCACCCACGGCACCCCGGGTCGGTACGACCTCACACGTGATGCCCCGTGCCTCGAGCATGCCCGCAACCTCTTCGGCTACCGCCCGCAGCGCGTCCTCGTCCTCGGCCAACATCCGAAGCGACGGGATTCGCGACACGACACGCTCGGGATCCAGGTAGAGGCGAAGCGTCGCCTCCAGTCCTGCGAGGGTGACCTTGTCCACGCGAAGCGCCCGGCACAGCGGGTTCTTCCGCATCCGCTCGATCAGCTCCGCTCGCCCGACGATGACGCCGGCCTGCGGCCCACCCATCAACTTGTCACCGGAGACCACTACGGCGTCCGCACCCGCCGCGATCGACGCCGAGGCCCTCGGCTCCTCGGGCAAGCCCAGGGTCTCGGCAGGCACCATCAATCCCGAACCGAGATCATGCACCACCGGGACGCCGTGCCGAGCCCCGATGTCGACCAGATCGCCGACGGAGGCTTCCTCGGTGAACCCCGTCATCCGGAAGTTCGAGCGGTGTACCTTGAGAATCGCCGTGGCCTCTCCGCTCTCCACGACCGCCTCGTAGTCGACGGGGCGCGTCCTGTTGGTGCTCCCGACTTCCACGAGCGAGGCTCCGGAGCGTTCGATCACCTCCGGAATCCGGAAACCGCCTCCGATCTCGACCAGTTCACCCCGGGACACCGCAACCCCGCTGCCCATGCCCACCGTGCTCATCGAGAGCACCAGAGCGCCGGCCGCATTGTTCACTACGAGGGCGTCATCTGCACCCGTCAGGTCGCGAAGGAGCTGCACGCAGTGCGCATATCGCGAGCCTCGTACACCCTCGGCCAGATCGAACTCGAGGTTGGAGTACATGGCCGTCGACCGCATCGCCTCCAGCGCCTCATCGGCCAGAGGCGCCCTTCCGAGGTTCGTGTGGAGCACCACGCCCGTGGCGTTGATCACCCGACGCAGACCCGGGACGGCAGCGGCCGATAGTACCGCGCTGGCGCGCTGGACGTACCATGCGGGGTCCTCGACGAACCCGGCCAAGGATGGGTCACGCCGAGCGATCGCGCTCCGCATGTCCGAGACCGCGGTCCGGAAGGCGTTCGTCACCTGCTCCCGACCCACATCGGCCATCATCGCGCCGGCCTCTGGCGAGGAAAGCAGCGCGTCGATGGACGGAATCCGGCTCCGGGCGTCGCTCATCGGCGTCCTGCCCTCCCCCGGGTCCCGCCGACATCCGCCGACGAAGACTCACCGGTGTCCACAACGGCGCCCGTATCCACGACCGCCCCGGAGTCGGCTCGAGCGATCGAATCGAGAATCGCTGTGGAATCGACGACGAAGTCACGAAGGAGGGTGGTCTCCCCACCGCCACCCGGAAGGCCGAAGATGTTCGTGACCCCGCCGACGGTGACGGCGAACTCCACGCCGAACGGGATCGGTCGATCGACCCGAACGACGAGGCGGCGACCCGGAAGAACCCGCCGCCCGTCCGACGTACGCCCTGCCGTCGAGCCCTCCAGCCTCGGGAGCGACGGCGGCGGCTCTCTGGTGACGAACGTCCGGGGGCGCGTATCGGGCGCGCCCGCACCGACTTGCGCCAGGACGGTGTCTGTGGGCGCCAACGAATCGCCTGCAACGTCCAGGCGTGCGGCCTCGAGGGTCAACAGAGCCCCCGCGGCCGTGTCCACCGCGACAATCGCTGCGCTGTCCGTCGCAGCCAGGGCTGATTCGGCGGCCGCGGCGGCCGCTCGTTCTTCCGACTCGATCGAGTCAAGCCGGGCGAAGGAGTCCGAAACCATCTCCACCCATTCGATGTAGGCGGTCTCGTGCATGAGCTCGACGATGGTCGGAGCCTCCAACGAGTCCGACACGACCGTCACGTCGATCTCCTCGACGCCCGACTCGAAGTCGAGAAAATCGTCGAAGACGATCGCGACCGTCGTCGAGTCGACGACATCGGTTCCGGTCACGTTGGCCGCGGACGTGTCGGGGGTCAGGATCGGAAGTTCGAGCAGCACGGTGTCACCCGCGGCGATGGACAGGGGCGAGAGCCCCTGAACCTCGGTAGAGTCGGGCTCTCCGTTGCGGTTCTGGTCCTGGAAGGCGATCACGTCGAGCGCCCCGGCCGGCAAATATCGGAACGCGAAGATGCCGTCGCGATCCGAGCTCGAACGGTGGACGAGCGAGTCCTCGTCGATGGCGATCAGGACCGCCTCCGAGACGGGGCGACCCGTGATCCGATCCCAGACCTCGCCCGCGAGCGTCGTCGGCACCGGCTCGCCGCCGGTGGAAAAGACCAGCTCGAAGGGGTCGGCGATCACGTTGCCGAACATATCGGTGACGTTGGGCTTCAGGGTGACCCGGTACACGAGACCCGGTCTCAGCCCACCCTCCAGCTTCACGCTCAGCGACTGGCGCCCGTGGCTCACCTCGTACGCTCCCGACGTCGGCGACACGAGAATCGCCGTCTCGAGTGCGCCCCCGGTGACCCGCTCGCTGATTCGTTCGTCGAACTCGAATCGGATTTCCGTCTGAAGATCGGTGACGGTTTCCAGTGCTTCGGGAACCGTCGCGACGATAACCGGCGGACGCACGTCGTCAGGTCCACCCGGAGGCATCTCCTGTTGCGCACAGGCGATGGTGCCCAGTGCGATCGCGAGAGCAGCCAGGCGGTTCAGGAAATCAGACTCCCAACCCCGTGAGCTTCTCACGGAGCTTGGCGACCTGGTCCTGAAGCTGGGCGGCGTTGTCGCGGGCAGTGTTCACCACATCTTCGGGCGCATTCGCGACGAATTGTTCGTTCGCGAGGCGCTTCTCGACACCCGCGAGCACACCCTCGAGCCGAGCGATCTCGTTCTGCATCCGTTCCTGTTCGCGCTCGACATCGATGACTCCTTCGAGTGGGACGAACAGCTCCGCTCCATTGGAGAGGACCGCGTTCGCTCCCACACCCGAACCCGAACCGGACTCGAGACGGTCGACACGAGCGAGCTGCTCCACCGCGGCCGCGCGCACGGAGAGCGAGTCGAAGAAGCCCTCCGGGCCGCCCTGTACGTTGAGACCGATCCGCTGTCCTTCGCCCACCCCGTACTCTTTTCGGAGTCGGCGCACCTCAGTCACAAGGCTCTGGAAGCCCGCCATGTCCGCCTCGACCGTCTCGTCGCGGTCCGCTTCGGCCGGCGTCGGCCACGGCGCGACGATGAGGTCGTCCGGGCGGTGCACGCCTTCCGGCCACGGCAAGCGCGCCCAAAGCTCCGCGGTCACGAACGGTACGATCGGATGAAGCAGGCGGAACGCACCGTCGAGGACCGTGACCAGCGTCGTCCGGGCTGCTTCGCGACTTGCACCGTCACCCTCCGCGTTCAGGCGGCTCTTAACCAGCTCGAGGTACCAGTCGCAGATCTCACCCCAGAAGAAGTGATACAACCCCTCGGCAACCTCGTGCAGGCGGAAGCGCTCGAGCCCCCGGGTGGACTCCTCGGTCGCGTGGGCGAGTCGAGAGAGAATCCATCGGTCCTCTTCGGCGAGGTCGTCCCGGATGTCGTCTATCGACCGGATCGGTGCGTCCCCCACGCTCATGAGGGCGAAACGGCCCGCGTTCCAGATCTTGTTCGCGAAGTTGCGGCCGTTCGCGAACGCTGCCTCGACGTTCTCGTGGTCCAGGCTGATGTCGGTCCCGACCGCGCACTGGCTGACGATCGTGAAGCGCATCGCGTCCGCTCCGAACGCCTCGACGACCTCGAGCGGATCGATCCCGTTACCAAGAGACTTGGACATCTTGCGTCCCTTGATGTCGCGCACGGTGCCGTGAAGATACACCTGAGTGAACGGGGCCTCCCCACGGAACTCGTACCCCATCATGATCATCCGGGCCACCCAGAAGAACAGAATCTCCGGGGCCGTGACCATGGTGTGGCCGGGGTAGAATGCCTTCAGGTCATCCGTCTCTTTCGGCCACCCGAAGACCGAGAACGGCCAGAGCTGGGAGCTGAACCAGGTGTCGAGGACATCCGGATCCTGCTGGAGCGATTCGCTCCCACACTTCGGACATTCCGTCGGATCCTCGCGCGCGACGATCTCTTCCCCGCAGTCGCAGTACCACACGGGGATCCGGTGGCCCCACCAGAGCTGACGAGAGATACACCAGTCCTGGATGTTCTCCATCCAGTGCTCGTAGACACGCTTCCAGTGAGGTGGTGTGAAGGTGATCGTACCGTCCTGCGACGCGGCGAGCGCCGGCTCTGCCAGGGGCTTCATGCTCACGAACCACTGTTCTGACAGGCGTGGCTCGACCACGGTGCCACACCGGTAGCAGTGGGGCACCGCGTGCGCATGCGAGTCCTCACCGGCCATCAGGCCCTCGGCGTCCAGCGCCGCCAGCACTGCCTTGCGTGCCTCGAAGCGCTCCATGCCACGGAAGGCCTCGGGCGCGCTGTCGCTCATATGCGCGTCCGGCGTCATGACGTCGAGAATATCGAGGCCCGTGCGACCCGCGATGTCAAAATCGTTCTTGTCGTGCGCGGGCGTCACCTTCACCATGCCGGACCCGAACTCGGGGTCGACGTGCCGATCCGCTACGATCGGGATCATCCGACCTGTGAGCGGGAGTTCCACGTCAGCGCCCACCAGCGGCTTGTACCTCTCGTCACTCGGGTGCACCGCGACGCCCGTGTCGCCGAGCATCGTCTCGGGGCGGGTCGTCGAGACGGTCAGGTACCACCGACCGTCGTTGAACTGTCCGATCGCCTCCGCGCCGGCCTCGGACGCGGCCTTTGCGGCCGCCGATGTAGACTCGGGAAGCGGATACCGCAGATGCCAGAGACGCCCCTCGGTCTCTTCGCCCTCGGCTTCCTCGTTCGAGAGAGCCGTCAGGCATCGAGGGCACCAGTTGATGATGTATTCGCCCCGATAGATCAGATCCTTCTCGTACAGGGAGACGAAAACCTCCCGGACGGCCCGTGCCAGATCGTCGTCGAGCGTGAACCGGGTCCGCTCCCAGTCGCACGAGGCTCCGATCGCCTTGAGCTGCTCGAGAATCGTGCCGCCGGTCTCCTCCACGAAGTCCCAGACACGCTCCACGAACGCATCCCGGCCGAGATCCTGTCGGGTCTCTCCCTCCTGAGCGATCCTCCGCTCCACCACGTTTTGCGTGGCGATGCCGGCATGGTCTGTACCAGGCACCCAGAGCGTGGCCCTGCCCTGCATGCGTCGCCACCGGATCAGCACATCCTGCACCGTGTTGTTCAGCCCATGCCCCATGTGCAGGGCGGCTGTGACGTTCGGTGGAGGAATGACGATCACGTATGGTTCCCGCCCCTCCCCGAGCACAGCGGACGCCGGTACGTGAAAGTGACCGCCGTCCTGCCACGCTTTGTACCGTGCGGGCTCGATGGCTCGTGGATCGAGACGCGGGGCCAGTTCCTTGCTCACGTCGACTTCCTGGAGTTCAGCAGGGTGAGGACCGCACCGCGGAGGTGACGGCGAACCCGAAAGATGTCAGTCGCGGTCCCCCATCGGAACCGGCGACGCCGCTCGATTTCAGGGCGTTTCGGGACGCCCGGGAGGCCATCACGACAAACGCGTCGCGCACGGATGGATACCCGACTCGAGCTCCATGCGCTCAGCGAATGCCGGTGGTGTCCCCACGGGCAGCAGCCCGCTCCCGATCCCGCCGTGCCCGAATCGCCGCCGCCCGCTCCTTCCAAGACTGTTCGATGAGATACCGCTGACTCTGCCGTTCGATCTCTTCGAACTCCCAGACGCGCCGGGCCGCGATGTCACGGTGCCCGACCGGGGTCCCGAAGTTCAGCGGGAGCGGGAGGGCGATGTCACCCAGATAGATCTTGCCGTCCGCGACGCCCCACCGCCCTCCCTTCGAGTCCGTGAAGGTCCAGTCCGTGAGGCGATCCTCCGCCGCTCGGGCGATGGCGACCGAATCGTACCACGCGACGATACGCTCGGAGAGAAGGAGCTCTTCCCGCTGCTCGAGCGTGAGCTCGAAGAACTCCGGGGGTGGTGCCGCCCACAGACGCGCATCGACGAGGTTGGGCCGAAGACGCTCCGCCGCATTATTCGGCGGGGGCAGAATCTCCCCGAGACGGATCCCCTCGATCTCGGGCCTGCGCGCATCGGCTTCACCGGCCTCGATCTCCGCCAGCTCCTCCGGATCGTCCGGTCGCTCGAAATCCTCGGGAAGGATATCGATCAGCCGGATCAATGGGGTTCCCTGCTCTGACGGTGCGTCCGTGTTGATCGGCAAATTGAACGCGTCGGGTGCCAGAATGGCGGACACCGCCGTGTACAGCAGGACGCCGACGACGTGGACCGCGATCGAGACCCCGAACGCGATGCTGCGTACACGAGCAGAGCCCAGGCCCCGACTGTCGAGCCAGGCCCGGTCCG
>Ga0181582_10001479_pt1 | contig 18314 bp, 12 predicted proteins | sample 071ome_32_FD_132438 | JGI IMG/M metagenome (GOLD analysis project Ga0181582, IMG submission 132438) | Coastal salt marsh microbial communities from the Groves Creek Marsh, Skidaway Island, Georgia - 071405AT metaG (megahit assembly) | ecosystem: Environmental > Aquatic > Marine > Intertidal...
ATCCGTGTTCAGAGCCACTTCGCCAAAGGCGGTCGCCGCCATGCTAATTTTCCCTGAGGCGGCTTCGGCAAAGCTGAAATCGGCATTCCGGAAAACCTGATCGCTGATGGTAATCGTTCGCTGATCATCCGCTTCAGGACTGGCCATCCTTTCCGGCGGGATTGAAGAATCGCTGCATCCTGCGGTGAGCAACATTGGCAGTAGTAATGTTAAAAAAGCGAGTTTCATGGAAATTTGGACTGAGAATTTTGAAGTCATAGGTTAAAGATCGTGGCCAAGCAGAGTATTGAGATCAGCAAAGGACTTATGGAATCGGAGCTGGGCATCGATTAGCTTCTGGCGGGATTCCAGCAAGACGCTTTGAGCCGCTTTCAGTTCGATGTAGCTATATTTCCCCAACAAGTAGCCTTCGTTAGCGTAATTGTATCCACGTTCAGCGGACGGAATAACATACTGGGAGATCGCTTCGGCTTCGCGATGAGCGGCGGCCAGCGATTCATAGGTTTCGGAAATCCTGAACTTAAGATCCATGATGGCCCGCTCCCGTTCGGCCCTGGCTTTAGCCGCCTCAGCTTGGGCAATCTCTATATTTCCTCGATTCCGATCGAACAAGGGAATCGGAACAGAAACCTGAAAAACCAGGGCCTCGTCTCCAGTCGCTTCAAAGCGACGTCCACCAATTCCCGCCGTTATGTCCGAAATTCGTTTGGCTCGCTCAAGATTTAGTGAACGATCGCGCTCCTCCACTACACTGGACGCGTACTCCAGAAAAGGGCTGCTTTGCAAATCTCGGAGGTAGCTTTCCTCGTCTGGCGGCTCGACCGTATCCAAGCTAGCGACTACCTCGCGGAAGGCCGGCTCGGAGCTTCCCCAATGCGCCGCTAGCTGTCTTCTAGCCAAATCGAATTTCACCCGGGCGGCTTCAGCCTCGATTTCAGCAACCGCCAAAGCCGCTTTGCCGCTTTCCACTTCAGCCTCGGAAATCTTTCCCGCTTTTAGACGTTCCTGTTGGGCCAAGGAAACCCGCTGCTGCATCTCCAGGCTTTCCTGGGAAAACGCTGCTGATCGCTGGGCTGCAACGGTTTCGTAGTACGATTTCGCCATGGCGTTCAGCACGCGAAATTGCTCGATTCCCTGTTCTAGATTGGCGACTTCTATCCCTTGATTTGCCAGGTCGATGCGCTTTCGCCGCTTTCCAGCCGTTTCGATCCTCTGCCCCAAGGAAAGCGTTTTTTCCGCGGCGTCGAGATCCCTGAATTCCGAGCTTCCAAATGCGTTCTCAACGTCTAGCGTTAATTCGGGATTCGGCAGGGCGGCCGCTCCAATCGCGGAAGCTTCTTTGATCCGAACGTTCCATCGGGATGATTCCAATCTTGGAGATCGAGAAAGCGTCAAAACGGAAGCCTCCTCAAATGAGAGAAGACCGCTCGCCTCCAAGACCTTCGACGAGGTTGCCAAATCCGCCCAGAGAAATGGGATTGGCAAAGCGAAAAGCCAGTATTTTACGAGTGAATGAAGCATGATGATAACAAATAGGTAAGTAATTTTGCGATATAGTGTATCCAGAAATCCTGTTCAGGAAACGGATGAAAATAGCCCCGCAACGCCTGTTTGCCGACTACTGCAATAAGTCGAGGGGATCAACCACAGGAGACCCATTCCTACGGGCGACGGCGCCCGTCAACGAAGGGGTGCAAGCTAATCTCAGATAATAAAAGAACTGAGCAGCGCTCTCGATGGAGGACGCATGGTAGAGATCCAGTCAGGCGGCAAAACTAGCCTTCCAGAAAAATGGCTCGCCAAGGGGTCTGCTATTTCGAAGCCGCTCCAAAAAGTAAGCGGGCATTCGTCCGCCAAGTCTAAGTCCGTGAGCTGTTCCCTAATCGGTTCGGCTATCTTGCAATGCCCTTCGTCGCAAAAACAGGTTTTAGCGTCCAGCGAGCTGGTCGCGGTGGTGGCCCCGGCCAAACTATCTAGCCAGCCCGTATTGTTCGACCGATACACTGACTCCTCGGTGACGTCGCCTTTCAACAACGCCAAGGTTTCGCACACGCAGGTTGGAAGGGCCTGAAATGCCCCAATCCAAATTGCCAAAAATGTGAAACTACATCCTCGCACGCTGACGCTATCGTTGCGACCGCTGCTCCTCTGTCAACAGATTTGGGTTAAACCAGGCAACGCTAAAAGCCCCTCTCAAGCAGACATCAACCTTTTCTTATACCTGCGACATCGCACGTGAAACACAGGATCGAAAACGGGCCCGAGTAAAGATGCCCGTATCTTGCTGCCTGTCCTCCCTACCAAAAACCGAAAAAATAGTCTTCGCTCTGTGGGCTACCCCCAACCTCCTTCAAGCTCCTCAAACAGTCGGCATTCCCGACGCCAGAAGGAGGGCTTCCTGAACATCAAGATCATGTCGGTAAGACCAATCAAAGGTTTTCTCGCCTCTTAGAACGCGAGCCAAGTCCGCAAACTCCCCATCGTAGCGCCCGTCCTTGCCTAGCGCTATTTTCTGAACGCCCTTTTTGTAGGCGCCTCTCGGCTCATCGAGATAGAGTGTCACATCGCCCGACTCCATTTGCTGGATCTCTACGGCTCCTTTGTCGCCCGCTATTTGAAAGCGTCGGCGTGGAGACCCGAACGGATCCCTGTGATTAATGCGGACGGTCGCCGTCGCGCTTTCGAAATCCAATACGGCTAATTGATTATCAGCGATTCCATCGCTCTGCGTGCGATGGGTGAAGGGCGTCACTGAACGAGGTTTTCCTAACATGTGTATTATGGAATCGATTACATGACCAGCCAGCTCAAACATGCCTCCGCCTGGATAACGGCCGATCGCTTTTCGAGTGTCCTCATTGGCCAGCTTGCCCATCATGCAATCGATTTCCATGATGCGACCCAGCCAGCCGTCCTGAACTGCATGATACATAAATTGGAAAGCCCGGTTGTAGCGCAGCATGTAGCCCATCTGCACGATACGCTCGGAGGCCTCCGCCTTTTCCAGTAGTTCCCGAAACAAGGGCAAGGTATCGCCTCCCGGCTTATCCAAGTGGATATGCTTGCCCGCTTGGACGCACCGAATACCCGTCTCCACGAGTTCCGACACCTCAGTTTCCACCGCTACCGCCTGAAGGCCTTTTGTCCCTAGCAACTCCTGCTCCGTCATCCAATTTACCCCACGGTAGGCATTGGTTTTGCTCAGCTCTCGCCGCCGCCTGGAATCCGCCTCGACAACGCCCACCAACTCGTAGACGTCCGATTGGTCGCGAATCGCTTTGATCTTTCCAGAAGCGTGAGCATGCCGCGTACCTATCTGGCCGATTCGGATCTTTGGCTTATCTGAAGAAGCTTGCCCCAACAAGGAAGCAGCAGCCGGAAACGTTGCCATTGAGGAGATGATGAAAGCGCGGCGGTTCATAGAAGGCCGAATTCGAGTTTTGTTCATTGCTTAGGCGAAGAGTCAACGGCGGGCATCGGCATCGACCATCGATCTCCAATCTTCGTGTAAATCACGCAGACGTTTCACCACTTCTGGATATTGGCCGGATACGTTTCTCGTCTCGCCGGGGTCTTCGGAAAGGTTATAGAGATGGACGCCTTGAGCGACGTAGAGCGCCTCCTTTTTTGCCAGATTAGCGGCTCGTTCCGCATCTTCGGTCACGATCAGTTTCCAATCTCCGGAACGGACCGACCACTGGAATCCAAGATCCCAATGCAGGATGCGGTCGCTGTTAGGCTTAGTGCTCTTTCCGCTCAAGGGAGCAGTTTGCGCGACTCCATCAAAGGCACTCGTCTCGTAAGCGATCCCGCACCAATCGAGCAGCGTTGGGGCAATATCGAGGTGGGAAAAGATGAGTTCGTCGTTCACTAATCCTTCGGGTACGTGATTGGGATACCGAATCAGCGTTGGGGTACGGGTCCCACCCTCGAAAAGGTGATACTTGCTGCCTTGCAATGGACCGTTCTCCGCCCAATCGGACGTGCAGCCACCGTTGTCTATCGTGTAGATGACGATGGTGTTCTCCTCCATCGAATTTCGTTTCAAGTGATCGAGGAGCCGGCCCACCGCAGCGTCCATGAGTTCGAGTTGAGCGAGGTACCATCCGCGACCTTCCGGAAGCGAATGCCGATGGACGCCATCATACCATTCATTGTAAACCTTTGTGGCCTCTGACTTAGTCAGACCTTCCGGATACTCGAGGTCATCGAACGAGGGTAGCCCACGTTTCTCCAACTCTTTTGGCGGAAGCTGCCAAGCGAAGTTGTGAACCGCGTTGTAAGCCACCTGCAAAAAGAAGGGGCGCTCAGAGGGACCGCCTATAAATTCAATGGCCTCGTCCGTCCAATCATCCGTCGTGAATCCCTCCCATTCTTCCACGATCTGATCATCGTCCCACGTAGGCCCCATCGCCATGCGGTCACTGTATTGCCTGCGCTTGGCCTCTGAGTGGTAAAGATAGTGGATACGCCCGCCAATTGCCCCGAAGAAACGATCATAGCCCAAGCCAAGAGGAAAGGCATGATCCTCCGGTTCGGAACCGCGATTGCCCACAAAATGGTGTTTCCCAATGTGAGCGGTGCGATAACCAGCTCGCTGCAGGCGGGCGGGAAGCGTCTGGGTGACCTCCTCTTTACTCATTCCACGCCCTCCGCCGTAGTGAAACGCTCCAAATCGCGCTTGGTAGCGCCCGCTTGTGAATCCCATACGAGAGGGACTGCAAATGGCGCTCGTCGCATAGGCCTGGGTCAGGAACGTGCCTTCACTTGCGAGACGGTCTAGGTGGGGAGTCTGGACGTCGGTTCGCATCCCTTGAAAACCGAAATCCGCGTATCCCTGGTCATCAGAGACGATGAATAGAATGTTGGGGCGCTCAGTGCCATGTCCAATTGCTAGCGCGCAAAGCGTCGAGAATATAATGCGAATCGATAAACTGGATTTCCTCATGTTCACTAGGACCCATCCTAAAACCTATCTTGGATGCTGTTGCGAGGGGAATCGCCTCTGGCAAGCCTGCGTTCGGCTTCATTGCATAGTCCTTTTGAACTTCCGGACCTCATACGACCAAGGTTGCCAAGCCATTCAGTTTGACCAAGAGTCTACTTCTAAACTTTCGCTTTATGAGGTTTCTAATTGCTGCTTTCATCGCCTTGGGTCTGTCGATCGGAATTTTCGCCAACAGCGACCGGGATCATGACGGCTTAGTATTCATCGAGGATTTCGAAAATCCCGAAACCGGACGGCTCTATCGGCAGCTCGCCGACGATCCCCATCTCGAGGTCGCCGAGGGCGTCGGAGCGGACGGCAGTCGAGGATTAATAGCGACTTTCGAGGGAGGGCCTCGGGGAAGCGAACGCATCACCGCCCGCCACAATTTTGGGGAACGGGGACTGGAATACTCCTTGAGTTACGATGTAAAGTTCGATCACGATTTTCAATTCGTGAAAGGCGGCAAACTTCATGGTCTCGGGCCTGATTCCCCAATCACCGGAGGCAAATCTATGCAGCCGGGTGGCTGGAGCGCGCGAGTGACCTTCAAGGAGGAGGGCTCCATTCGATCCTATCTGTATTGTCAAAATAAGGACGGCCAATACGGGGCAGGCATTACCAACCCGCATTTCCGATTCGAAAAAGGCGAATATTACTCGGTATCGCTTCACGCGAAGCTAAACGAGAACGCTTCTACCAGCGATGGATTCGCTCATATTTACGTTAATGGCGATCTTGTGGTTCAGCATGACGGTGTCCGCTTCCGCGGGAAAGACGGTGACGATACCTTGATCAGCCAGTTCTTGTTTAGCGCCTTTCACGGTGGCCACGAACCTCATTGGGCGCCTCGGGATGCGTCCGGCGCCTACACCAACGTCCATGCCTACTTCGACAATATTGCGGTCCACCGGGGAAAGTGGATACGCGAAAAGCAGCGGAAATAGACTGAGGCCATGCGCGATCTTTGATCCTAGTTTATCCTCTAGCCGAAACGACATATTAACACTGTTGGCAGTGAATATTAATGAACCACAGATTAGACAGAGAACACAGATTCGAGAACATTTTTGAGCCGTGCACTATGTGTAATCCCTGGTCAAAACATCAACGTATAGATTTTTCCCTCACAAGTTTTCTATGTCATAGAGTCTCGCTAGCGAGAGCCGCGTCTGCGAGCAAATGAGGATCTACGCTGCAAAGCCCGGGAGGCCAGAAAAAGTGTCAGCTCTTAAAACTCGATTTCGACAAAGACAATGAAACTCGACCACCCTCGGAGACTAAGCTGGCAGCTTAGGCCATGTCGCCGAGCGTCCTAGCTAAACAAGTCATGTCGATTGCGGCCTCGTCATAAAGAAGGAGCTAGACGGGAAGTGCCACTCCGAGTACTACCTCACCGCCGCCGAGCGCGAGCTCGGTCCGATCGTAATGAGTATAGGGGAATGGGGCCCGCTGGGCCCGCGGCCAGATGGATGATGACGAACTCGACGTCGAACTCCTCATGCACGACTTTCGACGCCTTATCGACAGCGAGCAGCTCCCCGCTGGCCGCACAGTCATCCGCTTCACCTGTCCCGCGCTCAAGGAGTTCGCCCATTGGTGGATCGTCATAGAAGAAAGCGGCCATCGCAAGCTCTGCATCGATAATCCAGACAAGGAAGTCGAATTCTCTTTCCGCTGCAATCTTCCCACCACGATCGAGATCTGGGCGGGGGATACTAGTATCGCTGTAGCGAAGAAAGCCGAGCTGTTGCAAGTTTCCAGCAACCCTATCCACGTCCGTACCGCTTCGCAATGGCTGCGCCTTGGCCAACTCGCCCGCATTCGACCGAAGCGCTAAGGCCAATATATGGTTGGCGCTTGAAAATCGATTTCAACGAGCGGTTAGATTTTGCCCGAGGGAATATATTCCAGCTAATCCTCCGTCGATATTCTGATTCTGACGAAAACGCCTGTTTCGGAGCCTAGCGGTTCTAGCATCCGCAAGTTCCTGATGGGGGAAAACGCTTCCTCTATGATCTGGAAACCTTGTGGATAGTCGGTCCAGTTTTGCAGATCGGTAGAAACTTGAGGGAGCGCATTCGACACCCTTAAGGCGCTTAAGTTGTATTCGAACTCTAGATTCAGATAGCGATCTCCCACGCTATCTATCGAATAGGAGGCGTTCATTGGGCGTCCGCTGCTAGCATCTGCCGGGTGCGTACCTGACAGAAACTCCCAGAAATTGGTCAGTCCATCTCCGTCGAAGTCTTCTTCTCGCGAAGGAATCGCTACACTCGCTTCTAAATCCATCACAGCAGCTATCCATTCGCTATAACTGACGCCTGCTCCGATATGCGCGAATCCCCAATCTTGTGACGACTCCAAGCCAGAGAGAACCAAACTCGAGCTGGCCGCCGTTGTGGAAAGCGTATCCAAATCTATAATCGTCCACTTCTCTGCGCCCTCCTCTTCGGAAAGCGGTTGCGCCCACAGGTCTTGTCGCCCCGGGGAGCTGAGCGAATCGAAAGCTCCATCGAAATCCAGCGCCTCCACGCCTTGCCAGCCGAGAGGCAGGTAAGCGACTTGCCGGTCGTACACGTCGATCAAGTCAATTCGTTGCCAAAAATTCTGATTGGTAAATGTCAGCACGTCGCGATCGGACGCGGATGGATCGGCAAAATCGATAACGCTTAGAGATCCCGAACCCGTGGCGAACAGCAGATCGTCAACGATGCCCAAGCGGTAGACATACCCGCTCTGCTCGAGTTTGGCCTGCTCCAAAAACGATCCGCTCTCGAGCCATTCGTAGGTCCTCAACTCGCTCGCCGCTTCACCGGAAGCGTAGGCTGAGTAACCAACTACCAGGTACTGGTCATGGAAGACCTTGGGACCATAGCCTCGATCTCCGAGGCTAATTACGTCCAGCAAATAGGCTTTAACCCCGTCGAAAGCCGATGCTTGGATCACGGACTCATGGGTCCAGGAATTGCCGTCGTTGTAAGAGCGATGATCAGAAGTGAAGAGGATGCGACCGCCCAAATCATTGGCCCACATGCTCTCGAACGCGCCAGGAATCTCGACTAGCTCTAAGGCTCTTGGCGCCGCCGCGTCCGACACGTCCAACTGCCCAAGCACATGGTCGGACAACCATCGTGATTCCCCTTCCGGAGACTCCTCGTAATAGCTTTCCACAAGGCCGAAATGGAGAACGTCGTTTAGCACTGTCATGCCGCCTTCCGGCCATCGGCTTCTATCGCCCTTCGATTCGCCGGTCAAAGACGCGACGGCCAGGATGATCGGATTGGCCTTATTTTCTATAGAGACCGTGATCGCTTTTCCGGTCGATGGATAGTATGGGAAAAAGGCGTCGGACCTCGGGCCGCCTATGCCGATGTCCGCGAAGAAATAGAAATTCAACTCGCCCGGATACCAAAGCAGCTCGCCCGAAGAAAGCATCTCCGACCGGTAGTCGCTGCCGTATCCATGCCAGCCATCACTCGGAATGTCGAAAGAATCATATCCCAACAAGATCGGATCCGCCGGATCGGATAGATCGATCACGGTATTAGAGAATCGGGTAACAGCTACATCGTATCCATTTTTCTCATTTGGCTCAATGAAAGACTCCTGAGCGACGATCAAATACTGGCCCGCCAAATAGCTGCCAGCTATACGACCGCCTTCCAACTCTAAACTCGCTAGCAGTTCATCGGGATCCTCAACTGGGCTCACGCGCAGTTTCCCATTCGGGCTAGCCTGAGCTCCCCACCAATACGAAGGTCCACGCTCGATCTGCACTAGAAAATCCCCGACGCGGTGAACAAAGTCTGCCGGCCAGGCTAATACGAGTTCGGACAATAAGAGAGGTTCGTCTGGATTGAAAACATCCAGCGATTTGAGCGATTGCCCGGAAATCGAAACAACCGCCTCGTCCACTACTCTAGCCCGCCTGGCTTGGAAATCATGCGGGATAGAGCCCCGCTTGATCAACTCGTTCTCCCCCATTTCTATGAGCTGCACGCCGCTCGTCCAGCCCTGCTCCGCAACATAGCCTTGGTAGGGCAGCAGAATCCAGCCATCATCCGGGAAAAAGCCAAATGCCTTCTCATCCCAGTTGGCCTCTGTCCAAGCCCAACCACCTTCATCCCCTACATACACTCGAGAGGCCAGAGTAGGATTGGCCTTGTCCGAAACGTCGAACCAGGAAACCGCTATTCGCGAATCCTCTACACCCACCGAAATCAGTCCGTCCTCCACCACTTCCAAGTGGGTCGAAAAGCCAAGGACCTCTAGTTCGCTCAGCAATTTAAGATCGGACGGATCCTCTAGGCTTATAATGAAGAGCGGATCGACTCTCAGAAAGGTAACGAGGTATAGCAGGCCGCCCGAGAACCGGCTAGCCGTAATGGATTCGTTGTTGGCCAGTTCCATCGAAGCCAAAGGTTCGATCGAAACGCCTGGAGGTTGAGACAAGTCGAAAGTTTCCACGCTGGCATAGCGTCGGCGGTTCTCCGACCAGCGCCAAACCTGGCTAACCACGGTGAGAATATTGTTTCTCAGATACAGGTTGAACTTATTTAGGACTTGGCCTCTTACCGGAACCTGATGGGCTAGCGAAGGCGGCTCGCGGGGATCGGAAATGTCGATGACATGAACCGTGGAAATCGACTGGCGCAACTGACTATCGTAGGCATTCGTTGCGATCATAAGGGCCTCAGCCGTCGCCTGTACCTGACCGCCCCAGTAGTCGTGCTCATCATTTTGCAGATCGAGTGAATCCGACACAATGGGGCTAGCCGGGTCGGCGAGATCGATTTTCAAGATGGATATTCCCGATTTCCAATTGATATGCTCGATACCCGTATCTGGATTCGCACTACTTTCTTGCCACGAATTTCGAGCGACGACATACAGCATCGTTCCCACCATTCGGGATTCCAGAATATATCCCGGCACCTGAATCGCCGAACGTTCAATCAGTTCATCTTCGGCGGTATGCTCGACGATGAGCGTTTCCCCCTTACCCGTTGAATAATTGTAAGTAAGCAAAACCGCATAGTCCGCTTCGGGATGCAGATAGAGCTGCTCGCCCCCCGAAGGAACTCGCATGCTAGCCAATCGTTTCGGCAAGTTGGGATCGGCGACATCGATCACCTGCAAACCGCGATACTGATTGAAAAAATAGAGCGTGTTTCCCCGCCATTTCCAGATGTCGGACTCCTCCACGGTTTGGCCATTCTGTTCGTCCAAACCCGTATCCGTGAATTCCGCATCCCCCGGAGAGGCTCGCGTGCCCGCCCGGTTGCCCGACTCCGGATCGAAGTCAGTCGGCCCCGTGTAGAACTCGTAAGGCAAGGGATCTGTCCAACTGGCAGCGACTTCGATGTCCGCCGCTTCCACCCCATCTGGCAAGCGAAGCTTGAGCATGCCCTCTCGCCCGCTCAAATGAGCCAAGGAACAGGTCTCCCAGTCGCCTTCTGCCGTTTTTACCCGCAAGCGAATGCGTCGCACGCCTTCCGGGACTTTAAGTGTGACGGCACGGTCAATCAGTTGGGCATCAACCACTTCAAAAACATCCTCGGCTGCAGGGGAAGGGTTTGTCAGCAGCAAAAGAGAAGCGGAAACAAGCAGGAGGCCTTTGATATGCGTAGGCATAGCAACTTAAATCGCTACCACGTATGACAGGCAGGAGCGGATTCGCGAGTCTTTAAGTTCGGCCTAAACAGCCGGTCCAAAAAATACCGGAACGACGATATCGGTAGGGGTGCTTGAGGGAAAGCAGCAACCTCTACCATCTTCAAATAATTGAAACGCCATTGCTACACATCCACTTAGAGAGCGTCCAATAAGTCGATGATATCGGATTTATCGGTGCAGGAGTGTCGCTTGCGGCGACCGCAGAAACTCTGTTTAATCTGTCGCCGCAAGCAGAGCCCCTACAAACCTTGGATCTATTGGACAATCTCTGAGAAGTAACAATCGTGGCCATTCCGTCATTTATTTAGGCGCATCGCGCTGCTGTTTGGATGAAGCCTAGATCGTTCTACAGCCATATCGGAGGCTGGGAAGACGAATACGCAGTGGCTAAGCAATGCGAGAAAATCGTGTGCGACGACTGGGAAACCTTGAAGCACCCCACCCAGACGCTCAGCCGTATGTACAAAGATGGCGAGCTGAAGGACGAGGGGTGTTCATTGCAATCTAGACGATCTGGTGGCAGGCGAGAAGCCGGGCCGCGAGAGCGACAACGAGTGGGCCTACTTCAACGCCGTTGGGTTATCCTTTGTCGATGTCGCGATTGCCTTGGCCATGTATGAGCGGGCCATGGAGCATGGATTCGCTCAAGAATTGACCTTGCAGGAAACCACCATTTTCGAGCACGAGAAAATCAACGAGTGGGTCCGCATGTGAGGCGCCGCCGAGCTTAAAACCCTCACGCTTTCCCTACTGGCTGCAGGGCGGACAGGGCTGAGGTCATACCATACGAAAACGGATGGGCAAGCCGTGTTCCATGACTGGCTTCGCGCCGAGATTGACAGAGGTAGCACAGGCTTCCAGCCTGTGCATTGAACAGGCAGGATACCCGTTCTGCTCCTCTTAACCTAGAAACGTTCCTGCATCGCTTATTTCGAATGACGATTTTAAAATCGAATCGAACCAGGCCGCGAGAGCCCTCACATCAAAACTAACGACTCTTCAATCCAGCTTTACGACCGCAATTTCTTCCTGGCGATGGCCAGCCAGATTTGCTTCGTCGTGGCCAATACACTACTGGCTCACTATGCCCGCTGGATAGAACATCTCGGCGGCAATCTGAGCGATGTGGGCTATATCAACGGAGCCGGAGCCATCCTGGGGATACTGATGCGACCTTGGCTAGGCCAATGGATCAACGAATTTGGGGCCAAAAAGCTGTGGATGATCGGCTATCTCATTTTCGCCCTATCATCGCTGGGCAATTTGCTTTTGGTAGACATCGGACTCCCCATTTATTTCGCCCGCTCCGGGCTCGTAGCGGGAGCCGCCATCGTTTTCTCCAGCGGTTTGGCCTACATCACCCAAGTTGCTCCGGACAATCGAAGAGCGGAAGCGATTGGCATTTTAGGAGCGGGCGGCTTCATCGGAATGCTCGTGGGCCCTTATCTCGGGGATTGGTTGTTAGGGCCTAAGCTCGAGGGGATCTCCCGCGACCGCTCTGTATTCACAACCCTATTCATAACAGCCACGGTAGCGAATATAGTCCCCACCTTCATCTTGCTTTTCGTGCAATCGCCCAAGACGAATACCGTTCGGGCCGCCAATTCAATCTCCGGCTTTTTGACTACCACCTTGCGCTATTGGCCCGGGCCCATTGTCAACGTTCTCTTTGTATTCGGAATCTGCATAACCGCTCCGTTCGTCTTTCTCGCGAGCTTTGTCGATAAGACCCCCTTAATAATCGGCGACTACTCGGTAATGGGGATTTTCTTTCTCTGTTATGGAGGATGGGGACTGTTTCTGAGAATCGCTTGGCGCCGCCTGCCCGATCGGGTCGGCCCTCGCAAGGTATTGATAGCTGGCTTGGTTTTCATGACCGCCGGAATGTTTGCCTACGGCATTGTTAGCGAGGCTAGGCCTTGGTTGATCATCGTCCCCGCCCTTCTGACAGGAACGGGCCACAGCTTTATGTACCATTCCATGGCGTCTCTAGCTATTGAACCCTTTCCGAGGGAGTATCGGGGCACCGGTTCAGCCCTGCTTTCCATCGTCATGGATTCTGGCATACTGATCGGAGCTACAACCTTGGGTATCATCGGCGAGCGCTTCGGTTTCACTTGGCTTTTCTTAACCATCGGCATCGCCTGCGTCCTGAGTGGAACGCACTATGCGCTCAGCCATGCTTCTTCCTCAAGGTAGAGAGGACTGTCCCAGTCCTCCCGACTCTAACGCTCTACCGACGGGTTGAATAAGTGGATGAAATCGAATCTATCGACGTAGGGGTATCGCTTGCGACGCCAATAGAGGGGGCTAATTCTCTGCTTACACGTTCTCCGAAAGCGGCGACCCTACAAATTTTGGATTTGTTCAACACGATCCAAAGGCCAGGGTCGGACGCCGTGCTCTCGCGCCCAGCGCTCGTATCGAGCCATGAGCTGGTTAGCGATCTCGGGGTGGCTTTCTACGAGATTCTTCGTTTCGTAGGGATCCGCTTTCAAGTGGTACAGCTCCCAGTACCCATTTCGCAGAGCTACCAGCTTCCAATCCCCCTGACGAACCGCTCGATTGCCTTCGTGCTCTCAAAAATACTCGGGGTCTTTAGAACGCGTTTCGCCTTCGAGCAACGGTAATAAACTCTAGCCGTCCAGGGGATCGAGCTCAATACTTTTATAGGTTTTTGGATACCGGGCTCCCGCCATTTCCAGAATGGTTGGCATCAAGTCGTTGATGTGCCCCGTTTCTCGAATTCGATTGCTCTTGGTTTTCAATCCTTTCGGCCAATGGACAATCAAAGGCGTTATGATGCCGCCTTCATGGCATTGGGCTTTGCGCATCCTGTAGGGCGTATTGCTGACGTTGTTCCAAATTCCATAAGCCACGTTGCTTTCCCGGCCGCCCACTTCGATATCTGGGGTTCCGTTGTAGCCGGTTTGGCAAGCCCCGTTGTCCGACAAGAAAAATACCGCCGTGTTATCCGCGATACCCGCGCTCTCCAAGCTACCCATTAGGCGACCGATATTCTGATCCAGGCAATCGATCATGGCGGCATAGACCGCCATCTCCAAGGCCTCCTGATTCTTGTCCTCAACTTCCCTCCACGCGGGATATACCGGCTCAGAAGCTGGCAGACCATTCGGAACGAGACCGATCGCTTTTTGTTTCTCAAAACGAGCTTGGCGAATCGCCTCATAACCCGCCTGGTACGTACCGCGATACTTGTCGATGTCTTTGGGCTTGGCCATCAGAGGAAAATGGGGCGCCACATAGGCAATATACATGTAGAAGGGTTTCTCCTGATCGCGTCGCTTCTCGATGTAGTCGATAGCGTAGTCAGTAAAGGCATCCGTCGAATACCACGACTCGTCCGGGAAAACTTCTTTTCCGTTCCAGAACACCGGCCGCTCCCAATATATCGATGGATAGAAATAGATGCCTCCTCCGGCGGGCACTCCGTAGAATTGCTCGAAACCCCGATGGTCGGGCCACATGGTCCGTTCGCTCGAGCCCACGTGCCACTTTCCGCTCATAAAGGTCTGGTATCCATTCTGCGAGAGGATCTCGGCAATGGTAGCGCTTTTATCGTTAAGGTAACCCTGATACTCCAGATACTCCGATTTAGTTGTATCCATGTATCCTATACCATCGTCCCATTGGTACTGCCCGGTCAACAAGCTCGCCCGAGAGGGACAGCAGCGGGAGGTGTTGTAGAAATTGGTGAACAAGACCCCCTCTCAAGCGAGCCGATCCAAATTAGGCGTTTCGATTTCCGATCCCGTGCAACCTAAGTCGGAGTACCCCATGTCATCAACCAGGATGGTGATGATGTTTGGTCGGTCCGAATTGTTTGACGCATTAATGGCGACTGGCGGGCCCGCATAAAGAGACAAGGCCAGAAGAGCGGCGACACGTTGCCAACGCCTCGGAAGGCGAGATGAACCCCGCGACAAAATCTGTAACGTCCGTCTCATCATACATTTTCGTAAAAACCTGCCTGTCTGCGTCATGTTCTGTTACCCCGACTTGCGGTTATCCGACGATACAGGGATATTCGTTACGATGCCAAACCTTTTTGCATGTGGTATAAACTAGGATAAGGAGGGCCGGATACGCTCAACAGTTGACCTAACTCCCTATTGACTCGCGACCGGAGAGATTGCCACATGGTTGGATGATAACAAGTTTATCGGTGTAGGGTCACCGCTTGCGGCGACCATCAAGGCGGCTGCTACTTTACTTGCGCGGACGCCGCAAGCGGTGACCCTACGAATTTTGGATTTATTAGACGCTATCTAAGACAAGTCAGGAAGGTTGTATGATCTTCAGGCAAGCCCCAGCCGCCAATTAAGGAGAAAACGTCCCCTACGCCTCGTTTAACCGTAAGGAATCTGTATGAATATCAGGAAGTATCTTTATCTAATTTGTCTGTCGATTCCTTCGTTTTCTATCGCAGCGGAGCCGACTGCCGAAATTCCCCCCACTCCCAAGTATCGGATTGAAGAAACGCTGGTTACTTACCGTGGAGCGGAGCAACAAGACTACCTCGCTTTCCCGGCCATCGTCGAAACCGGTAACAACGAGATCCTGCTCTCCTACAAACGAGGAGAATCGCACGCCCGCGACCTCGGGGCTGTTTTGGAGATTATTCGAGTGGATCTCGAAAGCGGCGAGATCGTCCAGGATCCTATCCAACTCGGTTTGCCCGACGAGATCATGCAGATGGGCGAATGGATCCGTTTTGCCAACGGAACGCTAGCCACTTACATCGATGCCCAGACTGTCCGCGATGGAAAACACACGCGTACTGGATTGCTCCAGGCAGTCAGTCGAGACAATGGCAAGAGTTTCGGTCCGCTAGAGCGCGTAGGGATTATAGACGGAGTCGAATACGGCTATTTGTTTGATTCCGCTGTCGTTGGCCGACGCCTCTACGCCCTAATCATGACCTTCGAATACCTCGCAGGAGGGAGGCGGTCCGTCGATGCCCTTTATACGGACGACAATGGATCTAGCTGGCATTTTATCAAAAACCTGAACGAGGAATTCGGTAACATCCGTATCAACGAGAGTAATCTCATTCCCCATGGATCCGGATTCATAGTCGCCACTAGAGGCTATGACAATATGCAACGACTTCACCAAGTAGATTTCGATTTCAATTTAATTCATGAGACGAACATCACGGAAGACACGCCGTCCATCGATTCGTATATCGGCCGGCCGCGCCTGTTGGCTTTTGGTGGCGAGCATTTTCTGGCCGGAAGAAACTGGAGAGACCGCGACCGTTCCATACCCATGGAATTGGGTTTGATTCGCTTCGATCCCAAATCGCTTAAAGTGGAGAAGCACTATGTCATCGACAATGTGGAACGCGGTAAAGTGACTGACGGCTACTACCCTTGTCCCATTATCGTGAATATAGGGTCAAAGAAGTTGCTTAACGTTTTCGACTATCGGGCCTATCATGGAAACCCGCCCGACATTATTCGCCTGCAGTTCGACAGCGCGGAATTTCTGCGCTGAAACGATGTATCCAATTTGCTTAGATGGAATCTTTCTCGCCGAATCGAACTAGCTGCTATCATCAACCGCTATTTCTAACAGCGATTTTTGCATGGGCGCTTGGCGTTCAACCGCTGTTTTCCAAACCTAACCAGATCTGGGAAGAGTTGCCTGCAATTAGAGAAGGACGCTCTGGAATGGTGGCCTTCACGACGTCTGATTCCAAACCTGCCTACTTCGGAGGCACGTCCTGGCAAGACGGAGTTAAACGCTTTCATGCTTCCGGATTCTTCCTAAACAATGGCTCATGGAAATCCCTGGACCCGCTCAAAGACCCCATCGCCTATGCGGCAGTTGCCGCGAAAAACGGGATGACCTACGCTACCGGCGGAACCGATGGAATCGGACTTCGCCCCGGAACCCTCGTCTTCAACACCTCCCCGAAGATCGTATCCAGTAACACCTTTCGCTCGCAGTACCGCGTTTATGCGGGCGCAGCTTGGCTGGGGACTGCCTTCTACGTCGTGGGCGGATCCACCGAGCTCTCTCCTTTGAACCCAACAGCCAGCGTTTCTAAATTCGAGGCTGGCCGTTGGAGCGACGTAAGCCAGCTGCCTGAGGGAGCGTTGATCAATCCAGCAGTGGCTACGTGGAAAACGGAGATCCTTGTCTTTGGCGGAGGCCTTCCCACCGATAATGGATTGGAAAACACCAGCTCAGTCTACGCATTCGAACCAGCTGAGAACGCTTGGACAAAGCGCCAAAGCCTCCCCGCTCCAACTCGCGGAACAGTCGCCCTAGCCTTGCCGAGCCACGGCATACTGGTTGCCGGAGGGTACATAGAAGAAGGCGTATTTTCTCCAGACCTTCTCTTATTCGACCCGGACCTGAACACCCTAGAAAAACTAGCTCAATTGCCGGCGAGTCTGATGCTCCCTGCTTTGGTATCGGATGGAAAGTGGCTGTACTTGTTCGGAGGAGAGGACGCTCCTCGTCGCCGCTCTAATCGCGCCTTTCGGGCGTTCTTGCCTAACCTTATGAAACTTCGCTCCAACTAATACCCGCCTCAAAATGGCCTTTGGAACGCTTTGCAAATCGTGAGGCTGATCCCGCGATTGCGGGATCAGCCCTACCATTTTGGGTTCGGCAACAGACTTAAATTGCACTTTATTCGCCTCGGAATCATGCAATTGGGGAAAAGCTCTCAGGACAACACAGCCGCTCAACCGTCAACTCCCGTCAGTCTTGCCATTCTTAGGTCCAGAGGCGTTCTAAAGGCGCTCGCATTACCTCAGAAACTAACTCGCTTACCACACAATAGCTGCTGCCGTACGGAACCGCAATCGCGTGCCTGATGCGACGACAATACTTTACTCCTCTTCTAACACCCCCTGATGAAAGCCATTCTAACGATTCTCATACTGCCCATCATTTCACTCGGGGCGCAGCACCCGCGTTCCCTGAAGAACACCGACCATACGGTGATCTACCGCAACCAAGGCCAATACTCCGCCTTTCCCCGGTTGTACCAACTCCCCGATGGAACATTGCACGTCATGTTTCAGGCTCGGGTCACTTCCAGCCACGTCGAGCCCCGAGCAGATGCGAAGCGGTTTATATCCAAAGATGGAGGACGAACCTGGCAAGCAACCGACGACGATGCCCTAAATCCCGAATGGGCGAGCGGACCCACCAAGCCCGGCCGCCTAGTGGATGCCAATGCCCACGCCTGGCGATATGTGGCAGCGGACCGACGCGACGAGTTTGAGCGGCAGGGAATCGAAGTGCGCAATTCGCCCGACGGGCGCGTGACCTACGCCTACGGCTGCTACGTTCGCATCAGCGAGGACAACGGGATTACTTGGACACAGCGAGATATCGATGTTCCCGAGAAGGGATTGATCATGAGTTTCCTCGGTCCGGCGACGGATCTTCGTCTCGATGCCAACACGATTCTGTGCTCGGTCTACGGGCGCCCCACCGCGAATTTCCGCTTCTATGAGTCCTGGTTGCTGCGCAGCGAGGACGACGGTCTTACCTGGGACTTCCTGACCGTGGCTGCCGATCCAAAACAGAAGCGCAGTTTCGGGGAAACCTCGATCGCAGAAGCAGCTAACGGAGACATTGTCGCCATGATGCGCACGGAACC
>Ga0181582_10001481_pt1 | contig 18296 bp, 14 predicted proteins | sample 071ome_32_FD_132438 | JGI IMG/M metagenome (GOLD analysis project Ga0181582, IMG submission 132438) | Coastal salt marsh microbial communities from the Groves Creek Marsh, Skidaway Island, Georgia - 071405AT metaG (megahit assembly) | ecosystem: Environmental > Aquatic > Marine > Intertidal...
CCGGAACTGGGGGGAGGGGAATGGGCGAAGGGCCGGAGGGGGTTGTGGGGGAGGGGGAAAATCAGGGGGAGGGGGAGTTTTGGGGGGGGGGGGACCTCTTGGATTTGGACACTCGCCAGCGTGGGACTGGGCTGGTGGTCTCGACCACCGACCGCTCCACATGGCTGGCCGCCGCCCGCCGCTGGCGGTTCCCGTGGGGCGACCTGAGGAGAACCACGGGGAGCGAGCGAGCGATCCGTGGTCCTTCGCTTGCAATGATTTCATCCTTCACCCACCCGACGAGGGGTGATGGACGAGGGGTGGGGTGGACGAGGGGTGAGGTGGACGAGCGGGCGGGGTGGACGAGCGGGCGGGGTGGACGAGCGGGTGGGGTGGACGGTCGCTGCGCTCCCCGTTCCTCACTCACCCCTCCCCGTTGCTCCTCAAGAAATTCACATCTATAGTTAGATCTAGACCTCAACAACAACAACAATTACCAGAACTTCTTGCTTCCCAGCCACCCGAACAGCCCCCCTCGCTTTTCCTCCACCCGCTTTTCCATCCGCAACAGCTCGACCTCCTCGTCGAGCGCCGCCAGCCGCGCCCGCAGGCTGACCACGTTCCTCGAGGCCACGCCGGCCACACATCGCACCCTCCGGTTCTCCTTGTTGCTGATGAAGGGCGCCTCCACGGCGCCGTCGCTCGGGACCCCCTCGACGTACTCGAACAGCGGGTCGTACTTCCGCCCCACCAGGGCGCTCTTCGGCACGACCAGCACCTCGTCCCACTTCTCCAGCACGCGGTTCAGCGCTAGCACCGACAGGCCCGTCTTGCCCTCCGTCGACGCCCAGATGTTCCGCACGGCCCGGACGAGCTGCTCGTACCGCGCCGTCTCGTACCACCCGTTGACGCCCTTGACGCCCTTGTCGTCGAGTTCTTTGTAGTCAACGAACGTCGAAGGCCACTGCCAATGCGCCTCGACCGACTCGTGGGCCTCGTCGATCAGGCCCAGCACCAGCTCGATGGCCGCAGCCTCCCTGGACGACGAGTAGACCATGGAGCGGATGCCCTGCGTGGTGGGTAGATGGGGTGGTGGAGTGAGGTGTGATGAGTGAGGTGTGGGGTGGGGTGAACAACGTACCTGCGAGATGCAGTCCTTGAGCCGCGTGACGACAAAATCGGGCTGCGGCGGGCCGGCGCCGGCCAGCCAACGAAGGGCGTCCGGGAACCCGTCGTCCATGGGAACGACCCGGACGTGGAACCCGCTCTCCATCTTGAAGGACGGCGCTGTCCCCTCGGGCGTCACGACGAGGACCTGGCAGAGAACGAGCGAGCGAGCGAGAGTGAGAGTGAAGGGGAGGCTGGGATGGTGTGACACCCACCCGACGAGGGGTGGATGACGAGGGGTGGACGGTCGCTGCGCTCCCGTCCACCCATCCGGTCGCTGCTCAGCTCCCCGTTGCTCCTCACCCCTCCCCGTTGCTCCTCACCCCCAACCAACCTCCATCAAGGGAAAAAAACCATACGTACCGGCAACTTCGGTCCCTTCCACGACGCGGCCGCCGCCCGGAGCGACCTCGACAGGGTGTCGCCACAGACATTCACCACGACGAGCCCCGACGAGCCCGCCATGTAGGTCGCCATCCCGTCTGCATCCTTCCATCCAGGCACGAACTGCACGCACGTCGTCACCAGCTGGCTCTCCTGGCAGACGAGCTCTCCGAGATTGTTGCCAGAGCTCGAGGCACCCCCGGAGGGTATCGATATCCCCCCCGCTCCCGGCTCGACGCCTCCCCCTCTCATGCCCTCCTCGCGACTGTCCGTCGAGTCGAGCTCGATGTCACCCCGCCGGCTCAACGCGCGCGCCCGGAGGCGCCTGGCCAGGGGGTCCCCGGCGATGTTCGCGTGCGGCGTGAGCACCGACACCTTCCAATAGACGTGGTGCCGTGGGTTGTTGCTCCGAGTTGTCGCTCCGTCGTCGAGCCCCACGACCACCTCCCTGACGATGTCCAGAATCGACTCCATCGAGGTGTGATCCAGCGAGAGGCGCTCGCTGAAGCCGTCGACCAGGTCGTCCGTGCCCTCCACCCACCCACCCTCGTTGACCACCCTCTTTATCTTCTTCCCACCCACCAGGTCGTTGTCCGTGCCCTCCCTCTTTTTTATCCTCTTCTTCTGCGGGACGAGCACGCCGACGCGGCACCCTTCGAGGTTGAGCTTGGTGATCCGTCGCCGCTCCTTCTCCGCGAGCCGCTCCTGCGTCCACGACACCCACATGTCCCAGTGCCGCCGAGCGACTATGGCCTCGCGGAGCTTGGAGAGCAGATACTGCCGGCGACGGGCCTCCTCAGCCTCCTTCTGTCGACGCGCTTCCTCCAGCAGACGCTGCTCTTCGGCGAGCCGCTCGATCCGCTTCCTGCGCAGCTCCTCCTGCCGCCGCAGCTCCTCGGCGGCAGCTGCGACCCGGCGACGGTCCTCCTCGGCTGCAGCGACCCGACGGGCCTCCTCTGCCAGCTCGCGTTGCTGCCTCCTTGAGGCCTCCTCCGCGGCCTCCCGCTCTCGCGCCCGCCGCCGCTCCTCCTGGGCGGCCTCCTCCAGCGCTCGCACCCGGCGCCGCTCCTCCTCCTGGGCGGCCTCCTCCCGCGCTCGCGCCCTCCGCCGCTTTTCTTCCTCCTCTTCCCGCTCCTGCTCTCGGGCTGCCAGCTCGCGTTGCTGCCTCCTGGCGGCCTCCTCCGCGGCCTCCTCCCGCGCTCGCGCCCGCCGCCGCTCCTCCTCCCTCTCAGCACGCATTCGCTCGAGCCGCTCCAGTCGCGCCCGCCTAGCCTCGTCGCTCTCCTCTGCAACGGTCAATATCAGATCGCTGCGCCGCATGCCTCCCGACTTGGCCGACACGGCCTTGGACGGGTACCTGACGACCGTCTCTGGCTTTTCGAACCCGCCCTTGGTCAGGACGACGACGGGGTCGCGGTCGCCCGAGTCGAGCGACGACAGAAACCCGTGCTCCTTCGCCACCGCGAGCGCCTCTTGCGCGTCGTCCAGCAGCAGCGTCCGCACCAGCCACGACGCCTCGAGGTTCTGCTGCCTCGCGCACGTCTCGGACATCACCCGGAAGCATGTGGCCCGCATGAACGGAAAGTACACGTGCGCCAGACAGGCCATCAAGTAGGGCGCCTCGCCCACCAGCCGGAAGAATCGCGCAAAGTTGCCAAAGTAGTAGGCGTTTCGCAGCTTGAGCACCCACTGCACCCGCTCGTCCTCCCGCACGTCGAGCCTCAGCGACTGCAGCGTCGACAGGAACGCCTGCTGGTCGCCCTTGAACTTGCCGTGCTGTGCCATCAGCGACAGCAGATGGTACGCCCTGAACTCCGGCTCGGTGGGGCAGGGCTCGCCGCGCTCGGCGGCCCGCTCGTACATGTCGTTGAGCGAGATGAGCGCCTTGTTCATCTGCTCCATGTTCAGGTGCGAGTTGAAGCCCTCCATGTCCGTGATGCTCTGGTCCTCGCCGCACAGCTCGTGCTCGCACATCACGTGGAACCGAACGATCTCCTCGAAGATGCCGATGGCAAACTCGTCCGTGATGCCCTGGATGTAGAGGTCCTGTCGGACCGAGCGGTACCTGTCCCACAGGAACTTGTGCACCAGCCCGAACCTCACGTCCTCCCGGTCCAACAGGCCGCGAAGGTGCTCCATCGTCCGCGCCAACGCCCCCCGCGTCCTGAACTCGGACGGATGCGGGTCGTCCACCGTCCGGGCAAAGCGCTTGACGGCCAGCTCGGCCGACGTCAGGTTCATGTTGTCGAGGTGCACCCGCTCGAATATCTGGATGTCCGACATGTTCTGCCGCCGCTCCCGCTCCTGGACGGGACACATGTCCTCGCACGTGCCCACGATGTTCCTCTTCTGCGCCGAGTGCTTCTTGGCCTGCTGAAGAAACGACGGCCCCGACGAAGGGTCGGTGGCGGTGTTGGTCGTCGTGTTGGTGTCGTTCTTCCGCCGATACTGTTGCTGCTGTTGCTGCTCTTGGCCCGGGGTGGGCGCGAACGGCGTCGCGGCGGCCGACAGCGACGTCGTCGACGTTGTCGACGTTGTCGACGTCGTCTGGAACCTCGCCGCCCGCTCGTGCTTCTTCCGGTCGTCGCCTGCGAGAGCGGTCGCAGCCGCGGCACCGCCGGCATTCCCACCCCCAAACCCACCACCAAAGACGATCGGCGCTCCGGCAGGCGTCCCACCGGCGGCACCGAACCCGCCCGCAAACGGCGCAGCGGTGGCAGGAGCAGCGACCGGTGGGAAAAACCCGCCACCGCCGCCTAACACGTTCGCGTTGCCACCCGTACCTCCCGCCGCGGCCCCGAAGCCCCCGCCAAACGGCTGACCGCCACTTTGCACGTTGAACGCCCCGCCTCCGCCGAACCCGCCCGGGGGAGGCTGGTGCTGCTGTTGGTAATGCTGTTGGTGCTGCGCCTGCTGTCCGAACGGAAACGACGACGGATTCGTCCCACCGTTGTTGTTCCCCTGCTGCTGCTGCCCGCCCCCCGGCCCCTGGCCGAACGGATTCATCGCGTTACCACTGTTGCCGTTCCCGTGCTGCTGCTGCTGCGGAAACCACGACATGCTTTCAAATTTCGTGTCGTTGGACTCGATTCCGAGCCGTGACGCCGTCGAGACAGGGCCGCTCGCTAGCTGGATGCGTGCATGGTATCGTCGACTCGGTCGTTCGGCACGTACGGTCTATTCTATGTATTGTTGTGGCTGGGTGAGAGGTGGGCAGTCGGTTCAGCCAGTCGCCCGCCCGAGCGGGGACGTTGGGGACGGGACGCTCGGGCCCAACGCACCCCCTCCTTCGACTCTGGCGTCGTATTAACCTACGATCTACGATCAAGTACCGCGCTGGTGACTTCGTCAGTCGGCATCCAGTTATCCAGCCAGTCGCCTGCCCGAGCGTCCCGGGCCCAACGCACCCCCACACTTCGACCGCCTCGCCTCCCCGCCTTTGCCACCCACTCGCCTCCTCCCTCCTCGACCGCCCCTCCCCACCTCGCACCTCGCACCTCGCACCTCGCCCCTCGCCCCTCCCACCTCCCACCACCCTCCTTATCCTATCGGGATCAGCTGCTCCCCAGTAGCTCCTCTCACCTTGTCCCCTCACTCCTCCTCCTCCTCCCACCGCCCCCGTTCTCATGCCACTTTTTATTTTTATTACTACGTACGCTCGGCTTTACACAATGCAGACGACGGCCGTTTTCAAGCCTGCTGTGGCCAGGCAGGCGAACATCAATGTCAAGCAGCAGCGTGCTGTCCGCGCTCAGGCTGCCGCGAGCACGTTCAACACCACCAGGAGCGAGGAGGTACGTTTGCATGCGGCATAGGGGGCCCGATCGCCGGTATCGGGGCCGGGGTGGCGCCCTTTCCACGAATGGCCACCCGCGAGATTTGGAAGCTTCGGACGACGCTTCGTCGGCGCGCTGGGCGTTCCCGGCGGTCGGACCGTGTCCGAATTGGACTGATGTGCCCAATGTGCTTGGTCGTGGCTGTCGCTGTTGTCGTCGTCGTTGTTGCCTCGGAGGACGGACTGGAGCGACGCGGCAGGCACCAGCGCGACTCGCTCGCCGACTACTCACGCCCCTTCTCGCCCCTCGCACAGATCATCACGGAGGCCAAGGAGCTGCTTCCGGGAGGTGTCAACTCGCCGGTGCGCGCCTTCAAGTCGGTCGGGGGAAACCCGATCGTCTTCGACAAGGTGAAGGGCGCGTACAGCTGGGACGTCGACGGCAACAAATACATCGACTACGTCGGTTCCTGGGGCCCGGCGATCGTCGGCCACGCCGATGACGAGGTTATCCAGGCTCTGAACGCGCAGATGACCAAGGGAACGTCTTTCGGTGCGCCGTGCGAGCTGGAGAACGTCCTGGCCAAGATGGTCATTGAGCGCGTGCCGTCCGTCGAGATGGTCCGTTTCGTCAACTCCGGAACCGAGGCCTGCCTGTCGGTCGTCCGTCTGATGAGGGCGTACACGAAGCGCGAGAAGATCATCAAGTTCACCGGATGCTACCACGGACACGCCGACCAGTTCCTGGTCGCCGCCGGGTCGGGCGTGCTGACGCTCGGCCTCGCCGACTCTCCGGGTGTCCCTGCCAGCACCGCTGCGGCCACGCTCACCGCCCAGTACAACAACCTGGACTCTGTCCGTGCCATCTTCGAGGCCAACAAGGGCGAGATCGCCGGACTCATCCTCGAGCCGGTCGTCGGAAACTCTGGATTCATCCCGCCGACCAAGGAGTTCCTGGTCGGACTCAAGGAGCTGTGCGCCGAGTACGGAGCCCTGCTGTGCTTCGATGAGGTCATGACTGGCTTCCGTATCGCCAAGGGTTGCGCGCAGGAGTACTTCGGGGTCACCCCGGACCTGACCACCATGGGCAAGGTCATCGGCGGCGGACTGCCGGTCGGCGCCTACGGAGGCCGCAGGGACGTCATGGAGATGGTCGCCCCGGCCGGACCGATGTACCAGGCCGGTACGCTGTCCGGAAACCCGCTGGCGATGGTCGCCGGAATCAAGACGCTGGAGATCCTGGGAAGGCCGGGTGCGTACGAGCACCTGGACAGGATCACCAAGAAGCTGATCAACGGAATCCTCGAGGCCGGAAAGGAGACCGGACATGCGATGTGCGGAAGCAGCATCTCGGGCATGTACGGGTTCTACTTCTGCGAGGGGCCGGTCACCTGCTTCGAGGACGCCATGGCGAGCGACACCGAGAAGTTCGGAAGGTTCCACAGGGCCATGCTCGAGAGGGGCGTCTACTTCGCCCCCAGCCAGTTCGAGGCCGGATTCACGAGCCTGGCGCACACCGACGAGGACATCGACGCGACCATTGCCGCCGTGAAGGATGCGCTCAAGAGCCTCTAAACGGCGAGTCGGTATGCGGTCAGCGGTGTGTGATGCGGTTGGTGGGCCGGCCCCCCACGTCGTGACAGTGCGCCACTGCGTGGGCGACCGGCGAATGCATTGATTCTTCTTCTTGTTCCTCTTGAAAGTAGTATGTAGTACCACACAGTCGAATCCAATTTTACAGTTGCACCAGGCCGTGCAGCACCGCGGCGTTGACGGAGAACCAGAATATGCCGGCGATCCAGATGAAGAGGTGGACGGGCAGCCCGCGGAACTCCAAGAGATATGCCCAGAACAGCCAGTTGGCGAGGGCGACCGGCCAGGCCACGACCCACCGCCTGTCGACGTGCGCCGTCGCCCACTCCAGCCGCAGACAGAACCAACACAGGTACCACACAAAGTATTGCGCCGTGGAGACCTTGTTGAACGCAACAAACGCGATAGACTGTGCTAGAAACGTCATCGCCAGGTCTGGTTGGCGGTCGTGGTCGTTGAGGTTGTTGTCATCCTCGTCGCCATCGTCATCCCTGTCGTCATCGTCGACCATCCCGCCCTGGCCCCGCATCATGCGGTCGGCGATGACGGCCTGGACCGCCAGGCCCGCGAGCGAAAAGACCGTCGAGAGCCAATCACGCCCCCCTGCCTCCCCGACCGAGCTCATTCGGAGGTACGCGGGGTAGAAAAAGAACGAGAAGTTATGTCTCGGATCCACCCGCGTCAAATGATACAGATACGTCTCGTCCAGAAACTCCCGCCCGTACATCCCATGCATGGCCGCCCCGAGCGCGAAAAACACAGCCGCCGACACCAACCCGAACACCACCCCCTTGACCGACACATACGCCGCCAGAAACGTCGACAACCGAGAAGACCGCCTCTCTGCCCCCCTTGCCTTATTCATATTTTTGCGCCCGAGGAACAAGAGGACTGCCGGCGCGTACACGATCGGAAAGATCCGCCAGTGCACCGCCAGCCCGTACACCACAGCCCCCGTCACGACCCGCCCCTTCTCCAACAGCAACACCATCCCGACCAGCATACAAACCACCAGCGACTCGCCGCTCCCCCGCGTCGAAATTGTCGCCGTGAACGGCGAAAATAGCCAGATAAGCAACGGAACAAGCCGCCGCCGCTGCGTCGCCGCCGCAGGAGCCACCACCCCGGCCTCTTCCCGCTCGCGCAGCATCATCACCGCCGCCAATATATCGCACACCGCGAATAGCACCTTCCCGTAACTCGGAAAGATACAGTTGGGCGCCAACAGCCACGCCAACAGCGGCGTGTACCTGTAGGTCGACCGTGCATACGGCGTCTCCCCCTCGCACACGAACCGCGCCGCGTCCGAATAGACCTGATAGTCGATATCAGTATACGGTACCTCTGCGTGGGCGTCTTGAAAGGAACCGAAGACGATGAGCGCGATGCGGACCACGACGGCCAGGAAGATAATGCCGAGCGGCGAGGTCGACGCCGCGGCGAGGTTGCTGGTGACGTTATCGCTGGTTCTCGTCGTCGTCGTTGTTGTCGTGCCCTTCGTCGCGTGCGCTCGCCGACGACTCGTCCCGGAGGTCGTGGTCCCCGCCATCGTACTGCTTGCTCCGTTCGGTTCTCCCTCCCTCTCCCTCTCCGTCTCCGTCTCCGTCTCCGTCTTCTTCTCCTCCGTCAACCGGTCGTCCCCGGCTCTATCTACTATACCGCGTCCGTACGAACGTGTCGAGAGGGAATCGGCCGTGAACCCAGAAGAAACAAAAGGATGAACAGCGCTTTCGCCGTTTCCCGGCCTCGCTCGGACGTCGTCTTGACGGTTCGGAGCGCACTGATACCCCACCATGAACGATATCGACGATATCGACGATATCGACGGCCAATTGGTCGGACGCGACACCGAGAACTCGCCACCTGGAAACGACACGCGCTCTCGTTCCACGTGGCCCCCGACCGCTTCCTGGCCCCGACGCCGGGCCTGCCAGTGGGCGTCATCGCCAACACGGTCGTGTACGTCCTGGGCAATCGCGTCCTGCTCAAAGGGCTCGCGCTGGACGGCTACGTCTCGTCCTACGTGCTCGGGTGCCTTTCCTACGCGGCGTTCGGGCCCTGCGGGTACCTGCTCGTCTGCATCTATTTCCTCATCGGGAGCTACGTGACCAAGCTCAAGATGGACGTCAAGGAGAAGGAAGGGACGGCGGAGGCGCGGGGCGGGCGACGCGGGGTCGGGAGCGTGCTGGGGAGCGGGTTGGCTGGGTTGGCGTGCGCGGCGGCCGTCCTGCTGGGGGTGCCGAGTGTCGTGTCGACCTTGTCGTTTGAGGCGTTGAAGGTAGGGTTTACAGCGAGTTTCTGTAGTAAGCTGAGCGATACGGTGTCGAGTGAGGTGGGTAAGGCGTATGGGAAGACGGCGTACCTGGCGACGACGTTGAAAAAGGTGGCACGGGGGACAGAGGGGGCGGTGAGTTTGGAGGGGACGGTGGCTGGGGTGGTCGCGAGTGTGGTGTTGGGGGCGTGTGGGTTTATTGGGGGGCTTGTGGACGGGAGGGGGCTCGTGTGTGTGATTGCGGCGAGCGTGGTGGCCAACTACCTGGAGAGTCTGGTGGGGGCCGGGGTGCAGCGTGGTGGGGCGGTGCCGTGGCTGACGAACGACGTGGTGAATATGTTGCAGATTAGCGTGGCCAGCGTCCTGGGCATATGGTTGTATGTTTTGGTGTAGCTACACCTCGTTGTCTGAGCTGAGTGGCCGTGTCCGTGCGAATCTTGCGCCGCTGAACAGAAGCTTGCTGTTGTAGGTGATCAGACCCGCGGTCAACAGCAGCGTCCCCGCGGGGAAATTCATTCCCAACATCGGCGGCGTCCCCAGCACGCCCACGACTACCGGAATCGGCAGCGTGAACGCCCACATCGTCAACGGCACGATCCCACTCATCACCAGCGAGAAAACCATGTTTCCGGCTTTGCTGATCAAGTTCAGGGCGGAGATGTTGAAGAGCAGGTTCACCGCCACGTACAACACCGGCAAGAGCGGCGCCCCCGAACAGTCGCTCCCGCAGGCCGGCGTCAGCCCCCGGAAGCAGTCCCATCCCATCGCCAGATGCGCGCCCATCCCGCTCATCGGTATCCCCCGGGTCTTTGTCACCAGCGGCAGCAACAGGAAGACGAACAGCGCCTGCGACGCGGACCCAAACGTGTTCACCACGAACAGATCCACCTCCCGCCCTCCCTGCCACTTCTTCCCCCGCTCGAACAGCCGGTCCTTCAGCAGCGTGTCAATGGCCGGAAACAGACACGACACCACGTACAGCAGTGCGTACTTTGGATCCACGTTCGCCCAAATCGAGGGCAGTGCGGTCGAACCTCCGGGGCTGGCCGCCAGGCCCACCCCGCCCACCACCGCGGCCACCCCCACGAGCTGCATCCAAGACAGCGACTTCTTCAGCACCACGTACACCAGCACCACTTGCCAGACGAGAATCGTCTGCGACAGCAGCGGCACCATCACCCCCGGCAGCTTGGCCGCCCCGATGAAACTCAGCAGGGCCGACAAGGCCTCCACGAAGCCAATCCCGAGAAAGACGTTCCGGTACCGCACAGGCACCTGCCAGGCCGTCGGTGCGAGTTTCCCGTTCTTGGACTGGATCGTGAGGACGACCGCGTAGGCGATGACGTAGGCGAACGTCTGGAACTGGGCCAGGAAGAAGACGTAGTTTTCGAGCGGGACCAGCGCCATTCGATAGAGGATCCGGTTGATCACGGCGAGCGAGATGACCAGCGCGACGGAGAGCGCGATCGATAGTGGCGACGACGCGGCATGTTCCGGTCGGCCGTCCCGGGGAGGGAGCGGCGATGCGGCGGCCGCGCGAGGCGGCCGCAGGAGGCGCACGCGTCCGTCGTCGTGGAGAGAGATCCGGTGCGCGCGCGCACGAAGCGCGTCACGGCACGGTGCATGTCGGCCATCGTCGCGCCGGTGCGCGCGCCGGACGTTGGGTGGAAACGGCGACGCCGGCAGGCAAAGGCCGCCTGGCGAGGCGACTTGGGGCGAACAAATGCGCCTTCCTATCAGTTGCATGCCGCTGCGTCTTCTCCTAGGTCATGCTTGTGCTAGGGTTGACAGATGGAGAGGGAGAGAGAGGGAGAGACAGGGAGCGCGTCCGGATGCGTGCACACTGAAGTCTTCAGTCGATTCGATTGTGCCGAAACGACACGAATGTGCGAGACTGGGTGTCCACCCAAAGAAGATGCTGGCATCCAGGTCGTTCCAGACCACGGCGCTTCTCGGCAGTGCTGCAGAGGGGATGGCAAGGCTGCTCCCTGCAGGCGGGCACCCCCGGCGAACCGGCTCGTGCCCCGGCCCGAACCTCGTCGGCGCGGTGGCCGTGGCGGTGGCCGTGGCTGTGGCGGTGCCGGCGGCGGCGTGACCGACGACGAGTTCATCATGGGTGTATCCATCGCATCCACCTGACAACGCTGCCGAAACCTGTCTTGTCTTGTCGCACGGAGAGACCGGGAGGCAAAGGAGGAGGAGCCGCTATCCGGATAGAGTAGTCTCACCTTTGTCAGACACAAACAATCACCATCATCAGTCCGATCCTGCCAATAACTTGATCACAATGCCATCCGCTATGGCCGGTATGACGGCCCAAGTCGCCCCGTGCGCTCGAATTTCGCCTCCCATCAACTCGCAGCGCCAATGCCCGCGCGCGCTGACGGCCCCTCGCGCCCTCCCCCCCTCCACGATTGCTACATTGGCCGAGGGATCCGACATGGCGCTGGCGGTCGGTTCGATCGCCGGCGTCACGGCGCTGGCGACTGCGCTGATCGCCGCTGACCCTGAGAAGCGCAGGGCGGAGCAAATGAAGGAGACTGGCGGTGACGAGTTGGAGGCCGTCAAGAAGTACTTCAACACCTCTGGGTTTGAGCGCTGGAACAAGATTTACGGGGAGACGGACGAGGTGAACAAGGTGCAGCTGGACATTCGTAACGGGCACGCGCAGACGGTGGAAAAGGTGCTCAAGTGGGTGGACGAGGAGGGTGGCGTGGAGAACGTGACGGTGTGCGATGCTGGGTGCGGAACGGGGTCGCTGGCGATCCCGTTGGCGCTGCGTGGGGCGTCGGTCTCTGCCAGCGATATCTCGTCGGCGATGGCTGGGGAGGCCGAGCGGCGGTACACGGCGGCCGTGTCGGCCGGGGCCAAGGCGCCGGCGACCGCGCCGGTGTTCGAGGCGAAGGATTTGGAGTCGTGCTCTGGGAAGTATAACACGGTGACGTGCCTGGACGTGATGATCCATTATCCCCAGGACAAGGTGGACGACATGATCTCGCACCTTGCTGGGTTGGCGGACGACAGGCTGATTATTTCGTTCGCGCCGTATACGGTGCAGTATGCGCTGTTGAAGCGGATTGGGGAGCTCTTCCCGGGCCCGAGTAAGGCGACGAGGGCGTATCTGCACGCGGAGAGTGACGTGGAGGCGACGCTGAAGCGGTGCGGTTTTGAGGTGGTCAAGCGGGAGATGACTGCGACCAGCTTTTACTTTAGCAGGCTGTTGGAGGCCAAGAGGGTGCGTGCTGCGTAATGCGCCGCAGAACGAATCGATCTATCGATAACGGTAACATTATTCTTTATTATTGTGGTCGTCGTCGCACGGTCAGCTGGTCAGCTGGGCAGGAGGATTTCCGTGTCGCCGGGGGTCCCACCGCCGACGCCGACCACGCCGCCGGTGCGCGACTTGCCGCCGAAAACTGGTTTGAGGACCGCGTTGTCGATTTCTTTGAAGCGGGAGTGGACTTTAGACGGGCTGGTGTCGTAGTGCTGCTCGTCTCGGTCGGAGACTTCTCCCCTCGCGCACGCGTCCTCCCAACCCTTGCGGTAGACCTCGGCGTCAGACTTGCCCTCCAGATCAAAGTGCTTCAGGAGCGGGCCCGTCGCGGATCCGAGGACGAGGGAGGAGGCGACCTGGAATGGTTGGTTGGTGGTGGGAGGAAAGGAAAGAGTTAGGGCGAGTGATCGAGTGGGCGAGCGATCGCTCGCAAGCTGGACAAATAACCTACCGCGATGAGCAGCGTGGCGGTCTCGATGGCCGGAATGCCCAGGCCCTCTTGGCCTTCCCCGCGTTCGTGTCCGCTTGGCATGTTGACGACGAGCCCGTAGGCCACCGCGCCGCGCAACCCCACCGCCAACATCATGCGCATCATATTGTCGGGCAGTTTGTTCTTCCTGTAGCGGTTGATGAGCTTGGTGCAAGGGACGATCATCACCGCCCTCGAGAGGACGGCCAGCGGGATGCCGCTGATAAAGAGTCCAAAGTCGAACGCGTGGTTCATGGTGGCCACTTGGAGGCCGAGGTACGCAAACACGAACAGCTCGCACAGAAAGGCGCCGACTTCGAAGAGCCGGCGACATGCGACCTGGGTCTCTGAAGACACGTTGTAGTACGAGTAGTGGGAATGCACGACGCCGGTAAAGAAGAGGGCGACTGGCGGGCGAGCGAGCGAACGAGGCGCGTCGGGCGGAGCGCGCGAGTAAGAGACGAGGCGGCGACGACGGAGAGAATCAGCGCGCGGCCGCACAGCTGTCGAGGTCAACACCCACCGATGCCGCTCATGCCGACCACTTCCGCGATGAGATACGCCAGATACGACCCCATGATGAGTATGGAGATCTCGTACATGGTGGGATCGATCGCGTGCGCGGGTGCGCCGGGCTCGTCGGCGTCCTCTCCCCCTTGCTGGCTCTGCGCTCTCGGAGAGGCCGACAGTCTCGGGTCGCGCGAACCGAACTGCTCCGATATCGTCAACCCCTGATTTCCCTGGCCGTTCGACGACCGCACCCACCCAGCGGTCGTATCTTTCTTCCAGTAGGCGTCGAAGCGCTTGAGCAACAGCGCGCACGCCAAGCCGACCCCCACGCCCACCACGAGGCTCCCGACCAGCAGAAAGCAAAACTGGAACAGCACCCTCGGCAGCGTCAAAAACGTCATGCCCTCTCCTGCCGCGTTCTCGATACTCCTGAAGAGCACGATGGCAACCGCGTCGTTCAACACGCTCTCTCCAAATACCAGGTTGTAGAGGATCGGCGGCGCGTCGCTCGTGGCCAGCACGGCCAATGTCGCCACCGGGTCGATCGACGAGATGGCCGCACCATACATGTAACACTCGGCGAACGGCGCCATACCGAGCGACTTGGGGGAGATGATCCGCATCAAGTAAAGCAGGTACGTGCACGTCCCAAACACCATCGCGGAGATGAACGTCCCGAGCACGGCATACGTAAGGATGGCACCGGTGTTTTCGAAAAACGACCGTTTCTTTAGCGTAAAACCTGCCGCGAATACAATGGGTGGCAGGAGCGCATAGAAAAACCCGGCCGGACTGAAGCGCAGCGTATGCGTTAGACCGAAGATCCGAGACACGATGCCGAAGAAGACGCCGATGAGCAGCGCCGACGACGACGGCGGCAGCAGCTGTATCCGGTAGGATTGGATCAGGTACGTTGCCACGACGACAGTGATGAGAAGGATCCACACGACCGTGAGCTCTTCCTGTCGCGCGAGGTGAGGTGAGGTGTGAGCGAGCTACCCGTTCAACGCGGTCACACTGTCCAGCGACTGTAACCAGTCCTTGTACGGCTGCGTCCATGTCCCGGGGGGCAACTCGGTCACCTGCACCTCCGTCCCGCGTTCAAATCAACCAGGCGGAAGAACGAGAAGAGCCACGCGCGCTCCCTACGACTCGCTCCCTACAACCGTATGCCGACAAGACGCACCGACACATACGACGACTCGGCCATCGCGACTCCGAGAGAGCAGCAACAACGGTACAAGACGCAGTTCTTATTCTTATTATTACAGTGAACCGAGCTCGCCCCATGGTCTTGACTTCTACGCCTCGAAAGACATCGCCGCCGCGTCGTCCCGGATGCTCTGGAACAACACCGAGCTCAAATACCGCTCTCCGAAGCTCGGCAACACCACGACAACCGTCTTCCCCGCGTTCTCCGCCCGCTTGGCCACCGCGTTGGCCGCCACGACGGCCGCCCCGCTCGAAATCCCCACCAACAGACCCTCCTCCGTCGCCAGTCTCCTCGCCATGTCCACCGCATCATCACTGCTCACCTGCACGGTCTCGTCCAACACACTCACGTCCAGGTTCTTCGGAATGAACCCGGCTCCAATGCCCTGGATCTTGTGCGGCCCCGGGCTCCCCCCCGAGATCACCGGGCTCTCGGCCGGCTCCACCGCAATCACCTTCACGTTCGGGTTCTTCTCCTTCAAGAACTTCCCGGTACCACTCACCGTCCCGCCCGTCCCGACCCCCGACACCAGGATATCCACCTTCCCGTCGGTCGCGTCCCAGATCTCCGGTCCGGTCGTACGGTAGTGAATCGCCGGGTTGGCCGGGTTCTCAAACTGCTGGAGAATATACGAGTTCGGCACAGAGTCGGCAATCTCCTTCGCTTTGGCAATCGCTCCGTTCATACCCTTGGCCGGATCCGTCAGCACGATATCCGCCCCAAACGCCTTGAACAGCACCCGACGCTCGATCGACATGGACGCCGGCATCGTCAGGATGAGCTTATAGCCCCTGGCAGCGGCGATAAAGGCGAGCGCAATCCCGGTGTTCCCAGACGTGGGTTCCACCAGCGTGGTCTTGCCCGGAGAAATCTTCCCAGCCTCTTCCGCATCGTTGATCATGGCGTACCCGATACGGTCCTTGACAGAGTTGCACGGCCCCATCGTCTCCATCTTGGCGACCACCGTGGCCACGTTGCCCTCCGTCACGCGGTTCAGGTAGACCATCGGCGTGTTCCCGATGAGCTCGGAGACGTTGTCGGCAGGGGCCGCGGCCAGCGTCTTGACGGTCTTGGCGGTCGCCGGGCGAGACGGCGGGGCGAACGACCGCGCGACCGGAGCACGCTGCTGATGGGATCGGTGGGGGGGGCTGCGTGAGCGAGGAGAATTCCCGGCGGAAAATGTCCGAGATTCGGATCCGGCGAATCCGGATAACCCTCGCGGAATCGTCCGTTTCGGGCACTCAAACTCGGCCCGGAGATGGATCGTAGATACATCTATCCGTACGACGGCAGCGCGGGGCTGATTACACACGTACCTGGGCGACCGGAGTCGCCGCAATCATCCTGGCCTTCAGGGTCATCATGATGATTGTTCACGGGGTTCACAGGGTTGTCAGTGTCGGATGACGCTGCTATCAAGACGAAGAGAGAGAGAAGGATATATACGTATGCGGTTTGCCTCGGGTTCTCTCTCGTTCCGTGCTTGACGGACGGAACATCTCGAACACGCGCTTGCCACGCACGCAGCTCACTTGCCGATGCAGAACTTGCTCATCATGTCGTCCAGGACGTCTTCGAGGTCAATCGCACCGGTGATCTCTCCCAGTTCTGCCATTGCGACCCGGAGCTCCTCCGCGGCGAGTTCGAGCCGGTCGTTGTCGCGTTCAACAGTCTCCAGGAAGCGCTCGAGGGCTTGGACCGCACACCGCAAGTGCTTCACGTGCCGTGCCTTGTACATCACGGGCACGGTCGCGTTCGTCCCTGCGTTCGTCCCTGCGTTCATCGTCGTGGCCCCCCGACGCTGCCCCGTCTTCTCCTCGACGACCTCCCGCAGTCGGCGCAAAAACGTATCCACGCCAGCTCCCGTCCTGCACGACATCAGTATTTGCGACGGCGACGACGGTTGTTGCCGCTCTGACGACAATGACGACAATGACGACAATGACGACAATGACGACGAGTTTGAACTCGTCGCCAAATCCACCTTGTTTGTAACCCACACCATCTCCTTCCCGGCGGCCGCCAGCCGCGCCACCTCCTCGCGGACCCGCGCATTCTCGTCGCCACCGTCGTCCCCATACGCGTCCATCACAACGACAACGTGCGCGTCCCGCGCTCTCGTCACGATCCGTCCCATGCCCTCTGCCTCCAGCGCGTCGTGCGAGCTACGACTTTGACGACTTTGACGCTGTTCTCGCAGCCCGGCGCCGTCCACGAGCACGACCTTGTGCCCACCGATATCCACCGCCCGTTCCAGCACATCTCGTGTCGTTCCCGGCAGCGGCGATACGATCGCGTGGTCGTCCCGGAGCAACAGATTCAAGAGACTGCTCTTTCCGACGTTGGGCGCGCCGAGCAGCACCACCCGCAGCCCGTCCTGGACGATTTCCGCACTCGGTACCGCGTGAAGCTGCGCAATAATCGCGTCCCGCAACATCCGTACGTCTTCCACCGCGTGACGCACCTCCTGTGCCCCGATCTCGTCGTCCTCTCCGAAATCAATCACCGCCTCGACGCGCGCCACGGCCGCAATCATCCCCGCCCGCCAGCCGCGTATCAGCTCGTCCCCCCTCGTGTACACACCCAGTGCCGCATCTTTCTGCGCGGCCGTCTCGCTTTGTAGCACGTCGGCAAGGCTCTCCACCTGAAGCAGGTCCATTTTCCCGTTGGTGAAGGCCCGCCGGGTGAACTCCCCGGGGCCGGCAGGCTGGACGTTCGTGCCAAAACCCGTCGCGAGGGCGTCGACGACGCCCCTCACGACGGCAGTGCTCCCGTGGACGTGAAGTTCGACGACGTCCTCGCCGGTGAAGGAGCGAGGGGGGGCGAAGTAGGCGACGAGGGCGTTGACGTCCAGGAGGTGGCGGGTGGACGGGTGGTAGAGATCGCGAACGTACAGGTGGTTCGGTTGGTACGAACGCGACGTTGCAGTTGCAGTTGCAGTTGTAGGTCGGGGTGATTGTGTGAGGGTGTGGAGGATGGGGAGTGCGTCTGGGCCCGAGACGCGGACGACGCACACGGCGGTTGCAGAGGTGGGCGTGGGGGTACCGGCTTGGGCCAGGCCTGGGATCGTGCACGGGGCAAAGATTGTCGTTTTCCTCGCGGTTGCTGTGTGTTTGGACCCGGCTCCGGTGGTCTGTGGTCGTGTCGAAGACCCGAAAGTCAACGTTGGCCCGGACGCGGCTGGCAGGCACTGGAACCCGTTTCGCTCAAGCAAGCCGTGATGGACGTGGCCCACAGACCACAGCCTCCACCGCAGCCCCAATCCCTTGACTACGACTCGAGACATTCAGCACCGTCTTTGGTCTGATCGGAACGGGTCCTGCATCGTGCATTGGTCGGGTTTGGCGGGTTTGGCGGGTTCTGAGAAGTCGAAATATTTTGTGACTGGAGACAGATAGACGGTCAGTTCGTCGAGCTCGCCAAGAGAGAACCGTGTCGTATACAGTCGACCACGTATGTGTCGCGAGGCAGGGTAGGAACGAGCGAGGGTCGAGGGGATCTTCATTCCGAGGTCAGTGAACACGATCGTGAACGCTACAGGGCGATGAGCAGGCGGCAGTCCCCGGGCTCTGTCGGCGGGCGCTTTGTCCTCGCCATCTACGTCCTGTTCGTAATCGTCTTGCTCGGGGCCTCCTCCGCCTCCTCCGCCTCCTCCGCCTC
>Ga0181582_10001483_pt1 | contig 18278 bp, 10 predicted proteins | sample 071ome_32_FD_132438 | JGI IMG/M metagenome (GOLD analysis project Ga0181582, IMG submission 132438) | Coastal salt marsh microbial communities from the Groves Creek Marsh, Skidaway Island, Georgia - 071405AT metaG (megahit assembly) | ecosystem: Environmental > Aquatic > Marine > Intertidal...
CACGGACCGCCTGCATGGCGGCGGCCAGGGCCTCCTGGTCCCTTGAACTGAGGGAGATCTTGACCTTGTACTTGGAGTAGTCCCCTGAAGCGTTGGGGTAGCTCCCAATGCTCACCGTCGGGAACTCCTGGGCGATCTCCGAGAGGGTGTCGGCAATATCCCCCTCCCCCATCTGCGTGAAGCAGTCTGCCCCCGTTGCCAGGGGCCCCCGGAAGCGATCCAGGTGCGCCCCGACCATCTGCTTGAAGAGGCGAGGGATCCCCGGGAGGACATATACTCCGTCCACGTTCACCAGGGGCACCCACGTCCCCTCCGTGAAGAGCACCTCCGCGGGAGAGGGCAGAGCTGCCATCCGCAGTCGGGCATCGTTCAGCTCCACCCCCCGCTTGTCGTAGTGCTCCTGCATGCGCTCCACCGTGGGACCGTGGCGCACGAGGGCTCGGTCGAAGGCCGCTGCGATGGCCTCGTACGTCTTGTCGTCGTGGGTGGGGCCGATGCCCCCGGACGTGAACACGGCACCATGGGGACCGACGCGCTCCCGGAGGTCGCGCACGGTCGCCACAATGTCAGCGACGTCGTCTGGGACCACCGTCGCCCGAACCAGGTCCACTCCGCGGGCGTGGAGGGCCTTGGCGAGCCACGCCGTGTTCGCGTCGGCGATGTTGCCGCGGAGGATCTCGTCACCGATGACGAGCATTGCCGCCTGCACCGGGAGAGGCGGGGCGGGCGGGGCGTCAGGCAGCGGTCGGGTCCGCGACGCGGCCGTCGACGCGGGGCGGCCAGGGTCGAGTGCGCGGCTCGAGGTGACACGTGGCGAGCTGGCGCGGGGGGCGGGGGTAGCGACGTCGGCCCCGAGGCGGGGGCCGCTCTCGCGCAGTGGTGCGCGCCTTGAACCACGAAAGGAAGGCCGACCGATGCAAGTCGTGTGAGAGCGGAAGTCACTCGTCATGGCCCGAATCATGCGTATGGAACGAAATGCCCCATCCAGAGCGCCAATCACCGGTTCGGGTCGCGGCGAGTGTTAGACTTGTCGCGTCGGGTCCCCACAACCCACCTTGGGCGCCGTGGCACTCGTTGCCGTGCTCCTCTCGGCGGTCGTGGAAGTAACGACCCCCGCGAGGTTGGTCCGCAACCCCGGCGGAGCCCGGCAACCCGGAGCGGCCAGCGCGCACCGCGCACCGGGCATCGAGGTGGCGAGGAGGGGCACCCGGCCCGCCAGCCTCCTCAACATGAATCGGATACGGTGACGACGAGGGCCGACTAGAGATGGTGCGGTCTCCCGGGGATGGGTCGTGGGGATGACGGGGATCGGGGCGAAGAGGACTCCATAGGTTGTCCATGCTGCACAGCGAGCCCCGGCTGACCACTGGGACCGCCCCACGGTGCACGTCCCTTGCCAGGCCACTCCCGGTGTCACACCGTGTGTGCGAGAACAGTGCCAGCGGTGCACGAGAACGAACGAGCGCGCGTCGGCATGCACCGGAAACCTTCCGACAGGCCCGAAGACCCGACACTCCGCCGTATAGTTTGATTCAAGGCGTCGCCGCGAAGAACCCCTAAGCCGTTGGGCCACGAACAGGATCGAGTTCCGGACCCGACACGCTCCTCCTTGTCGTACGCTCGGCCCCGATCCGATTCACGATTCGTAAGCCACACCTGTCGCGGCCACAGACAGCTCGTTATGTTGGCCCCGACCCTGGCTTGCGGGCCTCCAACTGCCCCTGCCCTGAAGGTAGGGGCGCCGCCCTCGTCGACCCTGTTTGCCCGCGTGACGGGAGTTACTCTTGTCCCGGCGGTGGGATCACAGCCCAAAGCGCGCATCGCGCCGCTGGTGAAGGCTGTCGCTGCTGGCACGAGGCCCCGCCAGGCTGAAGAGGTGAGTGCAGCCCACGGGGGAGGCCAAGGCGATGACGCGTCGCGCCCTCTTGCCTCGCGTCGACCTTTCGACGTCACGATTGGCTTGCCTCGGCAATACTCTGGCTTTGAACGTACTGCTAGATGGCGTGGCCGCCGAGCGGCGCTCGCCCGCGGGGGGCAGTTGTTAGGGATGAGATGGAGCGGGAGCGAAATCCCGCGGCTGCGCTCGAAGTCGATGCTGTCACCCCGAGGTGGGCGCGAAGTTGAAGTGACTTGTACTTCATGTCTCCTCGCGCAGACTGGTCAGCCTGGGACGAGCCTGTTCAAGGCCCCGCTCGCCGGGAGTGCCCTCCACGGCCTGGGGGCAACGTGGCTTGCCGAGTACAGCGGGGTCAACTTCACTCTCGCGTCCAAGGAGGCAACCAAGGTTTCGTTGTGCCTCTTCAAGCCCGATGATCTGCGCAAGGGCAAGTCGACCGCCGAGATTCCGCTGGATGCTGTCACCAACCGGACCGGTACGCTGATCCCCTCCCCACACAAGCCGCACCACCCCCCCTGGCCCCCGTCTGGAGGGGCCGACATTGAGCCCCTGCAAACACATACCCGCTGCGCTGCAGGCGACACATGGCACGTGCTGGTCCCGAACATTAACAAGGACCTCCTCTACGCCTTTCGCGTGGAGGGCCCCGAGGACAACACGTCACGCTTCGTCAAGGACCAGTGCGTGGTCGACCCCTACGCTGCGCACGTTGTGTCCCGCGGGGCGTGGGGCGAAATGGGCGCCGACCTGGATTACGGCGAGGGCGCCCTGGGCCTGGCTAATACGTGGCCCCAGCACGTGGCCAGGCTCCCCGAGGGGTCCGACGGGCGGGCGGCCTTTGACTGGGAGGGTGACCGCCCCCTCATGCTGCCGATGGAGGACATCAGTGTGTACGAGATGCACGTCCGCGGCTTCACCAAGCACGCGTCCAGCGGGTTGCCGGACAACGAACGGGGCTCGTTTATTGGCGCCGCGAAGAAACTTCAGCACGTGGCGGACATGGGGTTCACGGCTGTGGAGCTGATGCCTGCGCAGGAGTTCAACGAGCTCGAGTACTACACGCTCATCCCCGGTTCAGACAGCAAGTACCGCTTCAACTACTGGGGCTACTCGACCGTTGGCTTCTTCAGCCCCATGAGCAGATTCTCCGCCGACCCGAGCCGCGCGCTGGACGAGTTCCGGGTGTTTGTGAAGGAGTCGCACCGACTGGGAATGGAGGTGTACCTGGATGTCGTGTTCAACCACACGGCCGAGGGGAACCACCAAGGCCCCACCCTCTCGTTCCGTGGAATCGACAACAAGGTCTTCTACATGTTGGCGCCGGAGGGGGAGTACTACAACTTCTCGGGCTGCGGCAACACGGTCAACTGCAACCACCCGGGCACGCGGCGCTTCATTGTAGACTGCCTCAAGTGGTGGGTTTCCGAGATGCACGTGGACGGCTTCCGCTTCGATCTCGCTTCTATCATGACCCGGCAGCACTCCTCGTGGCACCAGACCGCCGTTGGCACTACCAAGCCCGCCGGGCCGGGGGACGGCGGCATGCTGCCCGAGTCTTCGGGGGTGAACATCCACGTCGGAACCCCTTTGTCCGACCCTCCGCTGATCCGCATGATCTCCGAGGACCCCGTCCTCCGCAACACCAAGATGATTGCCGAGGCGTGGGACTGCGGCGGGCTGGTGCAGGTGGGCGCCTTCCCCCACTACGATGGGAGGTGGTCCGAGTGGAATGGCAAGTTCCGTGACACGGTCCGGTCCTTCATCAAGGGCTCCGACGGGTTCGTCTCGAAGATGGCGTCGGCCGTCCTCGGGAGCCCCGACATCTACAAGGACAACCACGAGGACCCCGACGACTGGTGGAGGACCCACGGGGGCAGGCGCTGGGTGGGCAACCGTGGCCCCACCGCCAGCGTCAACTTCGTCACAGCCCATGACGGCTTCACCATGAGGGACCTTGTGTCCTACAACTCGAAGAACAACATGGCGAACGGCGAGAATAATAATGACGGCGAGGAGCATAACATCTCGTGGAACTGTGGCCAGGAGGGGGAGACGCAGGACCCCGCGGTGAACAGCCTGCGCGCAAGGCAGATGCGCAACATGGTTGTGGCCCTGGGAGCCAGCCAGGGCGTGCCCATGATGCTCATGGGGGACGAGTACGGGCACACCAAGGGGGGCAACAACAACACCTACTGCCACGATGACGAGCTCAACTGGTTCGACTGGGACAAGTGCGAGGAGCAGCGCTCCGGCATGGTCCACTTCACCGCCGCCATGATGCACATCCGCCGTGCCCACAAAGCTTTCCGCCGCTCGGCCTACCCTGGTGAGGACGCCGTGAAGTGGCACGGCGCAGGCGGGGAGGGGCCCAACTGGGACGAGACTGCCCGACTCCTCGCCTTCTCCCTCAAGGACGAGAAGTGCGAGCACGCCGTCTTCGTCGCATTCAACGCTTCCCACAAGCCAGTAAACCTGGACCTGCCCGACCCGGGACATGGGAACAAGTGGCGTGTCCTTGTGGACACTTCGAAGCCCGCACCCTACGACGCCCTCATCCCGGACGTGGGATACAATCTCAGCAGCCAGGCGGTGGCTGCTGCGCGTGCCCAGACGGAACCTTGGCTGAGCGAGAAGCTGTACGCCATGCTGCCATACTCAAGCATCATCCTCGAGAACACGGGGTGCGCCACGACGGTCGACGCCTCTCTCTGATACCGGGCCAAGCTGCCCCGGCAGCCCGTGCTCGTTATTATGACTCGTCTAGCCGTTTGTGCATTTGAATCGTCGGTACGCTAGCGCGCAAGCGAGCAGTCCGTCACCGCAGGTTCCCACGGGAGGCCGTTCCGGGCAGGATCTGGCTGCGGGTGTGCCGCGAGGGCGTCACCCTCCCCATCGCGGGCAGCTCGCCGGGGCCTCCCTCCTCCACGAAGTAATCCTGGTTCCCCCTCCAGCCACCGGGAGGAAGCGTGGGGCCGACCAGGTGAGACGGCGTTCGGTCCGCGGGCGGCCTCCTCCCTGGTGACGGAGTGAGTCGGGATGGGGTGCCGTTGGGGACGCTTTTCCTGGATGATGCGGCGACTAGGCGCGATGAGCTCTGCGACTGCGGTTTTGGGTGCAGGGCATGCGGGTCGTGCGCTTCGTTGAGCCCCTGGGCCTTGTTGAGCTCCTTGGTGCGTGCCGGGAACATCTGCCCCGGCATGTACGTTCCCGGGGTGTCCTGCACCTCGTCCAGGGGGCGGTCGCAGCTCATGCAGCGGAGGCCCAAGAGGGGCTTCGACGACAGGATGGCGTTGTCTCCCTCCCCGAACTTGAACGGGGAGCTGCTGGGCTGCTGCACTGCGTTCTTGGCCCCCTGCTGGAGCCCGCGGACCTGCTTCCGGAGTCTCGCAATGTCCTCCTGCAGCTTGCGGATGACGTCACTCCAGTCCGTACCGTCGGCGCCGTCGGCTCCACTCACACCCTTGGTCAATTCGCCATTGCTTGCGTCGCCCATCCGGTCCTTGTGGTCGACCCACTCCGCCAGCCGTGCCAGGGCATCCTTGTCCGACTTCTCGTTGATCAACCCCCGGTCCAGCATGTCGAGCAGCATCTCCATCGGGTCCGGCTCCCCCCGACCCGCCCGCGCCCTACCCGCGGCACTGCGGCCCGCGGGCCTGGCAGTGTCACGGGCTGCCCCGACCTCTGACACCGCGGCATCACGGGGGGGCGCCTCGCTTGCGCCCTTCGGCTGGTCTTCGGTGGAGCCCTCAACTGGCCCGTCCGCAGCGGCGTCTGCCGACCTGTCCCTGGCGCCCGCGTCACTGCCCTCGGCAGGCAGCCCGCTCGTCGCGAATTGGAACCCGGCCTGAGTCATGGGGTCTGAGTCGCGGGCACTGTAACTGGTCCCCGGCCGGCTGTAGCTGGTCCCTGGGCGAGTGACAGGACGAGACGTGTGGTCGTTGGCTCTCTGCCCGAGGTTCATGAGGAGGAGCGCGTAGGCCGTATGGAGTGCACCGTTCTCAAGACCCTCGATGCGGGCGTGCACATTCCCACCAAGCCGGTCGACCTCCTCGCGAAGCTCAGCGATCGCGTCGGCCCAAGCCCCTGCGTCAGCTGCAGTGCGGAGGAGCTCGTCTGGAGAGGCGCCTACCTCCACGTGGTCGATAACACTCGCGCTGGGGGGGGACCTGACGCTGGGCGCCTTGGCGAGCGCTGCCGCCTGGTCGCCTTCAGCCTTGTCGGCCTTTGTCATGTCGAGTCGCCGGACGTCCGCGCCAAGGCGGACAGTGGTCCCATCAAGGCGCCGTGTGTGACTTGACAGTCTCGCCACCTCCCTCTCCAGCTCGGCGATCTTCTCCAGGGAGCCAGCCAGTGGCGCCTTGAGCGCGTCCAGGTCGACCTTCGACGCTGCACTGCGCTGCAGGCCCCCGATACCGCGGGCCGCGCCGGCAACGTGCGCCTCCAGCTCGCTGAGGCGGTCCAGGATCTCCTGCACGGGGTCGACAGCCTGCTTCAGGGCGTCCAGGCGAGCGCCGAGGTTCTCCACGTCGGACGGCTTGACGGCATCTGCTCCTTGCATCGCAGACAAGGTTTCGCGAAGAGCCGCAGTGGCGGCCTCTAGCCCGCGGAGCCGTTTCCCGTGCTCCATGAGCTTGCCCAGTGCCTCCCCGTCCGCAAGGGCATCGGCCTCCCCTGCGAGGTCCTCGGGGCTCACATCAGGCTGCGAGAGCGATGCCAAGACGGCATCAATCTGGCTCTTGTCCGCCTTCTCTTCGATGCGCCGCAGTGCATCCCCAAGGCGCCCCTCCAGGCCCTCGATGGCAGTGGTGTTACCACGGCCAACGTCCGCAGCGCGCTTGGCAGCTCCCATCACACTGTCGACCTGACCAGTAAGGCCATCGAGCCTCTCACCCAGCCCGGAAATGGCCTGCTGGACAAAGTCCGCGAGATCCTGTGCCTTCGCTCCCAGGCCGTCGCCCTTGGTTGGGGTCGGGGCGCTCCCCGAGCTCTGGCCAACGTCGCGGAGGGCATCCTGAAGGCCATCCACCCGGTCCTCAAGCGCCTGCACGAGCCCCAGAAGGTCGCCAGTGGCGCCCGTGTCGGCACTAACTGCCTGCGCAGGCGCCGTCCCACGGCCTGCCTTGTCAGAAAAGACCTTCTCGAGGTCTCCCAGCTTATCAGCGAGGAGGCGGACGTCCCCCTTGGCAGCCTCAACGGCGCTGTCAAGCGACTGCACCTTCTGCTTCAGCGGGGGGAGGCCCTCGCCCACGCCGGCCAAGTCGCTCGCCAGGTCCCGAATCGCTCCCCGCGCCTCACCAAGTGCAAGGGTATGCTCCCGAGCCTCCTCTGCCATCTTCTCGACGTCATCCCTGAGCCGATCGAAAGCTTCGGGGTCTACCACTGGCCCGCGCTCCTTCGTCTGGATGGGCGGCGGGAGCTCCACTTTCTCTCCCTTGTCGAGCGCCTCGACCGCCAGGCGTAGGGCAATGATCTGGTCCTCCATATCAGAGCAGCGAACCGTTGCGTCGTGAGCCCGGGCGGACGCCCCTTGAGCGACATCCTTGGCCACCTTAGCTGCCTGGGAGGCGTCTCCCGCGACTGCCTCCACAGCAGAAAGGCGCTTGAGGGCATCGGCGAGGTCCTCCTTGGCCTTTGCGAGGGCATCCGGTGCTCCAGCGAGGCCACTCAGAGCGTCTTGGGCCTTCACCGCAGCCTCCTCCATGGCGTCAAGGCGGCGCTGGAGGATCGGAACTGTGGCGGCTAGGTCATCAACGCGCGGGTCGTTGATCGGGCCTGCGTTGGTGGCGGGGTCGCCCTGTGCAGGCGGGGGGCTGCCACCAGCTTCGAGGACCGCGACACGCGCGGGGATGGCAGCAAGATCCGAAGGCAGGGCGTCGACCTTGGAGATAGTGTCCCTGACCGCGTCGGGGTCGATCGCTCCTGCAATGGCTTCCAGCTTCGCCAATGTGTCGTCGTCCAGCCCCGGGCCAGGGGGCATCTTGTCCTCGAGCTCGGCGATACGCTTCCCAACATCGCCGAGGGCAATCTCAGCGTCCGCGAGGCGGCGCCCGGCCTCCGCCTTTTCAAGGGCGTCCACGCGCTCCTTGAGAGCCTCGTTCTGCCCCCTGAGCTCATCGTTCGCATCCTGGAGACCCCGCAGGGTGCTCTCGAGCCCTTCCGGCGGGCTATCCTTCTGCGTTAGCACGTAAATAACTGCAAAATCGGGACTGGGGGGGAGAGAGAGCTACTGGGACTCTCGATCGTGAGTCGCCAGTGTCGTGATCGTGCCCACAAGGAGGGTGGTTAGGTCCTCAGAGGAGCTGGGGCTTGCGGCCTCGTATCAAGGGGGTACCTTCAGGGCCTTGATGTTGTCGACGACCCATTTAAGCGTCGAGTTCAGTTTAGATGCGTCGATACTCGACACGACTTCGACCTGCGCCGGGCGAGGAAGCGGTGCCGTCGATGAATGAATAGGCCTCTGCGGATGCCAACGTCCTGGGGGCCGCCACGGCAGATGTTCCCCAAACGCAATGCAGCGATTGCTGGCATATCACAGCGAATTGCCAATAGAAATGGGAGAAGGGCGGAGGGAGTTCGGTTCGGGGGAAACAAGGCCGGGGGGTGCCCCAACTCGGTGAGTACGCGAAGCGCGGAGGTGCACCCCACAGGCAGGAATGTGACGATGTCTTTGCGTTATCCTAGCCAGGTGGACTCCAGGTTCGTTGTGACATCACCAGTTTTGTAGAGACGGGCGCAACGGCGCGTGTGGGGAGGCACCGGGGGCGTGGCAGGTCTCACCTTGGCGACGTCGAGGTCCGCGACGAAGTCGTGGGGGCCATCCTCCATGGTGCGCTCTGGCGGATCTTCCCTCGTCAGGGAGCGGCAGAGGCGGCGGGGGGGGGGGTCCAGGGGTCAAAGAGCGTCCCGGCTGGGCGCGAGGAGGGGAGGATGGTCCCAGCCCAGCAGAGGTTCCAACTTCGGCGTTTCCCGGTGTTCCACGCGGCACTTGACGGAGTGCGGGGCGGAAGAATGTCAACGGAGAATCCCTTGCGGGCGCAACTGGAGGCCACCGGCACAAAACACCCGCCCGGCCCGGGGCACATGGCATGCTCGAGGCGCAGGTGCGACGCCAGTCGCGCAAGCGTGACGCTCACGACCTCACGGCCTGACACCACGGCAGTGCGACCGATGGCACCGGGGTCGCACGCAGCGATCATTTGGACTACAACAGCCCCCGACGACTGCAGCCTGAGCCGCACCTCCCTCCGGAACGAGCCCGAGAGAGCCTGTGGGGGTCACCCAGGTGGCGGGCGGCCCGTGGGCAGCAGGTCGTCCTCGCCTCTGCGGTGAGGGATGTGGTGGCAGAGTGGAGAGGAATCTCGCACCGTAGGTGATGCGGAGCGGGGATTCTGGGTCACGGACACTTCCGTTCGGTGCGTAGGGGGCGCTTCAGAGCGGGCGCTCGGGATCGCTGTAGCAGCTCCCTTCGCGGCACTTACTGGCCTTGTGGGCGCGTGCGCCAGATGCGGTGGGCTCATTATGACATTTTGTGGAGAAACGTAGGCACGCGACGGTATGGTGTGGCTCGCTTTCGTTCTCTCTTGCGTTCTCCCGCACCTAAACACTTCTCTTGAAGAGAGTTCGAAGCGCTTCATGAACCCTTGTGACCACTGCAGGGTATGCTACGAGTGCGACACGCCATTCTCGTGGGTTCTTAGGCGTCATCACTGTCGGTGAGCTCCATCGGCCCGCTGGTGATGGCGTTTTTGTGCGGGTGACAGGAAGGACCCGCGTCACCACGAACAACGTGTTCACGTTACTCCTGCACGCAGGGTCTGCGGGCGTATTTTCTGCTATCGCTGCGCTACCTTCGCCGCGGCGCCGGACCAGCCGCGCGTGCCAGTCCGTGTGTGCAACTTCTGCCGCAGCTCTCTCTCGGCGGCCCAGACACCCCCCGCACTAAGCGGTGCGCCCACCGTGGCGCACTGTGGGCCCGCCCCCCTCACTCCCCAGCTCCCGGCAAGTCCCGTGCGCGCTGAGGCGTCTGTCCAGGAGCGCGTCGATGTGGCCCCGGCCCTGGAGTCCCCCCTGCGCAGGGCTGGAGCATCCGTCTCTGACGCGCTGTCTCGCTTGCGGGTCCATCTCTTTGGGGGGGGGGAGGAGACGAACATGTGTCCGGGCAGCACAGACGAGGGCCCCTCGCACACTGCATCTCACTCGCCACGCGCATGCGCTTCTCTGACGGCGAGTCCGGGGACCACGGCGGGTCCTGCCGACCAGTCGGTGCTGCGGCCTCACCTTACGGAATCCAGTGCCGAGACTCGGAGAACCAGCAGAGGGGCCGATGATGTCTGTGCGGCTGCCTTGGAGGCACTGGAGCCATCGTTTCGGCGTCACTTCGACGAGAGAATCCAGAGCGTGCTCATGGCTTTTGGGGGAGAACCTCGCACAGCACACGAGGAGGTGCCCGCATGGGCAGGGGTGATTTCTCACCTTGGCTGGGAGGCTGCTCGGGCAGCCCACAGGGGCTTGGGAGTCACTGACCGCCACGCGCGGCACCCACTGGAGTTTGCCCAAGTCAGGGTCGTCTCCGCGTCCGGGCACGACAAGCATGAGGGTGTTCCGGACCCCCTTGCAGGGCCTGGGGAGGAGGAAGGCCCTGGCAGGGGCTCGAAGGTCATGGCCGCTGTCATCCTTCCCCACGACCTCACGCATCGGAGGATGCCACGACGCATCGTCGGACCACGGGTCCTGTGTCTGATGGGGGGCATCGAGTACCACCGCACAGAGGCGCGGCTGGCCTCTATCGAGACGCTGATTGAGCAGGAAGAGGAGCACCTCAGGTTGATGGTAAGTGCTATCCTGATGTGCTCGCCTGACATCATCCTTGTGGAGAAGACTGTCGCCCGGGCTGCTCAGGTCATGCTTCTCCAGCACGGCGTTGCCGTGGCGCTGGGCTGTTCGCCACAGGAGCTTGAGCGCGTGGCTTGGATGACAGGAGGCAAAGTTGCCCCCTCACTGGAGGGTTTGAGTCAGACATTCGTCGGGAGGTGTGGCAGGTTCTATATGACAGAGGATGTCGTAATAGGCGAGCATGGACATGACACCGGCCGGGAAGAAGGAAGAGTGGAGCAGCAGCGAACCCTCATGGTCTTCGATGGTTGCCTGGCAGACCGCGGTTGCACGATCCTTCTTCGCTCCGCGGGCCCCTCGGCGCTTCCCGGGCGCACCCTTCACGACACCCTTCTCTACGCGGTCCTGCTGGGCGCCTGCTGTTGGCAACATCTTCTCTTGCTCGCATTTCGCGTAGCAGCAGGGCTGTCGGCTACCCGTACTGGGGTCGGCGTATCCTCCTCTCGTGAGGACGACGCCCCCGGTCTCAAGACCCTAAAAGAATCGTCCGGCAAGGCCGAAGGGGCCACGGCTGATGTGTACTCCTCGAGGACTTTCGATGGCATGATCATGGACCGAGATCTCGGGTCGACGTGTTGGGCGTCCCCTCCGCCACATGACCAGAGGTGCACCAAGGCGACGTTGCAGCCAGAGAAGGTATGGTACGGCCAGGGAAACTCGACGAGGGGGGTCACATGTGTCCCGAATCATGAGTTTTCTCTCGCCCCATGGGAGCACGACGACGTGCCACTTCACCAGGTGCTCGGTGACATACTACCGCCAAGGGCCGATGCAACCGTTTGTGGTCGTTGCGGCGACGTTGTGTCCTCGCACAAACAGGTCTTCATCCGCGGGGACGTACGGTTGTCCCTGGGTGTCGATCGGATATCAGGTTTGCCCGCTGTAACTGGGCCGTCCGATGCCAAGTCGGTGTGGATGTGGGCAAGTGCCCTCCCCTCGTCGCAGCTGCCTGCCGGAGCGGCTGTTGCACGCGCGGGCAATAGCAACTGCGTGCGGCTCCCGCGAGAGCTTCTGTCATGCAGTTTCGCGGTCTTCGTGAGCTCTTTTCTCGACGACCCGAGTCTGTCGATTGGGGGCTTGTCTTTGCGAGATGGGTTCAACTTCTTCATCGGCACGGGCGAGGGAGCGTTGAGCGTGGAGGTGACACGAGTACGGCAGTGGTCATTTGCTCTTCCACCTACCAACATCAGCGGTCCACTTTGCAGGTCAGCTGAGGATACTCTACACGCAGATGCTGCAGCGCTCCTCAAGACAACTGCTGAGGTCTTCGACGGTCTGCGTCAGTGGATTGACGGGATGCCGACTATCGACTATGTCGACACCTCTTCGAATGAGCGCCTTGTGAGGCTTGCTCAGCAGCACCAGGAACTGAGTGAGGGGATCGCCAGAGTACTGCCTGGCACCCTCTGGTCAGATGGGATGGAGTCTGCACACAATGTCGGGATGCTTGCGATCAACCAATTGCGGTTCCGCCTAGCTGATATCGCACGGGGCTGGGCTTCGGAGCTTTCGGGACATGCCATTAAGGAGGGCCTATTTCACGCAGAGAGAAAGGCAGACTTCGCCTCCATTTCCACTGTAGCGGCAGACCGTGTCTCTTCCCGCGCTGATCGTGAGGACTCCCGACCCCAATCTGGGGCAGTGGGAGAGCCAGGGCCCCCCGGCCCTGAGGCCGATCAGCTCGCTGAGATTGTCCTGCGGGCTGATTATGTATCGGCTGCTGGTGCCGCATCAACAAGGACTGGCGCGGTTGGCACCAAACGAGGTGTGAGCTCGCATCACTCGCGATCAAGGAGTGGACTTCCACAGGATAAAGCCAGCCGAAAGGGGATGCGCACATTCATCACAAACTCCAAGGCAGTCCTTGAGAACAAGCTGTCACTCCTGGAACTGACTAAACGAGCTGCGGGCCCTGCCGGAGACAAGAGGGGGAGCGAGACCCTTGTTGTTCTGCACGGAGCTGCTCACACAGTCTCTCTTCCTGGCATCATGCCGCCTGCCACAGGAGGCGCTGCAGCTGGGAGTGTTAATGTACCTGTGGACAGTTCTGACCCTGCGTCTGTCATTGCTCACTGTCTTTCATCGCCAAGCTTCCGGTTCCTCCTCAGTGTTGCCGAGGACACTGCCATGGCAGACCCCGGTCCCGTTGCTGATGCGACCAGCGGGCAGAGCTCGCCGTCCAGCACTTCTCATGTCCCGGAGCAAACGACTGGCTCTGAAGCGGCGGTTTGTGAGACGTCAGGGGGCCTTGTCGGCGACGGACCTTCCCCCATGCCCTTTTGGAACAAGTGGTCGACGGCTAAGGCACAGCTTATGCTGCGGCTCCCCCAAGTGGTGCATATCAGGTTTGTTTTCGACGAGGAGGGGACAGCAGGAGGTCACGCGTCTCTTCCGATGGGGCGCGCTTTCCAAGTTGAGGCGTACTTTCCCCTCCAGTTCGAAGCGGTGCGTACTTTGTCTTTCCCTGGGCTGGCACCGCAGGTGGCCTTCATTGAGTCTCTTTGCCGCAGCATGCCATGGTCCTCTCAAGGCGGCAAGTCTGGCGTTGCCTTCGCCAAAACCTGGGATGAGAGGCTCGTTGTGAAGAGTTTGGGACGCGCAGAGAAGCAAAGCCTGCTAGAGTTCGCGCCTGAGTACTTCAAGCTCCTTGCCGAGGGAACAGTAGATGAGGAGAAGACATCCGTGCTGGCTCGCTTGTATGGCATGTACACTGTGACAGTGAGGACGCCGGAACACTCATACACGACGGATGTTGTCGTCATGGAGAACCTGATGTACGGTCGCGCCGTTTCGAGTCTCTACGATCTCAAGGGCATCCTGCGAAGCCGTACCAAGGACTCGACCGGCAGCCGGCCTGACCATGGTTCGCCCGAGGTCCTTTGGGACGAGAATCTTCTCGAGCGGGTGGCTCGTGCACCGCTCTACGTTCGCAGGGCGTCCTGGGGACACCTGCAGGAGGCCCTGTGGAGAGACACAGCCTTCCTGCAAGAGCTGGATGTGATGGACTACTCCCTCCTAGTCGGAGTGGACGAGGAAAAAAACGAGATCGTCGTTGGCATCATCGATTACTTGAGACAGTACACCTGGGACAAACAGCTTGAGACGTGGGCAAAGACTGCCGCCACTGTTGGCGCCACGCTGGGCGCGGCGCCGTCTGGCCAGGCCCCAACCGTCGTGTCCCCACGTCAGTACATGAGGAGATTCCGGGGGGCCATGGCTGACTATTTCACAGTCCTTGGGTAGCCCGTCAAACCTTCGGCTTCTTGAAACCACGACAGTGCGCGCCATTAAACCTTGCGGACTAGCAGGTACACCCGGCGGTCAAGCTCTAGCCCTTGCAACTGCTTTGGGGGGCCCGACAGCTGCATGAGAAGCCCCCCGAAGGACACGAGCACCTCGGCCGCAGGCTGCCCGCCCTTGGTCTCGGTGTCCCGGAACCGGAAGATCTTCCCGTACATCACGTAGTCGAAGTCCTCGAGGAGGGTGTTCTCCCCAGCCTGCGTCTCCTTCCCGTAGTGCCCCTCGTCCGGCCTCCCGTCGCGGTTCAGGGTGTAGGCGAGGGCCACAGTAATCTTTTCCCCTTCCTCGATGGGGTAGAGCTCAATGTTCACGTCCAGCAGCATGTCGAACATGTCCGACACGCACTCAAACCGCGAAACTGCGCATTTGTGCCAAGGTGGGGAGGGGGGGGGCAGGGTGTCGAGCAGGCACCCATGGGCCCTCGCGAACCCATTGCTTCTCCGCTACTAGAACTCTATGAGACCCCGCCGGAGCGAACTGCGACCCTGTTTTGACGGCGCACCGACAAACTCGACAACGGGTCATCGAGCCCCACGAAGTGGCGCTCGTTCTCGGCGCCCACCACCCCCACGAGGATCCCTCCCTATTGACGGCGCAAAAGCGTACCTTTCTCAAACTTCTTTCCATCCGGATCCTTCTTCTTGACCTCGAAAATCCCCTCAAAGAACTTAATCGACGACATCCCCGCTCTTCCGCCCGAGAATGCCCACCAGGGTCGCCCTCCTTAAGAAGCACAGAGAAAATGGCCCCTGGTATCAATGATACCGAACTTGATTGCCGCGTTGGAGGGCTTGTGGTTATCGAAAAGATGCGATCTGTCTGCCGCGTGCCCAACGAGCGCTTTGTCTGTGCCGGATTGCTCAAGGGGCGACGGACGAGCCCCCCCTCTGGCAATCGGGGGGCGTGGAGACGAGCCCCCCGCTTAGGCGTAGGTTGTCGCCTGGCGGTCGCACTCCCACGCAAGTCACAATGACGTCTGTTCTCCTCACGTCCAACGTGGGCGCGACTAGCGCCTTGCGCACCCGGCGCGTCGCTGCCGCTGGGAAGACGGCGGGGGCGAGTCGCGCGCTCCACATGACCAGCGGGGCGGTGAACGGTCCCACATTCACCTCCGTCGGCAAGTCGGTCGACGTTATGAGGTCATCGCGTCTCGCCTCGCAGCGGCCATCGCGCAGGTGGGTTGAAAAGGCTCGCCCTAGCATCCCGCCCACCACCCCTCCTTCTCACCCGTCTCTCGCGTACCAGGCGGCTAAGGCGCGGCGTATATTGCGCGTCCCCCCCACACGCGTGTTTGGACAGTATAAGGACCAACACTGCTTCTCACTCACGCCCGCAGGTCGGTCGTGCGCAAATGTGGCATCATCGGGGTGTACCGGAGGGAGGGGGACGTCGCTGCGGAGATTTACGAGGGGCTCCTCATGCTCCAGCACCGTGGTCAGGACTCTGCTGGCATCGTTTCGACTGACTGGAACAAGTTTCACGAGCACAAGGCCAACGGCCTCGTCAAGGACGTGTTCGACAAGGAGACCATGAGCACCCTCACGGTGACCAACCCCCTGGCCCCTGGCCCCTGGCCCCTGGCCCACACCCTCCCTCCTGTTACTGTCCCCTCTCTTCCTCGCTCCTCGTTCTGTGTCCGGGGGCACGAACGCAGTGCATTTACCCTAGTCCGCTCTCGCAGGGATCCACTGGCCTCGGGCACGTCCGCTATCCGACAGCAGGGACCTCCTCTGCTGCCGAGGCCCAGCCCTTCTTCGTCAACTCCCCCCTGGGCATCTATCTCATCCACAACGGCAACCTGACCAACACGGAAACGCTTCGTGAGATGCTCTCCTCCTCGGAGTCGTTCTTCAACAGGCACCTGCGCACGGAGTCCGACTCGGAGGTCCTCCTGAACATCTTCGCGGACGAGATCCACCGTGCTCACCAGAAGTGCGCCGCCTCGGATACCTGCGACCCCAACACCAAGAAGCTCGACTTCGTCTTCGAGGCAGGAGAGCGCATCATGTCCGTCCTTGAGGGCGCCTACTCGTGCATCACGCTCATCAAGGGCGTGGGCCTCTGCTGCTTCCGCGACCCCCATGGCATCCGTCCTCTCGTCCTGGGCCAGCGCCTGACGGAGCAGGGCCCGGAGTGGGCCGTCGCCTCAGAGTCGTGTGCTTTCGGCCCTCTGGGTTTCGAGCTCGTCAGGGACGTGAAGCCTGGGGAGATGGTCGTCGTGGACGGAGAAGGAAACCTCGTGACACATCAGTGCGCTCCCGCTAAGGACCTGAACCCCTGCATCTTCGAGTACATCTACCTCGCCCGCCCGGACTCGGTCCTGAATGACATCTCCGTCTACAACTTCCAGCTCGGGCTGGGCACCAAGCTCGCGGAGCGCGTCCGCCAGACCAACTGGGACATCGACTGCATCGTCCCCGTCCCTGATGGCTCTCGCCCGGCGGCTATCCAGCTCTCTGCCGAGCTCGGGCTACCCTACCGCGAGGGCCTCGTGAAGAACCGCTACGTCGGCCGGACGTTCATCATGCCCGACCAGCGCACACGCGAGCTCAGCGTCCGCCGCAAGCTGAACGCCATGCCCGCGGTCTTCCAGGGGAAGTCTGTCCTCCTGGTGGATGACTCGATCGTCCGGGGGACCACCATGTCCCAGATCGTCAACATGGTGCGCCAGGCAGGGGCCAGGAAGGTCTACCTGGCCTCTGCCTCGCCCCCCGTCAAGTACCCCAACGTGTACGGCGTGGATATGCCTTCCCGCAAGGAGTTCGTAGCCAACAACCTCAACATCGAACAGGTCAACGAGGTCCTGGGGGCGGACGGGCTAATCTACCAGTCGCTCGAGGACCTCATTGAGTCGGCCAAGGAGATCAACCCCGCCATCGAGACGTACGAGACATCCTGCTTCTCGGGCACGTACGTCCATGCGAGCATCACCGACGAGTACCTCGCCAACCTGGAGGCAGCTGCCCGGGGCAAAGGCCGCGACCGTGCTGGGACGACCAAGGGCGTCAGGCTGGGGGAGGCCGAGAAGGAGCCCATGCCCACTGTGTGATCCCGCCGCCCCTCTCACTTAGTTCTTGGCGACTCGGCCGCGCATCCGTAAGAATTAGAGCAGACCTCACGTGCAGTTCAAAGGTTCCCACCACCTCGCCCCACCACCAGCAATCGCACCCGCTGGCCCACTCACTCGCCAGAGGGCATGGTCCTGCTCCATCCCTTCACGTCGTCTTGGAAGCGGTTGGCGAACTCCCTTACCGCCTTGTCTTGCTCAGCCGTGGGGTTCTTGGGCAGGAGGAAAGCCGACTTGATGAGCAGCTTCTGTGTCTCGCTCAGGTACCTGGGGAAGAGGGCGTCGAACGTGATGACTAGGTCGCCCTTGCCCGTCGCGGCATCCCTTCCGCGCCTGGGCAGCCCCTCCCCCTTGATGACCTTCTTGGACCCCGGGGCAGCAATGTCGACCACGGGGACGTTGAGGATGCGCCCGTCAAGGTGCTCCAGGCGCAGGATCGTCCCTGAAAGTGCGTCCATGACAGGCAGCACTGCCTTGTGGTGCAGATCGGCACCGTTGCGGGAGAACCTGGCGTGAGGGGCGACCGCAAGGGTGTACACAGCAGGGCCAGGGACCTCCCCAGGGATGCTGTTGCCCATACCCTCGAAGAGAAAGCGGGTGCCCGAAGGGGTGCCCGGCTTGATGTCGATGGTGAGCTCGTGCTCGTGCGTGGACACCGACCCATCCTCCTCCAGGGTCTTGCGCTGGTGTTGCACACGCTTGAGGCACCCGTGGTACACTTCCTCGAGAGACACGGAGATCTCCTGAACCTTCTTCTTCCCCTCACTGGGCTGGGGCACCGTCGTCATGCCCTCGAACGCAGCCGAAATGTCGTTCAGTGCTTGGTACGGGTTGTTCGTCCCGAAGAACTGCTCAAAAACCACGGGCGGCCCCGTCTTCGCATGGAACTCGTAGTCGCCGCCCTTCTTGTCCCCGCTCTTCGTGAACACCCCCTCCAACAGCCCCTGGACCCCGTAGAGGTCGAAAATCCCCTTCCTCTCCGGAACCGACAGCACATCGTACGCCTGCAAGTGGGGGCGGGGGGGCGGGGGGGGGGGGAAGACCTGGGGTTTGGGGGCCAGGGGGTGGTACGGGGTGGGCAGGCCTCGCTCTTTTATACTTTGTGCGCAGGGCGGATGGGGG
>Ga0181582_10001485_pt1 | contig 18272 bp, 14 predicted proteins | sample 071ome_32_FD_132438 | JGI IMG/M metagenome (GOLD analysis project Ga0181582, IMG submission 132438) | Coastal salt marsh microbial communities from the Groves Creek Marsh, Skidaway Island, Georgia - 071405AT metaG (megahit assembly) | ecosystem: Environmental > Aquatic > Marine > Intertidal...
CATCATGGGCTCCAGGATCACAGGGCGTGCCTTCTTGCCTGCCTCGCGGAAGCCAATTTTAGCAGCCAATTCAAAGGACAAAGAGTCCGAATCCACAGGGTGGAAAGAACCGTCCGTCAAGGTTACCTTCATGGTGTCGATGGCATAACCAGCCAACGGACCATTGTTCATGGCATCCTTGAAGCCCTTTTCCACAGCGGGAACGAATTCACGAGGAATGTTACCACCCTTGATCTGGTTGTCAAATTGAAGCTGACCGGTAAAGTCTTCGTCGGCAGGACCGATGGTAAAGACGATGTCCGCGAACTTACCGCGACCACCCGTTTGCTTCTTGTACACCTCACGGTGGTTGTAGTTAGTTGTCAGAGCCTCTTTGTACTGTACTTGAGGAGCACCTTGGTTACACTCGACCTTGAATTCACGCTTCAAACGGTCAACAATGATTTCCAAGTGCAATTCACCCATACCCGAGATGACCGTTTGGCCCGTCTCTTCGTCCGTGTGCACGCGGAAGGTGGGATCTTCTTCAGCCAATTTGGCCAAAGCCATTCCCAACTTATCCACGTCCGCTTGGGTCTTAGGCTCTACCGCCAAGCCGATAACAGGCTCGGGGAAGCTCATAGACTCGAGAACGATGGGACGCTTCTCGTCGCACAAGGTGTCACCAGTACGGATGTCCTTGAAACCTACCCCTGCACCGATGTCACCCGCTTCGATCATGTCGATGGGGTTCTGCTTGTTCGAGTGCATTTGGAAGATGCGTGAGATACGCTCCTTGTTTCCAGTACGCATGTTCTTGGTATACGAACCTGCGTCAATCTTACCAGAGTATACGCGGAAGAAGCACAGACGACCGACAAAGGGGTCGGTGGCAATCTTGAACGCCAAGGCTGCAAAAGGCTCTTCGGGATCAGGCTTGCGCACTTCTTCGAGCTCCGTGTCAGGGTTGGTGCCGGTGATACCCTCTACGTCAACGGGAGAAGGCATGTACGACATCACGGCATCCAGCATCGTTTGAACACCCTTGTTCTTGAAGGCTGAGCCACACAATACGGGGGTGATCTTCTGAGCGATGGTCGCTTTGCGAATGGCGTTCACCAATTCTTCCTTGGTGATGCTATCTGGATCGTCAAAGAACTTCTCCATCAAGTTGTCATCGAATTCGGCCACCGCCTCGACCAACTTTTCGCGGTATTCGGCTACCGTCTCTACCAAGTCGGCAGGGATGTCCACCACCTTGTAGGTCATGCCTTGCGTGGCATCGTCCCAAATGATGGCTTCATTCGTCAACAAGTCCACCACACCCTGGAATTCCGTTTCAGCACCGATGGGCACCTGCAAGGGGATGGGGTTTCCTTTCAATTTTTCGTCGATCTGGCGAACTACGTTAAAGAAATCCGCACCGGTCCGGTCCATTTTATTGACGAAAGCAATACGAGGTACGTTGTACTTCGTTGCTTGACGCCACACGGTTTCCGTCTGGGGCTGAACACCACCTACCGCACACAAGAGTGCCACGGCACCGTCCAAAACGCGCAATGAACGCTCTACCTCAACGGTAAAGTCTACGTGTCCTGGAGTGTCGATGATGTTAATCTTATACTGCTGGGTATCGGCGGTATCCTTTCCTTGAACGGTTGGGAAGCGCCAAAAACAGGTCGTAGCAGCCGATGTGATGGTGATTCCGCGCTCCTGCTCCTGAACCATCCAGTCCATGGTCGCAGCACCGTCGTGTACTTCACCGATTTTGTGGCTTACACCTGTGTAATAGAGGATACGCTCCGTGGTCGTCGTCTTGCCCGCATCGATGTGGGCCATGATACCAATGTTGCGTGTGAATTTTAAATCGCGCTTTGACATGATCTCAATAGATTAGAAACGGAAGTGTGAGAAGGCTTTGTTTGCCTCGGCCATCTTGTGAACATCCATACGCTTCTTCACTGCTGCGCCTTCTTCTTTGGCGGCAGCCATGATTTCACCGGCTAGCTTCCCAGCCATGCTCTTTTCGTTGCGACCACGAGCGTAGCCAATCATCCACTTCATAGCCATGGAGATTTTGCGCTCGGGGCGGATTTGCGGAGGAATCTGGAAGGTCGAACCCCCTACACGGCGGCTGCGGACTTCCACATGAGGCATTACATTGGTCAAAGCGGTCTTCCATTGCTCCAAACCGTTAGCTTCGCCAGACTTTTCAGAGACCAGGTCGATGGCTTCGTAGAAGATGGCATAAGCTGTAGACTTCTTACCGTCATACATCAAATTGTTGACGAAGCGGGTTACCAAGGGATCGTTGAAACGGGGATCCGGTAATAGGGGGCGCTTCTTAGCACGCGTCTTTCTCATGGTTTCCTATTATTTTTTGACTTTGGGTCGTTTTGCACCATACTTCGAACGGCGCTGCATGCGGCCATTCACACCGGCGGTATCCAAGGCGCCACGTACAATGTGGTAGCGGACACCAGGCAAGTCTTTCACACGTCCGCCGCGCACAAGCACGATGGAGTGTTCCTGAAGGTTGTGGCCTTCACCGCCGATGTAGGCGTTGACTTCGTTTCCGTTGGTGAGGCGCACACGGGCAACCTTACGCATCGCGGAATTCGGCTTCTTAGGAGTTGTTGTGTACACCCGCGTGCATACGCCGCGGCGTTGAGGGCAGGAGTCCAGCGCTGCGGACTTGCTCTTCTTTTCGAGTTTGACTCGTCCTTTACGAACGAGCTGCTGAATGGTAGGCATTCTTGTTAATTGTGTTGGTTGTCGTCGCTACAATAAAATACACCCCTACTTTTTAGGGGACTGCAAATGTAGACCATTTTTCGCTTCTAATCATTCTGATTTTCTTGCAGTTTTCAAACTTTTTCATCGCAACGCTTAACGCTACCTTTGGAACCCTTCCATGTCGAGTTATTTATCCGCCCTCAATTCGGTCCAACAACAAGCTGTCCAACAGACGGAGGGCCCTGTCATGGTCATTGCTGGCGCGGGTTCTGGAAAGACACGTGTTCTCACCTACCGCATCGCTTACCTCATGGAGCGCGGGGTGGATCCGTTTAACATCCTCTCGCTCACGTTTACGAACAAAGCAGCCCGTGAAATGAAAGGGCGAATTGAGAAGCTGTTAGGCGGAACGGAGGCGAAAAATCTTTGGATGGGCACCTTCCACTCCATTTTTGCGCGCATCCTTCGAATTGAAGGCCATCGCCTCGGCTACCCGTCCAACTTTACGATCTACGACAGCGAGGATGCCCAAAAAGTCATCGCCGGATTGATTAAAGAGCGCGACCTAGACAAGGACATCTATAAGGTCAAAGGCGTAGCGGGACGCATATCGTCCTACAAGAACAACCTGATTACCCCCAAGGCCTACCAAAGCCGGGCCGACTTGCAGGAAGCCGATGCCTCGGCCCGCATGCCCAAGATAGGAGAGCTCTACGCGGCGTACATGGAAAAGTGCTTTCGGGCGGGCGCTATGGACTTTGATGACCTCTTGCTCAAAACCAACGAGCTCTTCGTCAAGTTTCCTGAGGCGCTGGCTCGCTATCAAGAGCGATTCAAGTACATCCTCGTGGACGAGTACCAGGATACCAACCACTCCCAATACCTCATCGTCAAGGCCTTGGCATCGCGCTTTGAGAACTTATGTGTCGTGGGCGATGATGCGCAAAGTATCTATGCCTTTCGCGGGGCGAATATTCGGAATATTCTCCATTTCCAAAAGGATTACCCCGACGCCAAACTGTTTAAACTCGAACAGAACTACCGGAGCAGTCAATGCATTGTAGAGGCAGCCAACTCACTGATCAAACACAACCAGGACCAGCTCGAAAAAAACGTTTGGACGGAGAATCCCCCAGGGGAACGCATCGTAGTTCACAAAAGCGTGAGCGATTCGGATGAGGGCAACTACGTCGCCCAAACCATCTGGGAACTCCACATGCGGGAACATTTGGCTCACGACCATTTTGCGATTCTCTACCGCACGAATGCCCAATCCCGGGCCTTTGAAGACGCCTTGCGTCGCCGCAACATCCCGTACCGGATATTTGGAGGACTCTCCTTCTACCAACGCAAGGAGGTCAAGGATCTGATGGCCTATGTGCGCCTGACCATCAACCCCAAAGACGAAGAGGCCTTTCGACGGGTCATTAATTTACCTGCCCGAGGAATTGGTGACACGACCCTCGCCCGTTTGACCATCGCCGCGAATGAGCGGCAAACCAGCCTTTGGGATGCGGCCGCCGAAGCAGGACCCTGGGGGGTAGCCATCAACAAACCCACGCAGGAGCGCCTATTAGCTTTTGTGGACTTGGTCAAATCCTACCAGATCATCGCCGAGCAAAAAGACGCCTTTGATGTCGTGGAGCACATTGCCCGTACCAGCGGACTGATCAAACTGTTGTCCGACGACAAAACGCCTGAGGGAATTTCGCGCTACGAGAACGTTCAAGAGCTCCTGAACGGCATCAAAGACTTTGTAGAGCAGCAACAGCAAGTGGAAGATGGTGACCCGAGTCTGGGGGCCTTCTTGCAGGATGTGGCGCTTCTCACCGATGCGGACCGCCCGGACGACGACGACCGCCCCAAGGTGAATTTGATGACGATTCACTTAGCAAAGGGCTTGGAGTTTCCCGCTGTTTTTGTGGTGGGCATGGAAGAAAACCTTTTTCCCTCCATGATGTCCATGGGTTCGCGGTCGGATTTGGAAGAAGAACGCCGGCTATTCTACGTGGCGCTGACTCGCGCCGAAAAACGCGCCTTCCTAACCTATGCCCACGTACGGTACCGCTGGGGCAAACTCATCGATTGCGAGCCCAGTCGCTTTTTGGAGGAACTGGACGAAGCGCACCTCGATGTGCACATCCCCGAATTTCAACCAAGCTATTCCGTCCCGCAAGAGCTGCGGGATGCCTTTGACCTATCCGCCCCCCGGAGCCGCACCGCTCGTTCAGGGAGCGCCCCGCGCCCGGCGAAAGCACCAGAGCGCCCAAGCAGTCCGCCTCCTGCACCCGTGCGCTTCCGTCGACCGACCGCACTCAAGCCCCTCCATCAGGCCACACAGTCTGCATCGGCGAGCTCGCATGCCCTCGACTTGGATTTGGACGTTGGCGTGCGGGTGGTGCACGACCGATTTGGCATCGGAAAAGTGACCGAATTAACGGGCGAAGGCAGCGAGAAGAAAGCGACCATCGTCTTTGACAACGCCGGAGAGAAAAAATTGCTCCTCAAGTTTGCTAAATTGCAACTCCTATCATGATTGAAACTTCCCAAATTGCCGCACTGGCTCTCGACTACAACACGGACCGCGAAGACCTTCGCATGCCTGAATATGGCCGGCACGTGCAATCGATGATTGCATACTGCTTGACGCTTCCCGACCGGGAACATCGGACCAAGGTCGCGAACAGCATCATCGATGTGATTGGCAACCTCAACCCGGGCCTGCGTGACAATCCGGACTACCGGCATAAGCTGTGGGACCACCTCTTTGTGATGTCCAATTTTGAACTGGATGTAGATTGCCCCTACCCCACCCCCACGAGGGAAAAGCTAAGTGGGAAGCCGGATGCCGTGCCCTACCCTCAAAAGAGCCGGAGCCACCGCTACTATGGCAATATTCTTCAGAATTTGATCTCCACCGTCGCCGATATGGAGGCCTCGGAGGAGCGAGATGCCATGGAGTTGGACATTGCCAATCAAATGAAGCGCGCCTATTTATCCTGGAACAAGGACAATGTGGACGACGCAGTCATCTTTGCCGAGCTCCGGATTTTGTCCGGGGGCCGTTTGGGCCAAGAAAAAGCCGCCCTTTCCGTAAACCGGGGAGTCGTCTCGCAGAATGCTCCCTTGCATACCCGCACCAAGAAGAAGCCCAAGCCTAACTTCAAGCGGAAAACCAATTTTAAACGCAAATAATCCCCTATCCCTGTGTCCAGTTTTAAAATTACGGGGGGGCATCGCCTCCTCGGCGATGTGCACCCTCAGGGGGCCAAAAATGAAGTCCTACAAATTCTGTGTGCCGTCCTTCTTACCGAGGAGACGGTGCGCGTGGCCAATATCCCGGACATCGTGGATGTCAACAAGCTGATCGAAATCCTCGGGGATTTTGGTGTCGACGTTACCAAGCATGGCCACGGCGATTATAGCTTCTGCGCCAAGAACGTGGATGTCAATTTCCTTTTTTCTGAGACCTACAAGAAAAAAGGGGCAGCCCTTCGCGGCTCCATCATGCTCGTCGGTCCTTTATTGGCCCGATTTGGCAAGGGCTACATTCCCAAGCCGGGCGGCGATAAAATTGGACGACGTCGTCTGGATACCCACTTCTTGGGCTTCATGAAATTGGGTGCCGAATTCAAATACGAAGAGAACTCTCATTTCTATGGCGTGGAGCGCCCTGAAGGAGGCATGCGCGGAGCCTACATGCTCTTGGATGAGGCGTCTGTGACCGGGACGGCCAATATCGTAATGGCCGCTGTGCTCACCCCCGGCGTCACCACGATTTACAATGCAGCCTGTGAGCCCTATTTACAGCAATTGTGCGCCATGCTCGTCCGCATGGGGGCGAAGATTGAAGGCATTGGGTCCAACTTGCTGACTATTACCGGTGTCGAACGCCTGGGCGGCACGACACACCGTTGCTTGCCAGCTATGATTGAAATTGGTTCATGGATTGGCCTCGCCGCCATGACCCAAAGCGAAATCACCATTAAAAACGCGGGAGTGGCCCATCTGGGTGTGATTCCCGAGGTGTTTAAAAAATTGGGCATTCAGCTCGAGATTCAGGGGGACGACATCTACATTCCCGCCCAAGAATCCTACGAAATCGGCGCTTACTTGGACGGTTCGATGGTTACGGTGGCCGATGCGCCCTGGCCCGGCTTTACGCCTGACTTGTTGAGCATCGTACTTGTCACGGCTACCCAAGCCAAGGGATCCGTGTTGATCCACCAAAAGATGTTTGAGAGCCGATTGTTCTTTGTCGACAAATTGATTGATATGGGCGCCCAAATCATTCTTTGCGATCCCCACCGCGCCACCGTCATTGGTTTAGACCGAAAGGTGCCCCTGCGAGCCACGGTGATGACTTCGCCAGATATTCGAGCGGGCATCGCCTTGCTTATTGCTGCCCTCACGGCCGAAGGAACCAGCACCATCCACAACATTGAACAAATTGACCGCGGCTACGAGCGCATTGACGAGCGCCTCCGAGCCCTCGGTGCCCACATTGAACGCATTCCTTCCTAACTTGCACCCATCATGAAATACACATTCCTTTCCCTCCTTATTGTTTCGAGCCTTGTTTGGACCGCGGCAACGCCTTCCGAAACGAGCCTCCGCCCGGATCTGGCCCTCCAGTTGGCTAATGTCACTGTGGGCGATCAAGCCCCTGAATTGGCCTATCAGAATCCCAACGGGGATATCATGAAACTGAGTGACCTCCGCGGCAAAGTGGTTTTGATCGACTTTTGGGCTTCCTGGTGTGGCCCATGCCGGATGGAAAACCCCAATGTCGTCCGCATTTATACGGAGTACAAAGACAAGAAGTACACGGCGGGAAAAGGATTTGAAATCTATTCGGTGAGTTTGGACCAAGCGAAAGACCGCTGGGTTCAAGCCATTGAAAAGGATGGCCTTGTTTGGGCCAACCATGTGAGTGACCTACGAGGCTGGAAGGCCCAGGGCGCCGCGCTATATGGTGTGAATGCCATCCCTATGACATTCTTGGTGGACGGTAATGGCAAGGTGATCGCCAAAGGCCTTCGCGGCGCTCAATTGGAAGCCGCTCTCAAGTCCCTTTTGAAATAATCCCGACAAAAGGTCGCCTGACGCGTCCGACCTGTCTGCTCACTTCCACGCAATCTGCCATTCTGACACATCGTGCAGTTTGGCAGATTGTTTGCTTTGAGGGGAGCATAGTTTTTATCTGACATGGCCAAAGAATCCACCCCCCACGAACCCCAGGTTCCCGAATCTGAACTCGAGTCTACCGTAGATACGCCTGCCTCCGAGGAGACGGCTACGGAGACGCCTTCACATGAAGAAGAAATTCAGGCACTGAAAGACCAAAACTTACGCCTCTATGCCGAGTTTGAAAACTTCCGTCGCCGCAATGCCCGCGAACGTCTGGACTTGATGGCAACGGCCAATGAAAAAGTGCTCAAGTCGGTCCTCCCCATTGTGGACGATTTTGAACGCGCGCTTAATAACATTGGAGAGGACTCGCCCGAGCGAGTAGGTATGGATTTGATCTACACCAAATTGATGAACACCCTCAAATCGGAGGGCTTGAAAGAAATGGAATCCACGGTCGGCCACGTGTTTGATGTCGAGACTATGGAAGCCATCACGAACATACCCGCCCCAAGTCCTGATATGGCAGGCAAAGTGGTGGACCAAATTGAAAAAGGCTATCTCTTGGGTAGCAAAATCATTCGCTACGCCAAAGTCGTCGTTGCGGACCAACACCCCGCATAAGTATGGCCAAGCGCGATTATTACGAGGTTTTAGGCGTGACTAAGTCATCTTCGGCGGACGAAATCAAAAAAGCCTACCGCAAACTAGCCATCCAATACCACCCGGATAAAAACCCGGGAAATGCGGAAGCAGAGGATAAGTTCAAGGAAGCGGCGGAAGCCTACGAAGTCCTCTCCAACCCCGAGAAAAAACAGAAATACGACCAGTTTGGCCACCAAGCTTTTGGACCTGGTTCCGGAGGCGGTTTTGGCGGCGGCATGAACATGGACGATATCTTCAGCCACTTTGGAGACATCTTCGGAGGCGGTGGATTCGGTGGTTTTGGTGGAGGCGGTGGACGAGGTGGCGCAGCACGTGGGGCCAACCTTCGTGTGCGGGTCAAACTCACCCTCGAAGACATCGTAGGAGGGGTCGAAAAGAAAATTAAAATTCGCCGCGCCGTTCCTGCAGAGGGATTGACATTTAAAACCTGTACCGTTTGCCAAGGCTCGGGCCAAATTACCCGCGTTCAGAACACAATCTTGGGCCAGATGCGGACCGCGTCTGCCTGCCATGGGTGCAATGGATCCGGCAAGATGATTGACAAACGTCCAGACGGCGTTGGAGCAGATGGTCTAGAGCGCGTGGAAGAGGTAGTTAGCGTCAAGATTCCGGCTGGAGTCCAAGATGGTATGCAACTCCGCGTGGGCGGCAAAGGCAACCATGGCCCTGTGGGGGGAACTGCGGGCGATTTGATTGTTAGCATTGAGGAGGAGGCGCATCCCGAATTGGTGCGCGAAGGACAAAATCTACACTACGACCTGTACCTCTCCTTCCCGGATGTGGCCTTGGGAACGACGGCTGAAATCCCGACGGTCCAAGGCAAGGCGCGCATGAAAATTGATGCGGGCACGCAAAGTGGAAAGACGCTGCGACTCAAAGGAAAAGGCTTGCCCAGCGTTGAGGGCTATGGTACGGGTGACTTGTTGGTCCACATTTCGGTCTGGACCCCCAAATCGGTCAGCAGTGAGGAAAAGGCTATGTTGGAAAAGCTGCAAGAGAGTGCGAATTTCCAACCCAACCCTGGAAAGACGGACAAAGGCTTCTTTGATCGCGTCAAAGACATGTTTCAATAGACACCAAGTTGTCGAAATAAAAAAACCCCGGCCTTTTGGACCGGGGTTTTTTATGCGCTAAACGCGCGGCACGGAGAATCTATCGAACGATGGTCACTGGACCTCCGTAGCGCAGCTCCTTCCCGCAATGCAGTAAGATGTAGTAGGTGCCCGGAGGCAAAGGATTGCCATTCGGGTTGGTGCCCCCCCAGCTGTCGTCGTACGACTCTTGGTAGTAGACTTGTCCACCCCATCGGTTCAAGACGCGCAGGGTGCATTGATCCCCAAAGGTTACCTCGGAGAGATCCAGGACATCATTCATGCCGTCTCCATTTGGCGTCATGGCGTTTTGAACATTCGAGAGGTCTGGATCCACCCGATCGGGTGAATAGTACACCAACACTGTATCCATTCCCTGGCACCCAACGGAGTTGGTCACAATCACATAGAACGTGGTGGAGTCCTGGTACGTCCAGGCTTGTGGGTCCTGGCGGCGGTAGTTGTTAAAGTAGACCGGTTTATCCGCGAACCAACGGTATGCGGAACCCGCGCTCACATTCAAGTAGGCGGTATCGCCCCGTGCAATCACGGTGTCATTGCCTGCAAAGACGGGTAAAGACCACTGAACCACGTCAACAGTGTCGTAGGTGGTGTCCGGACAGGTTTTGGACGAGACAATCAACCGCACTGGATATTTTCCAGGCTGCGACCAACTGACATGGTGGACGGTATCCCCCGTGGCTCCGAAGGTGTTTGACAAATTGCCGAAATCCCACGAGAAGGTCGCGTCGTGCGGTGTGGTTCCGTTCGCATAGAACATGAGATCTTGCGCTTCAAAGCAGCTTTGCCCATCGTAGGCGATCACATAGTCCGGGGCATCATATATATAAAAACTCTCATACACGGTATCCGTACAGACCAATCCGGGATTGATGACCAACATGACGGTGTATTCTCCGGTATCCGGATATGTCCAAGAGGGAGAGGGCGAAGAACTGGTATCCTGCGTGGTTGTCGTATCCCCAAAATCCCATAAGTAGGAAATGGCTCCGGAGGTCTGAGCCTGGAAAGGCATGGTACGACCGCCACAAAGTAGACTGGGCTTCTCAATTTGGGTCAACATGTCTGCCACGACATTGCTCACGCAGTTCGTGATATTGAACTGGTAGTCACGACGCACGGTGGACTGTAGGACCCCATTGCGGTACTCGCTCACGCAGATTCCCACCACAAATTGCCCCGTTGTATTGGCTGAACCAGTTATGAAGCCCGTGTTAGGATCGATGGTGAGCGCCGGATTCCCTGGGATGGGGCTGCTGCTCGTCTGCGGTGCGATAAAAGAAATGGCCGAGTATGGGGGCGCAGAGGCCGGATTGGGGGACGCATTTCCGCTCGATCCGCCATTGAGAATATCGCAGAATTCATAGTACAGGGAATCCCCATCGGCATCGGTCGCCGATGCATTGATGTTTTGCTGGTCATTCAGGCAAAGCACAATCGGAGGGACCGTGGTGAATTGGGGAGAATTGTTGCAATTGTCCATCGACGGGATTTGCACCGTGTAGGTGTTGCCCTTGCCGCTCGCGGAGATATTTGAAATCGTGGCATTGCGGCAGCAACGCTGGTAGGAAATAGTGTATCCACCGACCCGCGCTGGCAGGTTCATCGTATGCACATAGTCCGCATACTCCGTACAGATGTTTGGAGGCGTCGTCAAACAAGGGTTGCCCGTACCCGCAGGCACCGAAATCGTCGCCCCCTTATTGACCGTGGGATTGTAGAGTTGTGCTCCCGTATTGTCAAAAATGGTGAAGGTCACTGTGTTGTCAAATTGGGCCCCGCCGCTATTGCAATCGCGGTAAACCCGTAGACGGATCGTGTAATTGTTGCCACCATTGCAGGTATAGGTGATTTCTCCACCCACCAAGTGCGCAGCCTGCGCCGAGGGGCTCCAGAAACCCATCCCTAGGACGAGCGCAACAAGCGATAGAAGCCTACGCATTATTCAACCACCTTGATCCACAGTTTGCCGGAGTACTGACCGTTTAGGCCGGTACTCTTTGCGCTCTCTGCCCCTTGGTAGTTGCGGAACTTAAGCAAGTACACGTAGTACATGTTGTTGCGGGAATCGCGGAAGACCTTCGCAGAAATGCCCTTTTTCGCCAAGCTGCTGGCCATGCGGTCGGCATTAGCCTGCTCGCCATATACCCCCGCGGTCACATAGTACCCCGGAGAACCTGGCGCCACATTGGAGGCATATTCGTCGTTGCGGTAGCCCTTGATCGCCCCATCATTGTTGATAGCGCCTCCGTTGGCCATGCTTCCACCTTGGTTGCCTCCTTGGGACCATGCTCCGTCGGCAAAACCATCGTTGCCGTTGCCATGTTGGTTGCCGCCGTTACCGCGAAGGCCGCCATTTTGGGCACCTGCCTCTTGGAGTTGCAACCCTTCTGCCTTGAGGGCTTCTTTCTGCTTCTCGAGTTCAGCGGCTTGGGCTGCCCCCATCTCTTCCTTGAATTCTTCAAATCGCTCGTTGAGCAACTTCTCCGTTTCTTGGCTGGATTGACGCTGTTTGTCTTTGAGGCGCTTGATTTCGGCCTCCATGCGCTCATTGCGCTTGTTGTCGCCAAACTTATACGAGAGGATGAACTCATTGCTCATACCCAGATAGGAAGCAAAGGTGTTGGTGCTAAACTCATGCGCATAGCCCAGCGAAAGCACGGGAGTCAGGTGAACACCCACATTCATGGTCGCCGCATAATTTGAACGGTACATGGCTCCGATGTACCCGTATTCCTTCATATCAAAGAGCAATCCCGCATCGACTTGGGGTTTCACAAAGGCCGCAGCGCGCACTGTCACCATGGGCGACAAGACCATGCGGTCCTTTTGAATGTTTATGTCATATTGGGTACGTGCCACATAGTGGCGAATCAGATGAAAGGCCACCGGACCGTCGTAGTTGTTGCTGTAGGTGATCGTGGGGTTCAACAATTGGGGAACACTCAAGCCCAAGTTGAAGTCAGAAACGCGGAGGTTTACGCCCAAGTTCATGTCCAGCGTACCGTTTTGGTTGGCGGGAAATAGGAAGGGGTCGCCCTCGTTCTTGACCCGAACCGAAGCCATATCAAAGGCATTGTTTACGTAGCCCGCGCCGACGCCAAAGCTCAACACCGAATTCTCGGAGAGCTGGGCGTGGTAGGCATAGTTGCCATAAATACCAGAACGGCTGACGATATCGGTCTTGTCGGTGAACGCATACACGGAATATCCAATGCGCTCCTTGTTCAACGCTCCGTTGAAGACCAAGGCCGATGTTTCTGGCGCGCCCTCCATTCCCTGCCACTGCTGGCGGTGCATGGTGGTCAATTCGCTAAATCCATCCGCCCCAGAGGTCGCCGGGTTGGTCATTTGCGGGGCGAAAAAATAATTCGCGTAAAGGGGAAGTTGTTGGCCTTGCGCCATCCAGCTACCCAGAGCAAATACAAATAGAAGTGTTTTTTTCATGGATTCAGGGCGATTAATTGCGAATTACAGTGATGGCGCCGCGGTAACGGGGTTCTCCGTTGCAGAGCAGCAAATAGTAGTAGGTCCCGTCGGGAAGTGGGTCTCCGCCGGCGTTGCGGCCATCCCAACCACTGATGTAGCGGGCTTCCTCATACACTTTGGCTCCCCAGCGATCCAAAATGACCAAGTCACATGAATCCGCTTGGACGACCTCCGACATATCGAAGACGTCGTTGAAACCGTCTCCATTCGGAGTGATCACATTCATGACATGGCTCAGATTGGGCAACAGGGTCGCGGGGTCAAACTGCACCACCATCATGGAATCGATTCCCCAACAACCTAATGCGCTGCGGACTTCAACATAATACCACGTAGTATCGCTCGTAGGACGGGTCTGAGCTTGGGGATTGTAGGGGTCACTGAAGTATGCGGGCTTGTCGGCATACCAATAATACTGAAGGCCCCCTGATGCATTCAATTGCACCACATCCCCTGGCATGACCACTTGGTCTGGGCCTGCGTTCGGCGTACCAACAATCTGGGTGATTTTCAAGGTGTCGTAGCTCATACAATTGTTTGGGCCCGTGGCTTCAACCACATAGGTACCGGGATCTTTGGCGTAAAACGAGACCCCCGAATAGGCACCTGTAGCCCACGTCCATTGGTAAGACAGTCCATTGCCGGTCGCTCCGATCAGTACGGAATCGCCCGCGCAGAGGGCCAAGCTATCCTTGGGCGCTACAGTCACTGTTGGCAAGGGAATCACGTTGACTTGCAAGGGGGCCGTGGTGAAGTCACAGTTTTCGCTGTTAATGACCAAGCGGTATAGTGCGGACCCGGGCAACAGCGCCGTATCGACCACCAAATCTTCCTGGTCTTGGCCGGGCAACGCTTGCCAAGTACCCGTAGAAATGGGGTATTTCACTTCCCACTGGTAGGTCCAATCGTTCGTGAAACTTGTGGCGTTGGGTCGCAGCAGCGTGGAGTCGCCAGGGCAGATATCCAAAGAGGCCGCGCTCTGCCATGACCACATGATGTTTTCAATGAAGGTATCAGGGACGGTGTCGACAAAGAGCTCAACGGAATAGCTGGTATCGGGGCATCCGCCAGGGAACCACGCGGTGACCAATGAGTATAGTCCCGACTGATTGGTGGTGAAATCCCGGTTGGTCGCTCCATTGATGGCCACCTTGAGGGTTTGGCCAAATTGGTCAATGGAATCCTTCACCCATTGGTAGGTTACGCTCGTACCCGTTGCAAAGGAAATCGGACCGCGCAGCACGATGGACTCTGTTTCGCAGAAGGCCAGCGAGTCTACTTGGCTGTCCTTATCCAGTACATTGAGGGTGAACATTCCCGTTGGAATGTGGGTAATGGTCGTTTGGGGAGCAAAGATGTTGATAACGGTGTCCACGCTCATTACGTCACAGTTGCCTGAGGAGCCGGTAACCCCGTAGGAGCCGCTCGCAAAGACGAGCAAGGAATCGGCGGTGGCTCCAGTGATGGTACTGCCGCCATTGGTCCAAACATAACTGTCCAGCCCTTTCGTGGCATGTAAGACAATGGTATCGCCTTCGCACATTCCCCAATCCGGTCCACCACTGTAGAGATTTTCAAAACCACCGGAAATCGATTCAATGTGCACTTCAGGCGCCACATTGACGGTCATTTGGATGGTATCGGACCAAAGAACCGGAGACGTCGAGCGGACCGCTAAACTGTAAAAATTGTTCGTGGTAATGGTCACCGGAATCACCACCCAGGCGTATTTCACCCCGGCCGAAATAGTATCTGCGACGGTGCCAGTGGGTGCCGGAGTAATGGATTGCCATTTGACGATGTCCAGGGTATCACTGGCGGCTTGAGTGAAGGCCGCCTTCATGCCTGGGGCCAGCAGCACAAAAAAGTCATTGGTGGCCGACATGCCTGGGGCGCCAATCGTCATGGTCAAGCGCAAGGAGTCTCCGGTACATTTGGAGAGGTTGGGCGCTTGAACAAGATCAAGGGTTTGGGCTCCGAGCGAGGCGGAAAGCAAAAACAAGGATGCTAGGGTGATTCGGCGAATCCAAGCCATGAGGAGATTTCTTTAAGGATAATTAAACAAAGGTAGGGAGTTTGGGTGGCAAAGTGTTTTGTTTTTCCCAAGCGACCCCCCTCAATGCCTCTGCGTTCAGCTCCAATGAGATTGCGGAATGAGGCTTTGGTTTAAGCGATGGATTTCTTCGTGCGTACGACCTAGTTTGATCCATTCTGAGCGCTCAGAGGCCTACCTTTGAGTCATGAAACCGAACGAACCGCTGGCCTTTTTTCGCCACGCCCTCCTCCGGATACGTCAAGCCCTCAACGGTGTTGCATTGACCTGGGAGAGCGAACTCACCATGCGGGTTCATCTCCTGGCCGCGGTGGTGGTCAGCGGACTGGGGGTTTGGGTCGAATTGTCCACCACGGAATGGGCCATCCTCTTCAGCCTTTATGGATTGATTATGGGGCTGGAATTAGTGAATTCAGCCATCGAAGCGCTGTGCAATTATATCCAACCTGAGGACCATCCAGCCATCAAACGAACCAAGGACATCGCCGCCGGCGCAGTACTCTTGGCCTCCGTTTTTGCCGTAGCGACGGCCGTCGTCCTCTTCTATCCCAAAATAGCCTCTCTCCTCGCATCTTCCTACTAGTTTGGAACCACCATGAACTGGAAAACTCGCATTCACGAAGCTTTTGCCGACCATTTGGCCATTTGCCAAACGCTCCAAAACGAAAACCCTCATTACAATTGGGTGGGATTTTATTGGATGGATTCTGACGCCCGGATGCTCGAACTTGGGGCCTACGTAGGGGCAAGCACGGACCACACCCGCATTCCTTTTGGCAAAGGGATTTGTGGGCAAGTGGCGGAAAGCGGAGAGGTCTTCGTCGTGCCAGATGTGCATGCGCAAGACAATTACTTGGCCTGCTCCATCGAAACGCAGTCCGAAATTGTTGTACCCATCTACAAAGACGGGGATCTCATCGGTCAACTCGACATTGATAGCCACACCAAAGGTGCTTTTGGCCCTGCGGATCAAGCCAAACTGGAAGCCGTCTGCCGGGCGGTGGCCGAAGCCTTGTAAACGCCCTATTGATTGAATCGGATGGCCTCGACGGGATCAAGCTGGGCCGCCATGGAAGCGGGCGCTAGGCCGGACAACAGACCGATGGCCGCGGACAACGAAACACCTGTGGCGACGTTGCTCACACTCATGGCCAATTCAAAGCCCGATATCGCGGTGCCCGCCGCCATCAATCCGGCCACGAGGATCAGCCCTGCCACCCCTCCCACAACCGACAAAAGCGTCGATTCAACCAGGAACTGAGTGAGGATAAAGACCCGAGTGGCTCCGAGGGCTTTTTGGATGCCTATTTGACCCGTTCGCTCGCGTACCGAAACGAACATGATGTTCGCAATACCAAAGCCGCCCACGAGGATGGAAAATCCACCGATGACCGTTCCAGCAATGCCGATTGCACCAAACATGGTGTCCAAGCCCTGTGAAAAAACGGAGGATTCGTTCAAGGTAAAATCGTCTTCTGAAATAGGTTTGAGGCGGCGGATGGCCCGCATGTGCATGCGGAGGTCTTCTTTAAGTTCCAAGGTGGTGTATCCGGGTTTGACCTTCGCCTGAATGGCCGACCCCCCCATTTCATCCCCCTTGAGCGCCGTGAACAGCGTCGCGGGAATAAGCATCTTCGTATCGTGGCTTTGGCCAATCAGATTGGCTCCTTCCTTCGGCAGAACACCAATGATGACAAAGGTTCGGCCAAAGCATTGGACACTCTCGCCCACGGCATTTCCCGTTGGAAATAGCCCCGTGGCAATGTCGGCGCCGAGCACTGCGACATTTCGACCCGAATTCATTTCACCTTCAGAGAAATAACGCCCTTTTTCCAAGTTGAGGGCGTTTAATGCACCATAGTGGTACGTCACCCCATTGACTTCCACGCGCTCTACACTCGAGTTGCCCATTTTCACCGTCTCATTGCTTCCAACGATGTAGGTGATGAAATCGGCTGTTCTAGGGCTGCGTGCGTGGAGGCGCTTGAAGTCATTCATGCCCACTTCCGGGCGTTGGAAATATTTCCACCACGCATATTCCCCGTCCCCTCCGCCCCAAGGCCATTTTTGAACGTATACCACGTCACTCCCCAAGCTGTCCACGGATTGCCGAATGTTCCGCTCAAGGCTGTCTACAATGGCATAGACTGCGATGATGGCGAAGATGCCAATGGTGATTCCCAGCAGGCTTAAAAACGTTCGCAACCGATTGGAAACCAATGCCATCCAGGCGAAGCGGAAGGATTCAGAAAGGAGGGCGGATATTTTGCGCATGAGCCCTGAAAATTACAAAGTCCATGCCATGGAATCCCTACCTTTGATTTTTGATTTTTTCTCGTCCATGTCTGTGCTCACTCCTGTCCGTTCTGCTTTGATTTCCGTCTTTCACAAGGACGGTCTTGCCCCCATCCTTCACGCATTGCACGAACAGGGGGTGGCCTTGTATTCCACAGGGGGCACCCAAGCATTCATCGAGTCGGAAGGACTTCCCTCAACCCCCATCGAAGACGTGACGGGATTCCCGAGCATCCTGGACGGCCGGGTCAAGACCCTCCACCCGAATGTCTTCGGGGGAATTTTGTGGCGCCGGAGCCATCCCGCCGATGCACAAACGGTCGCTGAGCGCAACATCCCCAGCTTTGATATGGTCATCGTGGACCTTTATCCTTTTGAGGATACGGTGGCTTCGGGAGCATCCGAAGCGGATATCATCGAGAAAATTGACATCGGAGGTATCTCCCTCATTCGCGCGGGGGCCAAAAACTTTACGGATGTCTGGATGGTATCCTCGCGCCGAGACTATGCAGACGTCCTGCGCATCCTCACGGAGCAAGGGGCTCAAACCACCCTGGCGCAGCGCAAAGCTTTTGCTGCCCGGAGCTTTCATGTCAGTCACAACTACGATGGGGCGATTGCTGCCTGGTTTGCCGACGGATCCAAGCCCTTCCCGGGTCTACCTGGCGAGCGCCGGGCACTTCGTTATGGGGAGAACCCCCACCAGTCAGCATGGTTTATTGGCAACCTGGACGAACTCTTCATCCAGCACAATGGCAAAGAGCTCAGCTACAACAACTTGTTGGACATCGATGCGGCGATGCTTTTCTGCG
>Ga0181582_10001487_pt1 | contig 18267 bp, 18 predicted proteins | sample 071ome_32_FD_132438 | JGI IMG/M metagenome (GOLD analysis project Ga0181582, IMG submission 132438) | Coastal salt marsh microbial communities from the Groves Creek Marsh, Skidaway Island, Georgia - 071405AT metaG (megahit assembly) | ecosystem: Environmental > Aquatic > Marine > Intertidal...
ATCGACCGCGAGACGTTTCCGGTCTCCACCCTGACGACGACATGCGTGCTCCGGCCGGGAGAGACACTCGAAAGCCCACGAGTCCGAGAGCAGACCGGCGCATTTGCGATTGCCGGGCTGCACTACACCTACGAGCAGGTCACCCAGCTCGGTCGCCCGGTGCCGAAGCATGTTGCCGACATCTGGGACGACTATGCGGCTGCGCTGGAGGAGATACCCGAAGAACGCCGCCACCTGCGCACCCACCTCGGTCACAACTGTTGGGTCACCCCCGAGGAGGAACGGTTCGTGACCCCGGCACTGATCGACGCGTCCTGCATTGTCGGAAGCCCGGACCAGGTGCGCGGCCGCATCGCCGAACTCGACGCCGCCGGACTCGATCAGCTCGTCATCCTCCCACCCATCGAGGAGAAAGAGGCTGTGGTGGCCGACATCGCCCGCCACCTGATGTGACGCGTTCTCATGTGACCCGTTCGGTCAGACCGGCGTGTCGCCCTTGATGGTCACGCGGCGCATGTGTCGCCGCTTCCCGGCGTAGTCGAACATCGCGTAGTGCTGCACGGAGCGGTTGTCCCACATGGCCACCGAGCCAGGCTCCCAGCGAAATCGGCAGGTGAAGGCCTCACGGGTGGTCTGCTCGTGGAGGATGCGAAGCAGCGCGGTCGACTCGTGCGGGTGCAGACCGACGATGCCGGTCGTGAACGCCCGGTTGACGTACAACGCTTTGCGTCCGTTCTCCGGGTGGGTACGGATCACCGGATGGACGACATGCTCGGCAGCCAGCTCGGGGTTCTTGGTGCGCATCTGCTTGGAGCGGGTCGAGTAGCCGCCCTCCTGATACTGCGGCCCCGCAGAGTGGGTGGCGTGGAGACCGTCGAGGAGGCCTTTGAACCCGTCACTCATCGCATCGTAGGCAGCGTGCTGGTTGGCGAAGAGGGTGTCGCCACCGTGTTCGGGAACCTCGACGGCATAGAGGATGGAACCGAGGTCGGGCTCGGGGAGGAAGGTCACGTCGGTGTGCCAACCCCCGCCGAAGTTGACGACATCGTCGGGGTCGGTGATGACGTCGAGGATTTCCGGGTACGCCTCGTTGCCCTCGACAAACGGGTGGGTGTCGAGCTCGCCGAAACGTTGTCCGAACGCGATCTGCTGCTCTGGCGTCCAGTGCTGGCCGCGAAAGAACAGCACGTGATGCTCGTTGAAGGCCGCCCGAATCTGTCCGACCGTCTCGGCAGTCAGGGCGTCGGCAAGGTCGACACCGGTGATTTCGGCTCCGAGCGCGCCGGTCAGGCGATGGATCTCCATGGGGGCATGGCCTACCACGAACTCGAGCACTGGCGGCAGTGCATCCGTTCTCGACGTGCTCTTCGTTGTCACCTTCACACGGTGGCTGCGTCAGTCATGGCGCCGTCACCGGTACGTGTTCCTCCCAGATGAGGCTCGTCCGTACCGCCGCCTTGCGCTGGCGCCCCGCTCGCCGGGAGCAGCACGCCGAGGAGGTGGCCCTGTGGCGGTCGAGCCTGCGGCGGGAACCGTCGTCGGGTCGACCCACTCGGCGACGGGTCCTGCCGGCAACCTGTGTTCGTCGGACTTCGTGACGCCGTTCCGCTGAGCGGCTTCAGTGGCCTTCGACGAGCGGGCCGGCAAGTGTGGGGCGATCGGCCGCAAGGTCGGCCGCAACAAGGCCGACGTCGGCCAGATGGGCTGGCCACGCACTCCCACCGATGTTGGCTGCTGCAGCCCGAGCGAGCGCGTCGGAGGTGTGGATCCCGTATCCGCCCTGGCCGACGAGCCAGTAGAACCCGTCGACGGCCGGATCGAAGCCACTCACCGGAGTCCGGTCGGCGGTGAAGGTTCGCAGCCCGGCCCACGTCGAACGCACGTGATGCACGTCGAGCGTCGTGTACTCGCCCAGATTGTGCAGACCGAGGGCAACATCGATCTCCTCGGGTTTGGCATCGCATGGTTCTGACGGGGTCTCGTCGGCCGGCGAGACCATGAGGCCACCGGGCTCGGGTTTGCAGTAGCCGACCATCGGGCCCTCGTCCGGCTCGAACGATGTGAGCGGCCATCGACTCACGTCGTTCGGATCGTGACGATCAGGGATCGCGGCAATCGCGATGGTGCGCCGGAGCGGATGAAGCCCGAGCGGTTCCGCGCCGGCGAGGACAGCGAGGTGGTCACCCCAGGCTCCTGCTGCGTTGACGACGATGTCCGTTTCGAGGCCGTGCTCACCAGCCTCGATCCGCCAACGGCCACCGGACCGTGTCAGCGCCCCCACTCGTGACGAGGCGAGGATCGTTCCACCGGCGGAGCGAAACCAACGCACGTACTCCTGATGGAGACCAGCGACGTCGATGTCTTGCGAGTCGGGCTCGTACAGGCCTCCGGCGATGTCGGGGGCGAGGAGGGGAAAGATCGCGCGGGCGGTGTCGCCGTCGACGAACTCGGTCGACGGTACGAGTTCGACGGCGTGCTCGACGCGGGCCCGGAGGTCGTCGACGCGGGCTTCGCGACCGATTTGGAGCAAGGGCCGAGGCCCGAGAAACGGTTCGAGGAAGGCGCGGGTGGCGAGCGTGAGTCGCCGGACCGTGTCGTTGCCGTAGTTCTCCAGGTACTGGGCCGCTGATCGGCCGGTCGTGTGGTAGGCGAGCGTCGGCTCGGCTTCGAGCAGCACGACCGATGCGCCGTCGGCAGCCAACCGGGCTGCCGCCGATACGCCGGCGATACCGCCTCCAACGACCACCACGTCACAACTCTTCATGCCCGAACCCTAGAACGGCCACTACGCTCCAAGCATGGCCGTCACCGATGCGAACCCAGCGAGCTTCACCCGAATGGACGAGTCCACCGCCGAGCAGTGGGCCCATATCGGTGAGCGCACCTTTGCCAACCAGGGGCGGGTGGCCGACCGTCTGATCATGCTGCTCGAGTCGCTGGCGGAGATCAGCGACGGATTCATCACCGATCAACTGACCCACTGTCTGCAAACCGCGACCATGGCCGAGAAGGCCGGCGCCGACGACGAGATGATCTTCGGCGCGCTGATGCACGATGTCGGCAAGGCGATCTCGGTTCCGAATCATGGGGCCATCTCGGCCGAGATGATTCAGCCGTACGTTCGCGACGACGTGTATCTGGCGATCAGGAATCATCAGGACTTCCAGGGCATGCACTACTACGGCCACTTCGGTGCACCGACCGACTTGCGCCACACCAAATACGACTCGTCGGAGCCCTGGTGGCAGTTGTGCGCCACGTTCACCGACGACTGGGATCAGCAGGCCTTCGATCCGGACGCCGAAACGTTTCCGCTCGAGCATTTCGAGCCGCTGATCCGCAGGATCACTGCCCAGACGAAGAACTCGCTCGGCGACTGATCTCGACGTCTACCGCGGTGGCGCAAGTCCGCCATCGGCGGTGATCACCTGACCGGTGATGAAGCTGCCGGCATCGGAGCACAGGAGGAGCGCAGGCCCGACCATCTCGTCGGGGTCGGCACCTCGGTTCATGTAGTTGGCGCGTTGCATCGCTTCGACCCGTTCGGGGGTGTTGTTCATCACCATGTCGGTCATGACCGTCCCCGGCGCAAGCGCGTTGACCCGGATGCCCTTCTCTGCGAACGCGGCTCCCATCGAACGGGTCATCGACAGCAGCGCAGACTTTCCCGCTGCATACATCGCGCCGTGCGGGTTGAACACGAATGCAGCAACCGAGATGATGTTGAGCACCGCAGCATGATCGGAAGCCTCGAGGTGGGGCAGGGCCTTCTCGACCAGGAATGCGGGGCCGCGAACGTTCGTGTCGAGTGACTTGGCCCATGCCTCCTCGGTCAGATGCCCGAGTGGGAGCGCCAGTGCGTTGGCGGCACCGTTGACGATGATGTCGATACCACCGTAGGTCTCGACGGTTCGGGCGACGAGGTTGTCGATGTCACCGAGGTCGGCCATGTGCGTCGGGACGCCGATGGCGTCGATCGCCATGGACTCCAAGTGCGCAACCATGGCGTCGCATGCGTCGGCTTTCCGGCTGGCAACGGCGATCGTTGCGCCTGCGAGACCGAACCCTTCGGCGATCGCCCTGCCGATCCCTCGGGTGCCACCGGTGACGATGGCGACTCGGCCGGTCAAATCGTGCAACGAGTCGAGTTTGTCGCGGTCCATGAGATCTCCCGGTCGATCAGGCGAGCTGCCCGATGTGTCTGTCTTTGAGGTGCCCTCGGTCGCGCAGGGCTCGCATCGTGTCGGCCATTGTGACCTCGAGCGGTCGCAGCGTGATGCCCAAGGGCGTCAGGTCGGTGTCATGTGCACCAGTCCAACGCGTGATCGTTGTCATGCCCTCTTCGGTGAGGGGGGACGAAAACGGGATGACCCTGCGGATGCGATCCATCACGATGCCCGAGCCGCGCAACATTGCGGCGGGAACCGGGGGCACCCGAAACGTGCGTCCGGTGAGCGTCGAGCAGACGGCGGCGAGGTCGGTCATGTCGCAGTGCGTACCGGTGGCCACGAAGCGACGCGCACCTCGGTTCGGCTCGAGCAGCGCGACGACGAGGGCGGCAAGATCTCTGACATCGATGAACGACATGGTGGCGTGTCGGGTCGGCATCAGTGCTGGTGCGATGAACCCGGTGATGCCGGTTCCGGCTTCGCCGAAGGCATCGCCGGCCGGTGGACCGATCACCCCGCCGGGGTAGACGATCGCAACGTTGCGACCATCGGCCTGCAGCTCACGGGCGATGGCCTCGGCCTGCGCTTTCGCCCGTGCGTACGGGAAGGTTGCCGTCGTCGGAGGGGTGTCGGTTCGGATCGGTTCTCCACCGGGCTCGAACAGCGCACTCGTGCTCGAAAGGTGCACGATCGGATCGAGTCCGGCATTGGCGGCGGCGGAAAGCACCAACTGGGTACCGAGCGTGTTCTGGTCGACCACGCGTTGCGCGTCTCGGGGGGCGAGCGACACGATCGCGGCGGCGTGCACGACGGCATCGACCCCGCCGACCAGGGAAGCGACCGAGGCCTTGTCGGTCATGTCACCCACCACGTAGTCGGGCATCTCGACGTCGAGTGAGGCCATCGATGCCGCCAATGTGGCCGGGGAGCGGATGAGGGCAACAACATCGTGCCCAGATCGGATTGCCTGACTCGTGATGTGACCTCCGATGAAGCCGGTGGCTCCGGTGATCGCAACACGCATGGGGGAACCCTAGGCCAGGCACTGGGGGTGTTGGCCCTGCCAAATCGTGATCGGTACGATCAAGGGCATGGACACCCCGCTGCTCGAGCGCCTGCATGCACGCGGCTATCGCCTGACGGCGCAACGCCGCGTGATTGCACAGGTCCTCGAGGGGCAAAACGTGCATCTTTCCGCCGACGAGGTGCTCGACAAGGCGCGGGCGCTGCTACCCGAGATCAGCCGAGCCACGGTGTATTCGACGCTCCAACAGCTCACCGCATTGGGCGAGCTTCGCGAGCTCTCGCTCGATGGCCGGTCGAAGCGCTACGACCCGAACGTTGCCCCGGTTCACCATCATCTCGTGTGTGACGGGTGTGGTTCGGTCTTCGATGTCGCGTTCGGCATCGAAGCGCCGGCCCTGCCGGCTGGCGAGCACCGCGGCATGACGATCACGTCGACCGAGCTCGTGTATCGGGGAATCTGCGCAGACTGCTGCTGATCGTGCACTGACGCTGCCGTCCGCACACGCACGCCCACACCGATCAGGGTTCGGTGTCAGCCTCGAGTCAGGAACATGGTCCCGTTGCCGGCGGTCACGGTTCCGATACATGCTGCGACGTGACCGCTTGCTTCCAGCTCGGCAACGACGCCTTCGGCGCGGGAAGGATCGACCCCGAACAGCAGACCGCCGCTGGTCTGCGCATCGCCGAGGATCGTCACGTCGAGGTCGGTGACACCCTCGCCGATCTCGACGGTGTCGAGGATCCATGCCAGGTTGCGACCCGTGCCCCCAGGTACGACGCCGTCCGCTGCGAGCTCGCGGGCACCGTCGATCACCGGTACCGACCCGACATCGATCCGGAGCGACACCTCCGATTCCTGGGCCATCCGTCCGGCGTGCCCCAGGAGTCCGAAACCGGTCACATCGGTGGCACCGGTGGCACCAGCGGCAACCGCGCGTGCGGCGGCTTCGGCATTGGTTCGGCTCATGGAATCGATCGCAGCAGCAATGGTTGCGTCGTCGACCACGTTGCGCTTCTGTGCCGTGGTGATGATGCCGATGCCCAGTGGCTTCGTCAGGATCAACGATTGACCGGCGACGAGCCCGGCGTTGGTGAGTAGACGGTCGGGATGGACCTCGCCGACCACGGCCATGCCGTATTTGGGTTCCGGGTCGTCGACGGTGTGGCCACCGGCGACAAGGAATCCACACGCATCGGCGATGTCTTGGCCGCCGAGAAGAACATCTCCGAGAAGTTCGTTGGAAAGTTCCTCGGTGTTCCAACACACGAGGTTGATAGCGAGCAGGGGCGTGCCCCCCATGGCGTAGACGTCGGACACTGCGTTGGCCGCAGCCACCCGACCCCATGCCCTGGCGTCGTCGACCACTGGCGTGATGAAGTCTGCGGTGACTACCAGGGCGCGCTCGGGCGAGAGGCGGTACACCGCTGCGTCGTCGCCACTCGCCGCACCGACGAGCAGGTCCGGAGCATCCGGAGGAGTGAGGCGGCGCACGACCTGCGCCAACTCGCCCGGGGCGAGCTTGCAGCCTCAACCAGCGCCATGGCTGAACTCGGTGAGCCGTTTCGTCATCGGTTCTCCAACCCCCTCTCGTGTGCTCGCCGTCGCGGTTGCGTTTGCAGGACCGACTCGGGTCTGCGCCACCCTAGGTCTTAGGCTTCGAGGATGGTCGATCCACGACTCCAAACTCGTGCAACCGAATTGTTCGGCGTTCGATTCCCGATCGTACAGACCGGAATGGGCTGGGTCGCGGGTCCGTCCCTCGTGGTGGGCACGGCCAACGCTGGCGGTCTCGGCATTCTCGCTGCTGCCACGATGACCTTCGACGAGATGGTTACGGCGATCGAGGACGTGCAGCGTCGCACCGAATGTCCCTTCGGGGTCAACCTGCGCACCGATGCCGTCGACATCGATCAGCGGGTCGACCACCTCATCCGGGCCGAAGTCCGAGTTGCGTCGTTTGCACAGGCGCCGCGCCCCGACATGGTCGCGAAACTCAAGGAGCACGGGCTGGTGGTGGTGCCGACCGTCGGCGCCCGGCGGCACGCCGAGAAAGTGGCGGCGTGGGGTGTCGACGCAGTGCTCTGTCAGGGCGGGGAAGGCGGTGGCCACACCGGCATGGTTCCCACCTCGTTGCTGTTGCCGCAGATTCTCGATGCAGTCGAGATTCCCGTCATCGCAGCCGGCGGTTTCCACGACGGTCGTGGGCTTGCTGCAGCGCTGGCATGGGGTGCTGATGGCATTGCGATGGGTACTCGGTTCCTGCTGACCGCAGATTCGGAGGTTCCCGACACGGTCAAGCAGGCCTACCTCGCCACTCCCGTCACCGGGACCGTCGTTTCGACGGCGATCGATGGTGCCCCCCAGCGAGTCGTCCGCACCGAGATGGTCGAGTCGCTCGAGCGGGCTGGGCTGCTGCGGTTTCCGCGGGCTGCACTCAATGCACTCCGGTTCCGCAAACTGACCGACACGGCGTTGGGTGACCTGGTCAAGGAGGGGTTCGCGATGCGCAAGCGCCAGGGCCTGACGTGGTCACAGCTGGCGATGGCGGCCAACGCGCCGATGTTGACTCGGGCGACGATGGTCGACGGGCAGATCGATGTCGGCATCCTCCCCACCGGTCAATGCGTCGGCGTCGTCGACGACCTCCCGAGCTGCGACGAACTGATCGGGCGTATCGTCGCCGAGGCGATCGAGCGTCTCGACGCTCTTGGTCGCTAGGCTTCGCCCGTTCACATGCAGCGAATCCGGTGAGATCCCGGAACTGTCCCGCAACGGTGATGCCCGTCCACTTCGGTGGGTAGGACGAGTCCGGTCGCCTGGAGTGGACGACGAACCGACCCTCGAGGAGAAGGGACGGCTCGTGCGATCGGGGTTTCCGAGCGCTCGTGCCAGCCGGACTCGAGCCACAGGAGGAACCCTCGTGAAAAGTTTGGTCACATCCCTGGCTCTGCTGCTTGTCATGGCGCTTCTCGGCGCTGCCTGCGGCGACGCCGAACCGGCCGACGAGATGGCGGTCGATTCGGCGCCGGCTGAACGAATCGTCTCCATCACGCCGACCGGCACCGAGATGCTCTACGCGGTGGGAGCCGGCGATCTCGTTGTTGCCGTCGACGAGTTCTCCTACTACCCGGAAGGAACACCACTCACCGATCTCTCGGGTTGGGACCCCAACATCGAGGCAATCCTTTCCTTCGAGCCCGACTTGGTCGTCATGGACTGGAACGACGACCTCCGCAGCGGTCTGGAAGCCGCCGGCGTGTCGGTGCTGGTCATCGCCGCGCCGTCGGCGATCGAAGAGGTCTACGGCCAGATCCAACTGGTCGGCGACGCGACAGGATTCGCCCCCGAGGCGGCGGTGGTGGTCGACGCCATGCGGACGGCCATCGACGGCCTGGTCGACGACGCCCCCCAGTCGTCGGCACTGACCTACTACCACGAACTCGACAACACCCTCTACAGCGTCACCAGCTCCACCTTCATCGGCGCGGTGTATGCACTCTTCGGGCTGACCAACGTCGCTGATGCGGCTGACGCAGACGGCGCCGCCTTCGGCTATCCCCAACTCAGTGACGAATATCTCCTCGACGCCGACCCCGACGTGATCTTCCTTGCCGACACGCAATGTTGCGCGCAGAGCGCAGCAACGGTCGCAGCGCGGCCAGGCTGGGACCAGCTCACGGCGGTACAGAACGGCAACGTGGTCGAACTCGACGACGACATCGTTTCCCGATGGGGTCCGCGTCTCGTCGACTTCGTCGAGGCCATAGCCGCTGCGGTCGAGTCGGCTCACACCGACTGAGCTGATGACGATCGAGCCGACCCGACTTCGAGCCTCTGCGCTGGGGGCCGGGTTCGCCGCGCTTGTCGTCGCAGTCGTCGCCGGTCTCGGCGTCGGTCCGGTCGGCATCGCACCCCGGGCCGTGCTCTACGCCCTGGTCGATGCCGTCCCCGGACTCAGCGCCGACTCCGGGTTGAGCAGTATCCACGAAGCCATCGTGCAAGAAGTCCGGCTCCCTCGAGTCGTACTCGGGCTCCTCGTGGGTGCGACGCTGTCGGTCAGCGGCGCTGCGTATCAGGGTGCCTTTCGCAATCCGCTGGTCGACCCGTATCTCCTCGGTGTTGCGGCTGGGGCCGGCCTCGGTGCAACGATTGCCATCACACAGAATCTCGGTGACGGTGCGGGCTTGGTCGACCTGGTTCCCCTTTCTGCCTTCGCCGGTGCACTCTTCGCCGTCGTGTTGTCCTATGGGGCGGGTTACATCGGCGGACGTTCCACGGCGTCACTCGTTCTTGCCGGGGTTGCGGTTGCGAGCTTTCTCACCGCGTGTCAGACGTATGTTCTGCAGGCCAACTCCGATGCCTTCCGTGAGGTGTATTCGTGGATTCTCGGTCGTGTTGCGACATCGGGTTGGTCCGAGCCGATGTTGTTGCTGCCGTACTTCGTGGTGGCGGTCGCTGTCATGCTGCGCTACCGCCGGGCGCTCGACATTTTGGCGGTCGGGGACGAAGAGGCGCAGGCGCTGGGGATCGACCCACGTCGAGTCCGGATCCACGTCGTTGTCGCAGCGTCGCTGGGTGCGGCTGCGGCCGTGTCGGTCAGCGGCCTCATCGGCTTCGTCGGGATCATCGTTCCCCACGTCGTGCGCCTCGTGTTCGGAACGAGCTATCGGGTCCTCATCCCGCTCTCGATCCTGTTCGGTGGGGCCTTCATGGTGCTGGCAGACCTCGCCGCCCGAACGCTCGTCGAGCCGGCAGAACTGCCCATCGGGGTCGTGACCGCCTTCCTCGGCGCGCCGTTCTTCGTGGTTGTCCTGCGCACGAGCCGCCGGGAGGTCTGGTAGTGCCCTCGATCACCACCGGCGCCCTGTCCGTCGCACTCGGCGGCGTCCCGATCCTGCACGGGGTCGACCTCGACATCGCAGAAGGCGAGTGGATCAACATCATCGGACCCAACGGGTCGGGAAAGACCACGCTGCTTCGTTCCCTGCTCGGCACGATCGGCCACGAGGGTCGGATCGAGATCGGTGGCGTTGTCATCGACAAACCCCAAGACCGCGCACGCGTCCTCGCCTACGTGCCGCAGTCTCCTGTCATCCCACCGGGAATGTACGTCGTCGACTACGTGATGCTGGGCCGAACGCCTCACCGTGGGGTCTTCGGCCGTGACACCGACACCGACGTTGCGGTTGCGATCGATGTCCTGAACCGTCTGGATCTTGCGGGCTTTGTCGAACGGGAGGTCCGATCGTTGTCTGGTGGAGAACGTCAGCGGGTTGTGCTGGCGCGAGCACTCGCACAGCAAGCCGACATCCTGCTGCTCGACGAGCCGACGACCGCTCTCGACCTGGGCCATCAACAAGACGTTCTCGATCTGGTCGACGGTCTTCGTCGTGAGCGAGGACTGACCGTGATCGCAACGCTGCACGACCTCACGCTGGCGGCGCGTTACGGCGACAGGATCGCACTGCTCGCCGATGGGCGTATCGTCGTGTCGGGGGCACCCGCTGAGGTGCTGACCGCCGAGGTGATCGCCGAACACTTCGGAGCGACCGTTCGCATCATCGACGAGCCCGACGGTCCGGTGATCGTCCCTGCCACACCCGATCGGAGTCCACGATGACCGATGTGCCGCTGCAAGACGACCCCCGGCCGGACGGCCTTCGAACTGCAAGCAGTCTCGTGCTCGTCAACACCGGTGACGGGAAAGGAAAGTCGTCGGCTGCGTTCGGGGTGGCACTGCGGGCGCGGGCACGCAACTGGCCCGTGGCGGTCGTGCAATTTCTCAAGAGCGACGACTGGGTGACCGGTGAGCAGATCATGGCTCCGCAGCTCGGTATCGACTTCTGGTCGCTGGGTGACGGATTCACCTGGGACTCCGACGACCTCACCAAGGACGAAGCCGAGGCGAAAGAAGCGTGGCGTCACGGAAAGTCTCTCGTCGACGCAGGCGAGCACCGGCTGGTGATCTTCGACGAGATCACCTATCCACTGAATTGGGGCTGGCTCGACGCCGCTGAGGTCGAGCAGACGTTTCGCAACCGCCCGGCGCGCGTCTCCCTCGTTCTGACCGGCCGCGACGCGCCCGATTGGATGATCGAGCTCGCCGACACGGTGAGCGTGATCGAGAATCGCAAACACGCCTACGACGCCGGGATCGCGGCAAAGAAAGGCATCGACTTCTAGAGGGCCAACGTCGGTCGGTCAGCCGCCACTGACCAGTTGCTCGGCCCCCCTGGGCATCGCAACCTCGTCGTCGCGGGCATCGAGCCAACCGTCGGGCAGATGAACCGCTTTTGGTGAGCCCGAATGGCCCCGCACCATGCGCATGCCGCCGTCGGGAAATGGGATGGTGCGGTCGAGCGCGCCAACGAGGTCGCGCATCTCGTCGAGGGAGCCGACGCGGTTGAGACGAGCGCGCAGTTCGCCGCCGGCCGGAAAGCCTTTGAGGTACCAACCGGTGTGCTTGCGGAAGTCCCGAATGCCGTGTTCCTCGCCCATCCAGTTGCACAACAGTGCAGCGTGTTCGACCATCCCGTCGAGCACGGTGCCGAGATCGGGTCGCGGCGGGACGGGCCGGCCCTCGAACACCGCTGCGAGATCCCCGAACAACCAGGGCCGCCCGAGGCACCCCCGGCCGACGGTCACGCCGTCGCACCCGGTGGTGCGCATCATGCGGAGCGCGTCGTCGGCTTCCCAGATGTCGCCGTTGCCGAACACCGGGATCGAGGTCACCGCCTCTTTGAGTTCGGAGATTCGGCTCCAGTCGGCGTGACCCGAATAGAGCTGGTTGGCGGTGCGAGCGTGCAGCGCCACAGCCTGTGCGCCCTCGTCCTCTGCGATCTTGCCTGCATCGATGAACGTGATCGACTCGCTGTCGATGCCGATTCGAAACTTCACCGTGACTGGCACCTGTCCGGCGTTCGCCACGGCAGCCCGCACGATCTTGCGGTAGTGCTCCCGTTTCCAGGGGAGTGCCGCACCGCCGCCGTGTCGAGTGACCTTTTTCATCGGGCAACCGAAGTTCATGTCGATGTGGTCGACCGGTACACCGTCGATCAGGCCGTCGACGAGAAGCCGAGCCGCCTCACCGATCGAATACGGATCGGTGCCGTAGAGCTGGATCGAGCGGGGCGACTCGTCGGGGGCGAACGCTGCCAGTTCGAGACTCTTGCGATGTCGCTCGACCAACGCACGGGCCGTGATCATCTGATTGACGTACAGCCCTGCGCCGTAGCGTCGGCACAGGGTGCGAAATGGGGCGTTCGTGACTCCGGCCATGGGCGCAAGGACGACTGGTGGCCACACGTCGAGCGATCCGATCCGGACTGACTCGAACTCGCCTGGACGGGCGGGTGGCTCCGGCTCGGATGCCGTCATCGGGCGATCGGCTGCAACGCTCACACCGAACAGGGTAGAGATACCGGCCCCCAGCGAGGCGCTACGCCGCCTCGGGTGTTCATCGGGCGAGGCGCCAAGCCGCCTCTGGTTTTCATTGGGCGAGGCGCCAAGCCGCCTCGCTGTGCTCTGCGATCAGATCGAGGAGGCGGTCGGCGTCGTCGAAGGACACGTCGGGATTCATGAAGATCAGTCGAAAGCAGTTGATGTCGTGGACCGGCTGGTAGCCGATCAATGCTTCGCCCTGGGCCTGCATGAGCGCTTTGGCTGCGGGAGCGATCGCATGCAACGTCGCATGCTGCTCGGTCGTGAGCGACGACAGATCGAGGGGCCGCATCTCGGGTGGTACCCACAAACACGTCGACGTGACGAAGTCACCTGCCACGACGGCGTCGAGGTCGGCCCGCTCCTCGAGTCGAGCCCGAACGTGGTCGGCGAGCGCCACCGCATGGTCGATGCGGCGCGCCATCCCGGCGTCGCCGCGGCCCTTCCACATCAACCACGCCTTCAAGACGTCGTTGCGTCGACCGCAATGGATGTTCTGGTCGCCGGAGTCGTACCTGCCGAAAAGCTTGTCGGACTGGAACAGGTAATCGGCACCCGATGCGAACGTCGGATGGAGTCGACTCGGATCAGCCACCAGGAGCACAGAGCACTGCTGGGTGACACCCCCGATCTTGTGAAGGTTCCAGGTGATGGAGTCGGCCTTGTCGATGCCCTCACAACGCCACCGCTGTCGCTGCGAGAAGAGCGCAGCGCATCCGAACGCACCGTCGACGTGCATCCAGATGCCGTGCTCGGCACAGCGGGTGGCAATCTCATCGAGCGGATCGAAGGCGCCCGTCACCGTCGTGCCGGCAGTCGCAACGATCGCCAGCACCTCCGGCCCCTCGGCCAGCGCAGCATCGAGGGCATCCATGTCCATTGCGCCGTCGGGCGTGGTTGCGATCGCCTGCACCGCATCACGGCCGAATCCCATGACCGCTGCCATCTTCGCAGTGGAGTAGTGGGCAGAGGCGCTGACCAGCAGTCGCAACGGTGTCCCGTCATGGCCCCGATCGAGCGAGGATGGGTCACGGGCGGCCCGCGCCAACTGGAGTCCGTGCATGCCGGCGATGGAGCCGCCTGCGCACATGAGTCCAGCCGGCTGCTCCGGATCCGGGTTCCATCCGACGAGACGAGCCATTTTGTCGAGCAGCGCCCGCTCCATGAGCATGAAGACGGGTGCGATCTCGTAGGTCGTGTGCGCCGTGTTGAGGGCTGCTCCCAACCAATCGCCCACAACAGCGAGGGGATCGGCTCCCGCGTAGTTCTGATTGATGAAGCGAGGGTGGTTTGTGTGGACCGATCGAGCGAGGACGCGCTCTGCCGCCGCGACAAGGTCACCGGCCGCTGCTGCGGGCTCATGCGTGGCGAACTCGGTGCCGATCGTGGTGGCCAGGTCAGCGAGCAGGTCCTCCGGTGATCCCCAGTCGATCACCGGGTCGGCTTCCCCCGGTGGGTTCGTCACATGGTCGAGTGCCAGGTCGGCAATCGCTCGCACCGGATCGGGCGTTGGGCGACTCCGGAAATCCAAGAGGTCGAGATCGTGGCGGGAGAACAGGTCGTCGACGAGGGGGAGCGGGAGACCGATGATGTTGGTGACACTGCCATCGACGCGGTCGGCAAAGAGCCCTGCAGCTCCCTGGAGCCCGTAGGCGCCCGCCTTGTCGGCAGGTTCCTCGGTCGCCACGTACCACGCGAGCCGGTCGTCGTGCAGGTTGCCGATTTCGACCGTGCTCACCTCGACTGCGGAGTGGACGACCGAGGTTCCCTCGGCGTTGGTGACGCCCACGGCGACACCGGTCACGACGTCGTGCCGACGGTTGGCAAGGGACTGGAGCATCGACGATGCCTCGACAGCGTCGGACGGCTTGCCAAGGATGACGCCATCGCGAACGACGGATGTGTCGGCTGCGAGCACCACGCGTCCTGGAGCTGCCGACGAGGCCGCCTTGTTGCGGGCGAGGCGCTCGACGTAGGCAACGGCCGATTCTCCCGGCTCCGGGGTCTCGTCGATGTCGGCGGGCTCCACCACTGGGTGGACGTCGAGCCGGGCCAGAAGCTCCTTGCGGCGGGGAGATCCGGATGCCAGGACGAATTCGAGGTTGTGCACCCGCAGATTGTCGCAGAACCCGCAGCAGGCGCCACCAGCGCTGGCGACGTTGGGCGTAGTCTCCGCACAACGTGAGCCACGACCTCCCAGACATCACCGCTCCCGATGAGCACGGCGGAGAACTGCCCGAGCAGTTGCCCCCTCCTACGGCGGAGGACATTCGGCCCGACAGCTTCGTCGTGACCACCGGGTTTCTCCGCGCCGGTGACGGGCCGATTCGAGTGCCGGTTGCGCCAGCCGGAACGTCGTACACGGCCGCAGAAGCCGACGCCGCTGCTCGACGTTTTTTCGACATGCTCGCAGGAGAACGCCAACTCGACTACGACCTGGAGGACCCCGTCGAGCACGTGCGAAGCAACGGGCTGCTCCTGCTGTACTCAGAGGGTGTCGGCGAGTTGTTCGAGACGCATCTGGCGGCCATGCCTGACGATGTGCAGATGCGCTGGCGTGAGCTGATCGCCGGCGGTGCCCGGGACGAGGCATTCGGGCCGCTCACCCTGCAAGAGCGACTCGACGAGCGACAGGTCGAGAAGAACCTGGTGCTCGGCCGGCGACAACGGCTCGTGGCGAGCGTGACAGGCCTGGTCGTGGCCGGTGTTGTGCTCGTCGGGGGCTGGTGGGCATACCAGGAGTTCGGCATCGAACCGCCACGGGAGCGAGGGGCGCTCCAGTTCGAGACGACCGGTGAACCGGCGGCCGTCGCCGCCCTCGAGGGTGGTCCTCCCGTCGCAGAACCGGCGTTGACCACCGTACTCAGCGAAACCGTTGCAGTTCGCAGCGGTGCTGGTCCGGTGGAGGATCGGGTCACGACACCCCCGTTCGCCGCCTTTCCCTATCCGCCCGGTTCGCTCGTTGCGGCCCTGTTCCAGTTCGCAGGTGCCGGCCACGTGGTCATCGTCGGACCGACCGGGTTCGCCGATGTGGCCTGCCTCCGAGCGAGTGTGGTGACGTCGGGACTGCGGCCGCTCGACACCGTCACGCACGGGCCGTGCACCGATCCGGTCGGACGTGAACCGGCGGTCGGGTGTGCCGGGCCGACGGCACTGCTGCTGGCGCTCGACATTCCGGCCGGACAGGTCGACCTGCCCGAGGGGGGCACTGGTTTCGCCGATGCTGTTCGTGTCCAGCTCATCGTCGACAGTGACGATGACTACGAGGTGCTGAGCCAGCGCTCGACGATTGCCGTCGACCCCGGGAGCGACGTCCGGATTCCACGTTTCGGAGGTGCGGTGGGTGACGATCTGCTGTTCGATCTCGGCGCTGGGAAGGCTGGTACCTGCACGCTGACCGGCGAGCTTCCGTAGGGGGGTTGGCATGTGCGGCCGGTATGTCTCTGCGACACCCCCCGATCAACTGGCGCAGTACTTCGGCGCAGAGTCGATGCTCGCATCGGACGGGGGTAGTGCCGACGAGCAGACCGGGCGCGCGTGGACCGCCAACTACAACGTTGCTCCCACGCACGCCGTGTACACCGTCTACGAACAGGACGGTGGTCGTCGGCTGGAACGGTTCCACTGGGGATTGGTGCCGTTCTGGGCGAAGGATCCGAAGATCGGATCGAAGATGATCAATGCCCGCGCCGAGACCATCCACGAGAAGCAGTCCTTCAAACAACCGTTTGCGAAGAAGCGCTGCATCATCCCCGCCGACGGCTTCTACGAGTGGAAGAAGGTCGAGGGTCACAAACGCAAGCAGCCGATGTATCTGACCTCGATCGACGGTGCCCCGCTCGCGTTCGCAGGTGTCTGGGACGTCTGGAAGGATCGCAACAGTCTCGACGAGGCGGGCGAGCCACTCGAGCTCTACAGCTGCACCATCATCACCGGGGAACCGAACGAGAGGGTGGCCGAGGTCCATGACCGAATGCCGGTCATGCTGCCCCCCGACGTCTGGGACACCTGGCTCGATCGCGACAACCACGACGTCGATGCCCTCCGGTCGTTTCTCGTGCCGGCCCCGGCCGAACTGATTCGTCTGCATCCGGTCTCGACCGACGTGAACAACGTCCGCAACAACCGTTCGTCGCTGATCGAGGAATCCAGCCCCATGAGCGACCTGTGAGTCACTGCGCCAGCGCCTCGCACAGTGCTGCGTGGATGCGTTCGACCTCGACCTGGTCGGGTGCCGGATCGGCCTGACGGAAGTCGAGGTCGGCCATGTCGTTCATCGGCACGACGTGCACATGGACGTGCGGAACTTCGAACCCGGCGATCATCAGTCCGATCCGAGCGGGGGAAAGCACGTCGCGCTGCGCCTGGCCGACGCGATGGGCGACCGTCATGAGATGGGCGACCGTGTCGGTTTCGAGATCGGTCCACTGGTCGACCTCGGCTCGGGGTACGACGAGCACATGTCCGGGTGCGAGTGGACGGACGTCCATGAAGGCAACGCAGACGTCGTCGGAGTAGACGAAACGACCGGGGATCTCGCCGTCGATGATGCGGGTGAAGATGGTGGGCACGAGGGGATCGTAGGCTGCAGGGCGTGAGCATGGAATCCGGCGACGGCCCGCGCGAGCGGCAGGTGGGCATCTTCGAGGACAGGATTTTCACGGTCCCCAACCTCATCTCGCTCGGCCGCCTCGCCTGTGTGCCCGTGTTCCTCTGGCTGTTGCTCGATCAGGGGGACCGGTGGGCCGCAGCGTGGCTCTGGGGCTGTGTCGGCGCAACCGACTGGGTCGACGGGTGGTGGGCTCGCAAATTCGACGTGGTGAGCGAGTTCGGCAAAGTGATCGATCCGTTGACCGATCGCGTGTCGTTGATCATCCCGATCCTCGCCATCGGCTTCGACGGCGCAGTGCCGTGGTGGCTGATCGTCGTCACCTTGTTTCGAGAAGTGCTCGTGGCCGTAGGAGCTCTCCTGCTCGGTGCCATGGGCGCGCGGCGCATCGATGTCACCTGGTGGGGCAAGTGCGCAACGTTCGGCCTGTACTTTGCGTTTCCATTCCTGCTTGCCGGTGCCAGTACGCACAGCACCGCCGGCTGGTTCAACACTGCTGGTTGGATCCTCGCCGTGCCATCGCTCGTGTACAGCTACCTCTCTGCATTCGAGTACGTCCCGCTTGCCCGGGAGGCGTTGCGCCAAGGCCGACTCGACCGGCAGGCGTAACCCGCCGAGCGGTCTGCGATGCGTTAGGTTCGCGGGCATGAATACGCCTGAGGGATTGCGCTACTCCTCGGACCATGAGTGGGTCCGCGTCGACGGTGACACGGTGACCGTCGGTATCACCGACTACGCCCAGGACGCCTTGGGTGATGTCGTTTATGTCGATCTGCCCGAAGTGAGTTCGGCAGTGACGGCCGGTGGGTCGTTCGGTGAGGTCGAGTCGACCAAGTCGGTGTCCGAGCTCTACGCCCCGGTCAGCGGCATGATCGAATCGGTGAACGACGATCTCGGTGACGAACCCGAGAAACTCAACAGCGACCCGTACGGCGAAGGTTGGATCTGCACGATCACGGTCAGCGATTCCTCGGAGCTCGATGGCCTTCTCGATGCGGCCGCGTATCGGGCGCTGACGGAGA
>Ga0181582_10001491_pt1 | contig 18259 bp, 29 predicted proteins | sample 071ome_32_FD_132438 | JGI IMG/M metagenome (GOLD analysis project Ga0181582, IMG submission 132438) | Coastal salt marsh microbial communities from the Groves Creek Marsh, Skidaway Island, Georgia - 071405AT metaG (megahit assembly) | ecosystem: Environmental > Aquatic > Marine > Intertidal...
CTTTCGTTACAATAAGCAATCTGTGCCAAATTAGCGAATAATAAGGATCTTTCTTTGAAATTTAGTTTGGATATTTCCATTTTAGCCCTCCGTTCTATATCTATATTTATTTTAGATACAATAAATACATTGTATAGGAAAGTGCAATGAAAAAACACACTCGTAGTATCTTAGAAGAACTAAACAACCTTGGCTTGAACCGGGACAATGATCGATTAATTGAAACAACTGCTAATAATATTATTAACAGTAGCATTAACCTTATCAATACAATCAATCAAAACTATGACGCGGCAACTGCTGGTGAGTTAGAAAGACGTTTCCTTAACAGTATCAAAAGCGGAGACCCGCGCAAATTCAAGCGTGGAATAGAAAAGATTATAGAAAACAAGCAGAGGCAAGACGATGATTCTTAAAGAAGGCGGCAATGTTTTTAAAACTGAAAAAGGTCCTATCACACAAAGGATTGCAACTGCTGATGTGAAGCCAACAGTGGATTGGCTTAATGCTACATTTGGTTTTAAGTTTGTTGACGAAGACATGCTTGGAACAACTGGCAAGAAAAACAAACCAGACGGATCATTTGAAGAAAACAGTTCAGGTGATATTGATCTTAATGTAGACATAAGAGAGTTGCCCAAAGAAGAAATCATTGCAAAACTATCTAACTGGTGCCAAAAACAGGGCATACCTGATTTAGAAATTATGAACAAGGGCAGAACATTTACCCAAGGTTGGGTTGCCAATGCAGGTCTGCAAATACATTTTCGTACACCAATCAGAGGTGATGCTAATAATGGGTTTGTACAAACAGATTTTATGCTTACAGACAATCCTGCTTTACAGCGTGGAGCCAAGCGCGGTGGAACAGAACACTACACAGGTGCTGACAGAGCTGTGCTATTATCAAGTCTTGCAAGAGGTAGAGGCTATAAGTTTAGTCCAACCAAAGGCGTAGTTGATCCAAACAATGGAGATGCTGTGGTAGCAGATGACTGGGATGAAATTGCAGAAATACTTTTAGGTCCTGGAGCAAGAGAAGCAGACACTCACACAGTTGAAAGCATGATCGCATACGTAAGAAGTGATCCTAACTTTGAAGAACTAATTGCTCCATGGTTAGAAAACATGGAAAAGGTTGGCAAGGGCCTTCCTGAAAGTGCAGAACTTACTCGCATCAAAGAGCTTGCAGGATTAAGTTTAAACAGCGTGAGAATGCTATGAGATTTTACGAATTCAAACAGATAAACACAAAGCCTCTTGTTGAAGCAGATGCTCGTATTCAACACGCAGAAGATTTTGTTATATTTGATGGTTCAGCTGGTGCTGTTCGTGTCGTACAAAGTTTGAAAAATCTTGAGCAAGGAGGACATACAGATGTCACGATCAAATGGGATGGATCTCCCGCAATCATTTTTGGCCGCAATGCAGATGGAGAGTTTGTACTCACAGACAAATCAGGATTTGGAGCAGTTAAATACGACGGCAGAGCAAAGAGTGCAAAAGCTCTACAGCAAATGCTTATGGCCCGCCCTGGTGCAAACAATCCAGATCCAGACAAAGCCGCGAACTACAAAGTCTTCGTAGGTAACATGGCAGACATCTATGATGAATATGAAAAAGCAGTTCCAAAAGATTTTGTAGGCTATTTCAAAGGTGACTTGTTATACTATAATACACCGCCTGTTGAAGATAATAAATTTGTTTTTACACCAAATATTGTTACCTACAGAGTAGATACCAACAGTCCAATTGGACAGCGTATTGCACAAAGCAAAACAGGTGTAGTGATACACAGATTGGTTGATGAAGAAGGTAATGAGAAACCGTTACCACCAGGCATTGCAGATATATTTGAAGGTAATGAAGTTTTTGTTGTACCGCCTGTTACAGTAGAAAAAGCGCCTCAAGTAGAGGACGACAACATCAAAGAACTAAGAACTATCATAAACAAAGATGCATCAGCCATAGACACGTTCTTAAACACAGAAACACTTACAGGTTTAAAATTGAAAGGTCTGCCTAACATATTCTATAACTATACCAATCAAAAAGTTGATACAGGTTTAGAAAACCTTGGCAAAGACTTTACAAGTTGGTTAGCGAGTAGTAAAGTAAGTAAACCAATGCAACAAAGGATAGTAGATTATATTGCACAAAACAAACAAGGTTATGATGCAATGTGGGAAGTTATAAACAAAATTAGAGAAGTAAAAAATAATATTATTAAACAACTGGATTCACATGATGCTGATGTAAAAGCAAACATTGGCGACATTGAAGGAGGAGAAGGGTACGTGTTAGCTCACCCTGAAGGTGATATGAAACTTGTAAACAGAGCTGGCTTTACAGCGGCAAACAGAGCCGTACAACGATAAGGAAGGGAAACCTATGAAACTTAAAGATATACTTAAAGAAGGTGACTTTGACGATTTAGGCCTAAAAGGCTATGGCTCAGAGTTAGACAGAGACGACGATACATATGATCCTGAAACGGATAAATTTTCAATTACTCAGCAACTTGGTAAAATGCTAGACAGTAGGGGAAATCCAAATCCCAAGGATAGTATTGAAACTAGAGATGGTGGCATGGTGCAACTAACAATGGATCAGGCTGCGAACTTGATGAGCTTGCTTAAACGTCCGCCAGTAAATGGCACAGACAGACAAGAAAAAGAACAGTTCCAAAGAGACATTAGCAAAACACAAGGAATTAAACCATTCCTAGATGCTAATGATGGTAAAACCATGCAACAACTTTATATACAAAAATATATGAGTGATACAACTAAAATGGCATTAGGAAACAGAAGAGGACCATAATGGATTTTTTACAAGAACTAGAAGAAGCAAGAATGACTCGAAATGATCAGAACATGAAAGTTCTGACATATGCAGATTGCTGTGAGAAAATGTATCTCACTTTATTAGTTCTTGACCTAATGAGCCAAGTGCCTGTGGCTACATCTGTAGTAAGAGACTATTGTAGGAAAAGCAGAGATCAATATTATAAACGTTTCAAAATGGCTAGCACTGACCTATACAACTTTATCTATTTTGTAAACGGTGATGATAGAGCTTTAGATAAACTCAAAGACCCTGGAGCTGCAAAGCGTTCTAGATCAAATACTTCCCTTCCTATGCAGTATCTAAACGCTTACCTACAAAGTCTCAGCAGTGGCACACGCCCTGCAGGCACTACTCAAATGTTTGTCAAACTTGAAAATGTTTTAAACATCAATAACACCGACTACAAAGCCATAAGACGTAACATTAATAATTGGAACAGTCTTGATATTGAAAGTAAAAAAGTCTATGCTACCAAACTAATCTATGCCGCAAGAGCTAAACTTAGAAGTAGCGACATCATAGATGATTTTGAAAAGTTTGTTGTAATTAAAGATTTAGAAAGCAACTGGGTCAAAGACAATGAACCAGTGTTTAGCAAACCAGATACTAGTGCGGCGAGCAGAGACTATACATTCTATAGATATCTAGTAGGGCCTGAAAACATCATGCTTATAAAAGCATTTTTAGAACTTGCAGCAGAAGGAAAACCAATACCAAGTCAATATGTAAAAGCATATTTGCCTGCAATTAAAGCACTAGATGATGTAGTAAGAGCCGGTCCTGCATACATCTCAATGTTTAGATCTATTCAAAATCGGGCGAAAAAGACCTTAAAGTAGCTATTTTTCCTATCTTGACTAAATAATATTATACAAACACTACTGAGCGTAGTGTGTCATTTAAGATAAAGGAGAATAAAATGGCAATTTCAAGTATCACACGTGATGTAACACGTTCAAACCCAAGTGCAATCGCACTTAACACTGTATCACAAACAAACCAAATGGTTGTGTACAAAGTTGTTCTTTCTAACTCAGGACGTACAACAGACCTAGACGCTGCAGGCGTACAGCAAGTAATGGAAACAATGGGTGCACCAGTACACATTTTCCAGTGGGACGCAAACGGTCGTGAAGCAATTTTAGTTGCAGACGGTCACTCAACATCAATCGACACAATCGCAACAGACATTGGTCGTCACTTTGACGCAGCTGGTGCAAGCGGTTCTGTATCAAGCGGTGTTTACACAGACAGCGGTTCAACAGGTACAACTACTGTTACTAAGCAAACAGACCTATTTGGAATGTAAGAATAGTTTTAATACTAGAAGAAAGCGCCACTTTTGCAGTGGCGCTTTTTTTATGACCGTTAAATACAGTCATGAGAGTCACCTTAACAACAGTTATAGATATTACTGAAACCAATGCTAGGAATAAAGAAGACAAACTTGCCAAACAACAACAAGCAAATTACCTTACAATGTTGCAAACAGTTGGTCTAAGGGTAAACGCTAATCCTATTCATTGCATAGAAAAAGTAGGTGATGTATCTGACTTTGGATTTGGAACAGCAATTACAGGCAAACAACGTTACTGGGAATTTTTATTTGAGCACGATTATGAAGGTGCAGTTACTGAAGAAACACTCACAGCAGACTTTGATTTGGTGCCTATTATAACTGGATTAAAAGACACAGCAGTTATAAATAATCATGCATTTAGAACAAAAGACGCTACAGAAAAAAATATTTTATTTAAACTATCTGATAATTAATAACATTGGCTTATATAAATAATATATAAATTAAGGCACATACACATAGGCATCCATTCATTAGGCCAACTAAGAGTTTACTAATTGCCCGAGAGTAAGGGTATAATGGAGAGATAAATGGCAAGAGCCAGAACAACAGATTTAGAAAGAGAAAATCTTGAAGCACATGTTGACTTATGTCAACAGCGTTATGAGAATCTTGAGTCACGCTTAACAGCAGTTGAAAAGAAACTGGAGCATGTACACCAAGACATACAGCACGGCAACAAGAGTATGATCAAAGTAATTATAGGTGCAACAGGTACTATTGTTGCAGGCCTACTCTCCACCATCGTCGTTCTTTTAGTCAGTTTCAACTAAAAACATAAATACTGCATAGGAGTATGCAATGTATTTGAGAGAACTCATCACCGAAGAACCATTGAGAATAGGAATAAACGAAGGTGTTCCGGCGTGGTTAATTGCTATGATAAGAATCGACACATCATCTAGTCAATGGCGCAAAACCAAACGAGGTAGTATTCAAACTAAAGAATTAAGATGTGTTCAATTGGCACTTACAGAACTTGGGTACGATGTAGGCAAAGCTGATGGATGGTTTGGAAGAAAAACTGCTCGCGGTGTAATGGCATTCCAAAGAGATAATGACCTAACAGTTGACGGCGATCCGGGCCGTAACACAATTGGTAAAATGATTGAGTTAGGTAAAGAAAAGTTTTCAGCAGCTAAAACTTTGACAAAAGATAATGTTGATGTTAGATTCCCGCCAGAAATCTATCCATTAGATGATTGTGCAGAAATAATTGTTCCAGAGCCTGAAGAAGACGATGATGGCCAAGAAACAGGAGAACCTGCTTACAAAGTTGTTAGAGGCAGTGGACAGATGAGACGCTACACTGTTTATGATGCACAAGGAAATGAAATTCGAAACGGTCGTGGTCCAGGTCCTAGCAATATTCCTACACAAGACGAATATAATAGAACTCCTGGTAGAGAAGATCTACCAGTTGGAAGTTTACCTGCAGCTCCTTTTGATCCTGCACAAGCAGTGCAAGGTAAAAGTGCAGCAGAAGTGGAACAATTAATTGCAAATTTAATACGACAAAGAAAGTTCAAAGATGCTCTAGCACTTGCAGACTTTGATATGCGAGTAAACATCAGCGACGAAAGTTACAGGCAACTAAAACAATTAGCGGCAAATAGTGAAAGTTTAGAAGAAAAACAAGTTTGGGCTAAAAGTGGACAAAAAGTTGTTCGCAAGTATAGATGTACAGCAGGCAGTCGCAAAGGTAGAGTTGTCAAAGAACCAGCACAGTGTTTTAGAGCACCTGATGTAAAACGTAGAATACAACTTAAAAAAACCAAAGCACGTATGGGTGCAAGGATGGCACGTAAAGCCAAGCGTACTAAAAGAGTTAATCCTACTAGTCGTAGAGTAGCCGCACTAAATAGGATGGCAAGCAGATGATAGTGAGTGAGATTGTAGAAGCAGGATCTGCAAGAGTTTGGAGTCGCTCAGGCGGTAAACAAACTCGTAAGTTTCGTTGCCTACATGGTGCTCGCAAAGGACAAGTAAGGGCAAGTCCTGCGGCGTGTAATGCTCCTATTAATGTAAAGAAAAGTGTAGGATTAAAAGCAACCAAAGCCAAGCGCAGTGGCCAAATGAAAGTCAAAAGCGCAATTACACGCAGAGCAAACCCTGCGGCTAAAAGGCTTACACGATTAAATAAACCAAGAAAGTCACCTTTCGGAAGGAAGAAGTTCAAATGAAAATATATGAAATCACAGAAACAATAATTAGAGGAAAAACAGCAAACAGACATGTACATTATGATCCTCTTTACAAAGGTTTAGAAAATTTTAATGGCAAATTATTAATGAATGATGCTGATGCAATCGAGGCTCTACTATATCCTGCTATAGCAATGGACACAGAAGAAGTAGCTTTTAGAGATTTATTAATTAGAAAATACAAAATTACAAGAGACACAGATATAGGAGCATTAGTAAAAAAAATTAGAGATGATTTAGAAGCAAAAAATAGACAACATGTCAAAGATAGAGATGCTGAGAATGCAAAATATGACGATGAAGGTAATTTAATTGCAGATGAAGACATCAGCGTAACTGAACAAGAACTTGATGTTATGTCTGCAGATGACAAAGAAGTTGTACTAAAAGATCCTAAAAGCGGTATTGAAACTAAGATACCAAGAGATCCTACCAAACCAGGTATGATACAAAAAGACCCAAGCGATGCTACTGGCAAGCGTTTTGTAATAGACGCAGGTGCAACAGGTGAAGTAGACAAAGGCATACAGCCTGGTGCTAAGGTAGTAATGAAACAACCAATGTAATGAAAATCAACGAACTTATACAAGATTTTACGATTTACACAACCAACGAAGAGGCAGCACTTCTGCCCAAAATAGGTGCTACACCGCACCCATTGAACGCATATTCAGAAAGAGAACAAGTCATAATTGACAACTTAGTGAAGAAAAGTTTAGTAAGTAAGATACGCAACGAAGGACTCTTTTTGGTTATGCGAAATGATTGATCCATACATTATAAAACAATTAAAAGAACTAGTAGATGCAGTAGACATCACAGCCTTCCCCTATCAAAAAGGCAACAGCATACGTATTGCCCATATGGTAATTCGTAGGAGCAAGCATGGATATCTTATATATGATTGCAAAGAAAACAAAAAAATTGCAGAAACCTACTCAAAAACAGCCGCAGTTGCATGGGCTAGATGTAATATCAAAGGATTTAAACACTTTGATCAAATACGTAAACTAGATGATGAAATTGCAAAACACCACACAGATAGCCTTTTTTACAAGTATACTATAGAAAAAACCGATTGTGATGTTAAAAGAGAAACAGCAGAGTTTAGATTAGATATTTCTCTAGCAAAAACCAAAGAAGCCAAAGCCAATTTAATGAGTTTCTTATTTGTATAAAAGGATAAATAATTATAACAAAATCATTAGGAAGAGTGATATGAACATACGCGAACTAAACAAACCTATTACAGCAAAGAGCTTGAATGAAAGCCTTGCTAAAAAATTCGGCACCAAGATTAACATTGATGCCTTTACTATTGAGCAACTAGAAGATGCTCGTAACAAATTAAGAACAAAATTATCACAAGTTGAAACTACTGAAAGTTTTGATGCAGTGCATTCTAGCAGCATTTACCAAAAGAACAAACTCTTCCTTGATGTTCTAAACGCTGCTATTTCAGAACGTGAAGCTATTGCTGAAAAAGATAAAGATCAAGACGAAGATGGTGATAAAGACTTTGCTGATGTGCAAATTGCAAGAATGGTAAAAAGCGGTATGAGTAAAGCAGACGCAATTAAAAAAGTTAAAGATAAAGAATACAACGAAGCAGATGGTCCAGACGATGGAACACGTGGTCAAGAACCAGAAGCTCCGTCGGATACACCTAACTTAGATGCAGGTATCAAAGGCATTGATGATTACTATGATGGAACAATCAAAGATAAATTAGGTTTTAGTCCAACAGGCGAACTAATGAAAATTATTTACAAGGGAATGTACACTGCATTAAGTGCAGCTGGTATTGATATGGAACCAGGTAAAATCAAAAAAGCCGCAATGAATGCCGCAACTACACTAGAATCTAAACAGCGTTTTACAAAAGAAACACAAATTGTTGAAAACTATTTTGCACATGCTTCTAAGTTATTTGAAGGCGAAGAAGACAAAGCAGAAATTGTTATGGCCGCAAAAGACATGGTAGACAGAATTACAGGTTGGATGGAAGACACAGCAGAAATGCAATCAGAATCAATGCTTGAACTAGGCGATGCAATCCGTGACGAGATGGGCGAATCACAATCACAAGCATTTATACAAACAGTTAAACCAGCTCTTGAAAGTTTATACACAGCACTAGAAAGCACACGTGGCTCACTAACAGGTGGCGTAGGCCAACTGACAGGCGAAGCAGAGCCAGCAGTCGACATGGGTGCAGAAAATGAAATGCCCGCAGATGATACAGCTGAACCAGCAATGGAACCTACAGTTGATCAAGAAGCAGGGGATGATTTTGGTGCCGCTGAACCAGCTGCAGGTGGAGCAGACGAAGCAGGCAGAGCAAAACGAGAATCAATAGATTTGTCACGCAGATTAGGTACAATTCTTAGTTCAAAAAAAAAGTGAGAATCAACGAAGTAGACTCTGGTAGTACAGGCAAGTTAGTCAATGTCTTGCGTACTATTATTGCATCTGCCGATCAAAAAGGCACAGCCGTATATCTACACTTTAATAAACCTACACAAGAAAATATAAAACAAGGTGCTAAGAATCTAAATCTTAACAAAATTATGGCTAACATGGGCGGCGAACAATTTGACTACGGTACATTCAAAGCCGCCTATGATACAGATCCTAGAATAAAAACTATGGTTCAAAACTTTTCTCAAGAAGGTGTAGAACCTAAAACATCTAAAACTTTAGACACAGGTGCAACACCGCAACAGGATCCGCAAGGAGATGTTGTAGGACAAATGGCTAAGAATGCAACTGATCTAGGTTCTACTCTATAATCACTTGACATTCAATAATTTTTATGTTAAACTAAGTAAAATTAGGAGATCGATATCTTATGGCTGAAAGAACTAACGAAGAAATAATAGAACAAATAAAAGAACTAATTGAAACACATGTAAAACCTGCTGTGGCAAATCATGGCGGCAATATAGAATTTTTAAATTACGACAACGGACATCTACTATTAGAGCTAGGTGGTGCGTGTTCGGGTTGTGCTGGCAGTACAATGACACTTAAAATGGGTGTAGAAAACATGATAAAGCATTATGTACCCGAAGTAAAAACAGTTGAGGCTCAAGACGATCCTTTCTCCACAGTCGACCCTTTCTATTCAGATGACTTTGGGTATGCTCATTGGGACACTATTGATACGCAAGAGGTGGACGATGAGCCTAATAATTAATCGTCACAACTATCAACCCATATCACGAAAACAAGTAAATGGCAAGAGGCTCTATGAGACCCCCGACGGAAATGCAGTGGCCTCTGTCACCACTATCCTTGACGCCACCAAAGATAAGACACATCTCATCGCTTGGAAGAAGAGGGTGGGTGAACAAAAAGCACAAGAGATTGTAACAGAAGCGGCAGGGGTCGGCACCCGTATGCACAAATACCTTGAGGATTACATAGAAACAGGCAAATGGCCACAGCCAGGTAGTAACCCATTTGCTCAGCAGGCACACATGATGGCCGAACAAATCAAGACCCAGGCACTTACTGATGTAGATGAGATATGGGGGTCTGAAGTAAACTTGTATATGCCTAACATGTATGCTGGGACCACCGACTTAGTAGGACAGTATAAAGGTCAACCCTCTATCATGGACTTCAAACAGACAAACAAACCCAAGAAGGTTGAATGGGTAGTTGACTATTTCCTACAACTTGTCGCATATGCAGAAGCACACAACGAACTCTTTGGTACAAATATACGTGAAGGTCATGTGTTTATGTGCAGTAGAGCAGGAGAGTATCAACAGTTTGATATTTGGCCAGATGAATACAACGAATGGCGCAACGAATGGTATGAACGTGTTTATCAGTATTATGAGAAACATGCATAAATACTATAAATTGATGTAGGAGAAATCAGTGGCAGTAGTACAAATATCACGTATTCAAGTAAGAAGAGGACAAAAAAATCAAGGAACTGGATTGCCTCAACTTGCCAGCGGAGAACTTGGCTGGGCTATTGATACAAGAGAATTATACATAGGTAATGGTAGTGTAAGCGAAGGTGCTGCTGAAGTAGGCAATACAAAAATACTTACACAATATGATAACATTTTTTCTTTAGCTGATAGTTATGCTTATCGTTCAAATGACGAGTTTATTCAAACAGGAACAAGTAGCAGTAACCCTATACAAAGAAGCCTACAAGATAGATTAGATGACAGAGTCAGCGTAAGAAGTTTTGGGGTAACAGGTAAAAGTTCACAGAATGCTACAGAAGGTTTACAGAGAGCGATAGATCAATTGTTCTTAAATCCGGGACTTGCTGGAGAGCAAGGTAGAGTTATTCTACACCTTGAACCTGGAGTGTATGTAATTGATAGCACAATTGAAATACCGCCTCATGCTACACTAGTTGGAGCAGGTCAAGAAAAAACTGTCATTAGACAAACTTCTTCTAATGCTATATTCAAAACTGTTAATAGTGATGATGCAACACCTACATTTAATACACAAGCACAAAATATACACTTAGAAGGACTTACACTACAAACCACTGCTGTAGGTTTAGGTTTACATCTAGATAGTTGCAGAGATAGTAATTTTGTTAATTTAGATATTGTTGGACCATGGACATCTAGTGATGCTATACCTGGAGATTACAGCACTGACATAGGTTTAAAACTAGACAGTTTGAGTGGAAGTGTAGAAAGTAGTAACAATAAATTTATTAACTGTCATATTTCTGGCTTTGCATACGGTGTAATGAGCAATTGGGATATTGATCATAATGTTTTTGACCGTTGTGATTTTGATACTCTGGGTTATGGTATTACATTTGGAGTTGATATGGCTTTGGGCAGTGCCGCGGCAGGAACCAGCACAGGACCCGTAAATACACGAATTTTAAATTCTAAATTTATTGATATTAATAGAAATGGAATTTGGATAGAAAACGGAGTTTTTAATACTAGCTCAAACAACAGTTTTATTGGTGTTGGAAATGAAGCAGGAACAGAAGGACAACCACAATATAGTGTAATTAAATTTACAAAAGTTGGTAATGAATCTATAAATGATTACTTTGCAAGAACAGCAGCATTGTCCTACAATCAATTGTATATTAACAATGTTGCATACATACCTGAAGTAGAAGGTGTATCAAGTTTTGTTAATAACTTTGAGCAAAAAGTAAGTATTACCAGAGGCACAGACATAAAAACATTTAGGTTACCTGCGGTTGCTAACCAATCTTACGAAGTAGATTATCTAATGGTGAGTAATAATTATGAAATGATTAGATCTGGAATTCTTACTATTACAATGGACGCTTACGGCACTCCTACAGTTTCAATAAGTGATTCATATGATTATGCAGGTGACACTACATATGAAACATCAATTTCCTTTGGCGCAGACATTTTGGATGAAGATGGGGACTTGACAAACGAAACAATTTCTGTTAAAGTAACTAGTATAATGCCTAATGACGATATAACAGAAATGAAATTTAAAACCAAAAACAAAAAAACAGACGCTATCTAAATGTTTCACATTAGAAAGTATGAAGAAAGATTAACCTCTTGGAATCAGTTTCGACAAACACTTGAAACTGAAGATGATCCAATACAAGCATCACTTGATTTTTACAATCAAGCGCCTATGGTAAGTATCAACACCGATCCATGGGATGAAGCAACTTGGCCAGATCCTTGGGAGTTAGTTTTTGAAAACCAATATTGTAGTTTCTGTAGTGTGCTAGGAGTGTGCTATTCTTTACAGTTAACTGAACGGTTTAAGGAGTCAAATTTTGAGATACATATTGGTATAGACAGGGAAAAATCCCATACTGTCTATCTACTGCTTGTAGATGATATCGTCATAATGTGGAACGATGGTACAGCAACTAAGACAGAGTTATCAGAAACTCTTCAAGTCGAAAAAAAGTATGTGATGCCGAAGCTCCAATAAATAAACAATATATAGAAAGAGGAAAACATGTCAAACGGAAATCATATTAACATTATTAAACGAAATGGTAGCAAAGAAGAGCTAAACATTGATAAAATCCACAAAGTAGTAGAATTTGCCTGTGAAGGTTTAGCTGGAGTAAGTAGCAGCCAAATCGAAATGAATGCTAATATACAATTTTATGATGGCATGACAACACAAGAAATACAAGAAATTCTTATTCGCAGTGCAAATGATTTAATTAGCCTTGAAAATCCTAACTATCAATATGCCGCGGCACGTTTGTTGCTTTACGGAACATACAAGGAAGTTCACGGTGATTATAAGACTGTTCCTCTTAAAACAATGATTAAAACAAATATTGACCGTGGTGTTTATGATCCTGCTATACTTGAAAGCTATACTGAAGATGAACTAGATAGGCTTGATACATATATGCATCACAAGCGTGATGAGAACTTTACCTACGCAGGTTTACGTCAAGTAGTTGACAAATATCTGTGTCAAGACAGAAGTAGTGGTGAAATGTTTGAAACGCCGCAGTATATGTATATGATGATTGCGGCAACACTATTTGCCAATTATCCGCAAGAAGATAGACTATATTATGTAAGGAGATACTATGATGCGACCTCACTTTTTAGAATCAATATCCCAACGCCGGTCATGGCCGGAGTGCGTACACCAGTTAGGCAGTTTGCCTCTTGTGTTCTTGTTGACAGCGACGACACACTCGATTCGATTTTTGCGTCAGACATGTCCATTGGTAGATACACAGCTCAAAGAGCTGGCATCGGAATTAACTCGGGTAGAATCAGAGCAGTCAACTCAAAAATCAGAGGTGGAGAAGTAGCACACACAGGTATCATTCCGTTCCTAAAAAAGTTTGAATCAACTGTACGTTGTTGTACACAAAATGGTGTACGTGGAGGAAGTGCTACTGTTCATTTCCCGCTTTGGCATTATGAAATAGAAGATATTCTTGTGCTAAAAAATAACAAAGGTACTGAAGACAACCGTGTACGCAAACTAGACTATTCAATTCAATTAAACAAATTAATGTACGAAAGACTGTTGGCTGATGGAGAAATTACTCTTTTCTCGCCAAATGATGTTCCTGGATTGTACGATGCATTCTTTGCAGATCAAGACAAGTTTAAAGAATTATATGAACAGTATGAGCGTAAAACATCTATTCGTAAAAAGAAAATCAAAGCAATGGATTTGTTTAGTGCGTTAATTAAAGAACGTGCTGAAACAGGTCGTATCTATATTATGAATGTGGATCATGCAAACACACATAGTTCGTTCAAAGATACTGTTTACATGAGTAATCTGTGTCAAGAAATTACATTACCTACACAACCAATTCAACATATAGATGGAGAAGGCGAAATTGCTCTTTGTATATTGAGTGCCATTAATGTTGGCATGATAAGACAGTTAGATGACTTAGAAGACTTATGTGATTTAGCAGTAAGAGCATTAGAAGAAATTATTGATTATCAAAAATATCCTGTGAAAGCGGCAGAGATATCCACAAAAGCAAGACGTAGTTTAGGAATAGGATACATAGGACTAGCACACTATCTTGCAAAAAATCATGCAAAATATGATGACAAAAGTGCATGGAAGCTCACACATGATTTAAGTGAAGCATTCCAATATTACTTGCTTAAAGCAAGTAACACACTTGCCCAAGAAAGAGGAGCATGTGAGTATTTTAATCGCACTAAATACGCAGACGGAGTTTTACCTATTGACACATACAAACCAGAAATAGACGATGTGTTACCTAAAAAATTAAAATATGATTGGAATAATTTACGCAAACTTATCAAGGAACATGGGCTACGGCACTCAACGCTGTCCGCACAGATGCCTTCGGAGAGCAGTTCCGTTGTGTCGAACGCAACAAATGGAATCGAGCCACCTAGAGGCTACTTGTCCGTTAAGAAAAGCAAAAAAGGGCCTCTTAAGCAGATTGTTCCACAGTATCAAACACTAAAAAATCATTATACACTGCTTTGGGACATGCCTTCAAACGAAGGTTACATAAATATCGTAGCGGCTATGCAGAAGTTTTTTGATCAAGCAATTAGCGGCAATTGGAGTTACAATCCTACACACTTTGAAGGAAATGAAGTACCTATGAGTATAATGTTACGAGATTTGCTAACTACATATAAGATGGGATGGAAGACATCGTACTATCAAAATACATATGACTACAAGTCGGATGATGACATTGTAGACGAAAAAGAAGAAAAAGAACAACCACTTGAAAGGGCTGAATTCGCAGGGACTGATCAAGAGTATGAGGAATACTGCGAAGCCTGTGCAATTTAAGGTTGACACTGATGCATAACCGTGTTATGCTTGCACAGACATTTGAAAGAGGAATACACAATGGCAAAAACAGTCTTTAATAGAGAAAAAGTAGACTTTACAAAACAAAATATGTTTTTTGGTGAAGATCAAAACACACAGAGATATGACGTATTTAAATTCCCTGTGTTCGATAAATTAAATCAAACTATGCTTGGTTATTTTTGGAGACCGGAGGAAGTAAGTCTACAAAAAGATAGAGCAGACTACGCTAACTTCCGTCCAGAGCAAAAGCATATCTTTACTAGCAATTTAAAATATCAGACACTACTTGATTCAGTTCAAGGACGTGGGCCATGTTTAGCATTCTTGCCACACGTAAGTTTACCTGAGCTGGAAGGCTGTATTGTAACATGGGACTTCTTTGAAACTATTCACTCACGTTCGTATACGCACATTATGAAAAATGTATATGCAGATCCAAGTGAAGTATTTGATACTATCCTTGACGATGACAAAATTATTGAACGTGCTATTAGTGTTACAAAAAATTATGATTCATTTACAGAAGCATCTGATATGTACTTCCATCAAGGCAAGGGTAGCCTGCGTGATGTGAAAAAGAAGATGTATCTTGCAATGATGAATGTAAACATTCTTGAAGGACTACGTTTCTATGTGTCATTTGCCTGTACATTTGCATTTGGTGAACTTAAACTTATGGAAGGTTCAGCAAAGATTATTTCATTGATTGCCCGAGACGAAAGTCAACATCTTGCGTTATCAACACATATTCTAAAGAATTGGTTACAAGGCAAAGACGATCCTGAGATGGCAGAGATTGCTAAAGAGTGTGAAGAAGAAGTTTATGAAATGTGGCGCACCTGTGTCGCAGAAGAAAAGGCTTGGGCAAAGTACCTGTTCAAAGATGGTTCTATTATTGGTTTAAATGATACACTACTGTTCCAATATGTAGAATATATTGCCAACAGACGACTCAAAGCTCTTGGATATAAAACAATATTTGATGCACCAGTAAACACTAACCCATTACCGTGGACACAACATTGGCTAAGTTCTTCAGGACTACAAGTTGCTCCACAAGAAACAGAAGTCGAGAGCTATATCATCGGAGGCATCAAACAAGATGTTAGTTCTGACTCTCTAAAGGACTTTAAATTATGAGTATAGAAATATGGGGCAAGCCTGCTTGTCCAAGTTGTATGAAAGCAAAACAGTTGTGTGAGTCAAGAAAGTTTCAGTACACATACAAAGAACTCGGCAAAGATTTTGAAAGAGAAGAAGTCTTTGAACAATTTCCAACAGCAAGAACATTCCCACAAATAAAAGTAAATAACCAAGCAGTTGGTGGATATGAACAATTTTTGAGTTATATCGATGACACAGGATATAATGGAACAGGACATAGTTTAGGGTAATGTTAATAGAAGCACCATATAAAGTAGGCGATACAATAAGCATCAAATTAAGTTCTGGGGAAGAAGTTGTTGCTAGACTAGAAGCAGAAAGTGGCGATAAAATCACCGTATATAAACCATTGATGCTAGTAGTTCAACAACAAGGAATGGGACTTGCACCTTACATGTTTACAGTCAAGCATGATAACAAGTACACTTTAAATATGCAAAATATTATTTGTGTTGCAAAGACTGAAAAATCAATGGCAAGCCAATATATAGAAAAAACTACAGGATTGGCAGTAAACTAATGAGCATACCTGTACATAGAGATACTGATTCAAGAAGTTGCGGAGCATCAACAACTGTTGCTGGACAAGGAAATGTTTATGCTAATTTTTTATTAATATCAGTAGATGGAGATCCAAATTCGCATGGAGGAGGAGCTCTTAGTGCAGGTAGCAACAAAGTCTTTATAAACAATATACCTGTGGTAAATCACTCACCAGATGGAGCATCACCAGATGCTTTATGTCCTCCGTTAGCCGGAGACCATTGCTCTCCTGTAACAGCACAGGGTAGTCCAGATGTATTTGTCGGCGATTAATGGTTGACAACACTAAAAAACCATACTATAATATAAAACAATAAAGGAGAATGTTATGACATTACACGATCAAATCGTACAGGCCTTTAATAATTACATTACTGAATCAGAGGCATTTGATTCAAAAGGTGTAAAGGCTGCAGCAACAAGAGCCCGCAAGGCTCTAGGCGATCTAGGTAAACTTACCAAAGAACGCAGAAAAGAAGTTCAAGAGAAAAAGAACGCAATGTAATGTGGGAGTTGTGGTGCAAGGCCATTGGCCATAAAGCATACAACGACGACAAAAAAGCAGATAAGGTAGCAATGGTTAGGACTGCTTGGGTGGTTTTACACATTGTTACCTGTCTTGCTATTATACTTAATGCAATAGCAAATCATGGTTGGGGACTTATAGGTTTATGAAAAAATTATATTGGGGATTATGCTTATTAGCATTTGTTTTATCAGCATTTTTTGCCCCTAAATACGTTGAATACGAATGGGGTGTAGGTGCTTACCTTGCTATTGCTTGGGCAATTTTCATTGTAATTTTTGGCATAGTATCGTTTTATGCTCCGCAAATTAAAAAGTTTCTACAAGACAATAAATAATAAAGTACGTAGTTAATAGGAGTACTTAATTATGATGTGGGTAGACTACACTATCAATCAAGCAGGTCCACATTTCAAAGTCTTAGGAGACTGGGAAGGTGAAGTTATGGGGGTTTCAAAAGACGGAACACCTAAAGATCATTTTTTATATAAACCAGGTGACGTGTTTATAGTCGACGAAAATGGCTGGTTATGTAAATCAGATCATTTATCTGCACTAATGTTAAAATACGAACAATCAAAAAATTCATAAATAAAATATGAAGATAGTTTATATCCACGGGGCAACTGCTAGTGAACGTAGTTTCGCCTTTATACAAAAGTCACTTAGAGCCAAGGACCCTATATATTTAAATTACGAAAAAGACAGTAGTGCATCAAACAATCTTAAAGATATGATTGAGGTGTTAGCAAACCAAGACGGTCCTTTCTTTATAATTGCACATAGTTTAGGCGGAGTTTATGCTACATATCTACAAGCAGAGTTTGGTGCTATTCAAGGTGTTATTAGTTTGGCAACACCTTTCAATGGTAGCGAGATTGCAACTTGGGGCTCAATGCTTAACCCTGGATATCAATTATTTAAAGACATAACCACTCACAGCGATTTTATTAGGAATAGTCGTAAAACAGAAATTAAATGTCCTTGGTTACAAATTGTTACAACTGTAGGTGATGTGCCTTGGATTACAGGATCTAATGATGGTATTGTTACCCACTCGAGTATGACTTGTAGAGACGATGTTGAATATCAAGAAATAGATCGCAATCATTATGAAATTGTACTAAGCAAAAGAGTGGTTGACATAATCAAAAAAAGAGTATATAAATAAAGAGTAATTGTTGACAGCATCGTATGTCACAAGAGCAGGACCGGGGGGCGGTACCCCGCACCTCCACCATAAGCACTCTATCCCAACCTGACGAGGGTGGATCGCAAGAACTAAACAGAGTGCTTA